>Ga0208624_1000113_pt1 | contig 41852 bp, 31 predicted proteins | sample Knorr_S23_td_DCM_FD_185607 | JGI IMG/M metagenome (GOLD analysis project Ga0208624, IMG submission 185607) | Marine microbial communities from Southern Atlantic Ocean transect - Knorr_S23_td_DCM_ad_71m_LV_A (SPAdes) (version 2) | ecosystem: Environmental > Aquatic > Marine > Oceanic | place... | reverse complement strand
GGCAGAGAGCATGACCCCCTTCATCACACCGACATATGGGTCGGTGAGGCCGAAGTCGGTGAGCAGCGTGACGACGCCGCTCGCTCGGAAGCCAGCGTCACTCACGGCAGGTAAGCGACCGCTGAGATCTCGACGAGGGCGCCCTCCTCGAGGAGGTCGGCGACCTCCACGAGCGCCATCGCGGGGTAGTGCTTTCCGCAACGGCTCGTCCATGCAGCCCCGACCGCGGGGAGCGCCTCGAGGTACTGACGCTTGTCTATGACATAAACAGTCATCGTCGCGACGTGCGCAGGCTCACCGCCAGCAGAACGAACGACAGTGACTACGTTGTCCAGAGCCTGCGCAAACTGCGCGGCGAAGTCGCCCGGGCCAACGAGCGTCTCCTCAGCGTCCCATGCGATCTGGCCTGCGACGTGCAGCGCCCTGCTGCCCGCCGGCGCGAGCACACCGTTGGAGTAGCCTCGGGGGCGGCGCCAGCCCTCCGGCAGGATGATCTCTTGCTCGCTCACGTGCTCATTCTCCTCCGGGGAGGTCCCCAGATCCATCCAACTCCACCAAGGACCCGCTCTCACCCTCGGAGAGGAGCTCCAAGATCGTCCCAGCCACCTCGCCTGCTGTGACGAGGCGGCCGCCAGGGTTCTGAGACGCGAAGAAGGTGCGCAGCTCCTCCTCGCTCTTCCCTGTCTTCTCGGCGAGACGCTGCGCTGAAGCATCAGTCATCGGCGTGTCGACGTAGTGCGGGCAGACGAGAGAGATACGCACACCCTTCTCACCTAGCTCCGCTGCAGCTGCGCGGCTGTAGCCGACGAGCGCGTGCTTGGCCGCGCAGTAAGCGGTGACGTAGGCGTAGCCGTGGAGCCCCGCCGAGGAGGCGACGTTCACCACAGCCCCTCCCCCAGCCTCCGCCATCAGCGGAGCTAGCGCCTCTGTGAGCCTGCGCGCGCCGTGGAAGTTCACCTCGAGCATCCGCTCTGTGAGGGCGTCGTCGGTCTTCCCGACGGGTGCGCTCTCGGCTGCGCCCGCGTTATTCACCAGCCAGCTGATGCCGCCGTGAGCCTCGGCGAAGGCGCGAGCCTCTTCGAGCCCGCGCGTCACTGAGGCGGGGTCAGTGACGTCCATGGCCACGGCAAGGGCGGGCCCATCGAGAGAGGCGCAGAGCTCCTCTAGGGCTTCGAGACGCCGCGCCGCCGCGATGACGACGTGGCCAGCGGCGGAGAGAGCGCGCGCGGTGGCAGCGCCAATGCCGCTGCTCGCGCCGGTGACGAGGGCTGTCGTCATAAGGGAAAGGTATCGAGCGCGGAAGGACACCGGAAGCCTCGGCTCCTCCCACTACAATTCAGCGCACGTGAACGCCTCCAAGCATCCCATCCCTGAAGCGCGCTGGCCCTCCCGAGCAGAGGCGGAGGCGAGCCGCGTCTTCTCTGCCGGACGCCTCGGACCGATCGAGACCAGCTCTCGCACCTGGGTGCCGGCCATGGTCCCGTGGCGCTGCACGGAGGAGGGCTTCGTCACCCCAGAGATCTTGGACTGGTATGGACGCTTCGCAGACGGACGCCCGGGCGTGCTCGTGGTTGAGGCCACCGGGATCCGAGACGTCCCCTCTGGCCCGCTGATGCGCGCTGGGCACGAGCGCTTCATCCCTGGGCTCAGGGACCTCGTCGAGGTGGTGCGCGAGCGCTCCGGCGGAGAGACCCGCCTCTTCATCCAGCTCATCGATTTCCTCACGATCCGCCGACGCCCTGAGCGCGAGGCCTGGGTACGTCGCTTCCTCTCTGTGGAGCCGCGCCACCACGAGGCTGTGCGCGCCCTAGGGCACGCGCCCGCAGATGACGACGCGCTGCGCGAGCTCCTCTTGAACCTCGAAGATGAAGCGCTCTTCGCTGTCTTGAGTGAGCGTGAGCGAGAGGACCTTGAGATGGGCTACCGAGAGCAGGTGACAGACACACACCTCCCGCACATCGCGGCGCTGCCAGAGGTCCTCCCTGGGCTCTTCGCCGACGCGGCGCAGAACGCAGAGGCCGCAGGCTTCGACGGTGTCGAGCTGCACTTCGCTCACGCCTACACCATGGCCTCCTTCCTCTCGGCCAAGAACAACCGCGACGACGGCTACGGCGGCTCTCGCGAGGCGCGGGCGCGGCTGCCCCTCGAGGTCTTCCGCGCCGTCCGCGAGCGCGTCAGCTCCGAGCTCGCCGTCGGCTGTCGCTTCCTCGGGGACGAGGTCATCGAGGGCGGCGGCCGCCTCGAGGACGCCTGCCACTACGGCGTCGCCTTCGCAGAGGCTGGCATGGACTTCCTCTCTGTCTCGAAGGGCGGCAAGTTTGAGGACGCCAAGCAGCCCAAGGTCGGCGCTGCGGTCTACCCATACACCGGCGAGAGCGGTCACGAGTGCATGCCCACCGTGCGCATCGAGGGCGCGGCGCCCTTCGGCCGCAACCTCGCGCTCCCGCGGGCTATCCGCGCGGCCGTGCGCGAGGCCGGGCACGAGACGCCTGTCGTCGCGGCGGGCGGCCTCAATGAGTTCGATCTCATGGAGCGCTCCCTCGGGGACGGCAGCTGCGACTTTGTCGCGGCGGCGCGACAGTCTCTCGCCGACCCGGACTGGTGGGCGAAGATGCGCGAAGGCGCGGGAGCAGAGATCGAGCGCTGCGTCTTTACAAATTACTGCGAGGCTCTCGACCAACAGCACAAGCAGGTGACCTGCCAGCTCTGGGACAAAGACAAGGAGAGCGCAGACGTCGGCGGCGGTGCGCCGCGCCTCTCCCCCGACGGCAAGCGACGCCTTACGGCGCCGCCGAAGCAGACATGAGCCTCTCAGCAGAGGTCCGCGACTACCTCGCAGACTCCTACCCGCACAACCACGACTACCGCGTGAAGGGCGGAGAGTTGAAGCCTAGGTGGAAGCTCAAGCGCCGGTGGCGCCGCCTCGAGCGGCTCTGGCCAGAGCGCTTCGGCTCCTTCCTCGACATCGGGAGCTCGAAGGGTTTCTTCGTCTTGGAGGCCGCCCGACGAGGCGCTGACGCGCTCGGGGTCGACATCCACGAGGGAGACCTCGCCGCGGCCGGCGCCGCTCGAGACCACCTCGGCCTAGACAAGGCCCGCTTCGAGCAGAAGACGCTCGATGAGCTCGCTGCAGAGGGCGCGCGCTTCGACCTCGTCCACCTCGTCAACACCTACCACTACCTCTACTTCGGCAGCGATCGGGCGCCCGCCTGCGCCGCGGATCACCGCGTGCTCTTCGAACACCTCGCGACCGTGACGGAGGGCGCGCTGATCTTCAGCAACTGCGAGACGATAGAGCGGTGTCCTGCTCAAGTGAGAGAGCGCGCGCGGCCCGAGGACGTGGCGCGCTACAACCCCGACGAGCTGCGCGAGGCTGCCAGCGAGCACTTCGTCATCGAGGAGCACAAGCGCCTCGGCAAGCGCCCGCTCTGGGTCGGGCGCCGAAGGTAGCCTTACTTCTTCGGGTCCGGCCGCACCGCCCCCATGACGGGGATCGTCAGGGTCGGGTCGCCAGGGACGTCAGTCGTGATGACCGCGCTCCCTCGCACGAGCCCTTGGTAGTTACCCGAGGCTCCATAGACGCGGACGATGTAAGAGTTCCCACGCGGGGTCACGGAGAGCTGAAGGTTCGGCGGAGAGGGGTTCTTCAGCACATGGGTCAGGACCTTGAAAGGCTCACCCTTGGGGCGCTTGAGCTCGACGCTCTTGTCGACGTTTCCGCCAGGATCGACGCGGCCGACAGAGAGGAAGACGGGCTCGACGATGATCGCGCCGAAGACAGCAGCGCTCGCGCTGAGCTCCGCAGGGTGCGTGATCAGCTCTGCCCCCTCCTTCGGCGCCCCTTGAACGTCGAGCTTGACCTTGTTGATCACGTTGCCCTTAGGCGCGCCCGGCTTGAGGCTGACCCGGACGACGCCGCGGCCGTTTACGGGGGGCTGCACCCACTCGACCATGAAGTTCGGGTTGGTGCACTGTGGGGTCCCGAAGACCGCAGACTGATCACGACAGACCACGATGACGTCTTCGTGGCGGCCCTCTGAGCTCGGGACCTCCTCGAAGCGGACAGAGCGCGGCTCAAACTGAACGAACGGAGTCACGTCACAGTTGATGTAGAGGATGATCCGCTCGCTGCCCCTCGAGTTGGACTTGACCGTGATCGTCTTGGTCTGAGGCCCGTAGCCCTTCGGGTGGAACACCAGCTCGATCGACCCCTCCTCGCCCGGCGCGTAGATCATCTTCGCGAGCTCCGTCGTCGTACAACCGCAGCTCGGCTTGATCTCAAGGATCTCGAGCACCTCGTTGCCGTCATTCCGGAAGGTGAACTGATACTTGTACTCGACAGTGTCATCCACCTTTCCGAAGTCATGTCTGACCGCGTCAAAGCCGAGCTTCGGACCTGTGGTCGAGCTCACCGGTGATGGCGCGGGCGCAGGCGTAGGAGCCGCAGCAGCAGGCTCGCTCGTAGAGGCCTGCGCAGGAGCTGTCGAGTTGACAGAGGCCTCCATGCTGCAGCCGTTGACGACGAGGAGTAGAGCGAGTGAGAGCGCCGAAGCGAGCCTTTGGCTCCTGTTGGGGAAGTTCATGGGAGAGATGCCGTGCGAGTGTCGTTGCCAGCGCGTGCGCTCATTCAACGACTCTGAGGGACCCGGACGGGTGTGAGGGGAAAGTCATATAGGGGGTTTAGGAGCCAGCCCCTGTCTCTCGCCCAAAGGTCAAGGACAGCAGCACATGGGGGGACGCAAGCTCCGCGAGGGACATTGTACGGAAACAACAGAATGCGTCTTTGTATTTCTTAGCGGAGCTCCCGTGCCCGCCACAGCAGGCTCCTAGGGCGCCCCGAAGAGCGTCAGGCTGGAACTCATTCAGAGGGCCCCAACAGCGACCACTTCGGTTCACGCGCACGCTATCCTTGGCCGCAAGTCACTCGGACTCTTCCCCCGCGCGATCGCTATGAACAACAATCGAAAGACCTTGCGCGCCTTCACGCGCCTCGCCCTCGGCCTCCTCTGCGCCCTCCCTCTCTGCTCCTGCGACTGCGAGAGCACCGCCGTCGCCCCTGGCGGCGGGATCGGCTTCGGGGTCGAAGAGATGGTGATCCTCGACCCGGGCAGCGGGTACGAGGTAGGCGACGACGTGAGCTTTGGCGCTACGCTCGTGATGGGCGCCAGCCCGATCGCATCAGCCTTCGTCTCAGAGGTCGATGCCGAGGGCGGCGTGCTCGGGGTCGAGATCACCAACGGCGGGCGTTACCTCGTCACACCGAACGCGACCATCCAGAGCGCCGCAGGCGCGGGCTGCGTCCTCCTGCCCGACCTCCGCGTGGTCAAGCTCTGCCTGGCTAACGAGTTCGAAGGGAACATCAACGGGTCAATGACGCTCCAGGCCGCGCCCCTTGGACCTCAAGCACACCAGCTCGAAGTCAGCGCGATCTGCTTCTCGGAGCCCGGCTCAGACCTCTGCACCCTCGCAGTGAACGGATCTCACGTGATCGATAAGTCTCAAGAGATTGAGGTCAGCCTCTTCACCACCACCCTAAATGAGTTCACCAACAACGAAGATCACATCATCAGCTCCCCAGGCGAAGGGATGGTGCTGACGCACAAGGTGGACCTCGATGGAGATGGTGAGTTCGAGATCGGTGAGGGTGAGATCAGCTTCTACACTTGGCTGGACGGCGCAGCCGCGCTCCCTGCGGCCACCCTCGACCAAGAGACGGAGAGCTTCTCTGCCGGATTGACGAGCAGCTTGGGCGCCAAGCTCGAGATGAGCGGCGCTGTGAGCTTCGCAGACTGCGACTGAAGGGAACGCTCTCTCACGGGAGCGTGATCAGGCCTTCAGAGGCCGGCAGTTGGACTCACCCAATACCCGGTGGGGACGCGGGCCGAGGTGCACTGTGATGCGACGAGGAATCGCTGAAATTTGCCGTCATTTTGGGCATCCTCTGGATACGGACCGCGCCTTCCCCGCCTGCCTATCAGAGGACACTCACCGCCATGATCACGAAGATCGCGCTCGCGCTGCTCTCGATCTCCCCTCAGGTCTCTGAGTGGTACACCATCCCTGGAAGCGACCACTGGTACTCCTTGACCTCAGGCCGATTGAGCTGGCCCGCTGCAGAGTCAGAGGCTCAGGCGCTCGGCGGACACCTCGCGGCGCTCACGGACGAAGAGGAGAACGACTGGGCCTTCGCACAGTTCGGCGGGAGCGAGGAGCTCTGGATAGGCCTGACAGATGTCGGCACTCGCGGAGAGTGGACCTGGTCTTCTGGTGAGGCCTTTGACTTCAACGCCTGGGCGCCAGGAGAGCCCAACAACCTCTTCGGCCTAGAGGACTTCGTCGTGCTCACTGGACAGCGCGATGGGGTCTGGGAGGACGTCTTCACCACCGCCACGCACCGGGGCATCATCGAGGTCGTCTCCATCGACTGTGACGGCGACCTCATCCCAGACTCCGTAGAGCTCCTCACCGGTGGCGCAGAAGACTGCGACGGGAACGGGATCATCGACGAGTGTGACCCAGACTGTGACGAGAACGGCATCCCTGACGCGTGCCGGGAAGTCCTCACGGACTGCAACGGCAACGGCGTCCCCGACGGCTGCGACATCGCAGACGGCACCTCACTGGACTGCAACAACAACCAGATCCCCGACGAGTGCGACGTCACTGGAGATGTGGAGGCGGACTGCGATCGGAACGGCATCCCTGACTCTTGTGATCTCGACTGCGATGAGAACGGCACACCTGACGCCTGCGACATCGCTGACGGTGCGCACACCGACTGCAACGGCAATGAGATCCCTGACACCTGCGACATCGCCTCGGGGCTCAGCCAAGACGTCGACACCGACGGGGTCCCCGACGAGTGCCAGCCGGACTGCAACCGGAACGGCGTCCCCGACAGCACGGACATCAGCTCCAGAGCCAGCATCGACTGTGACAGCAACGGGATCCCTGATGAGTGCGAGAACGATTGCAACGCGAACGGGATCGGGGACCAGTGTGAGATCGACTCGAGCCCGCGCGAGGACTGCAACGAGAACGGGATCCTGGACGAGTGTGAGCTCTCAGGGCGCGGGGCAGACTTGAATCAAAACGGCGTCCTCGACGAGTGCGAGTGCCGAAGCTCAGCCTACTGCGACGGCGCCTCGAACTCCGTTGGCGAGGGTGCTGTCCTGAGCCTCAACGGTCTCCCGAGCGTCAGCCAGCCAGGCAGCCTGAGGGTGAGCCAGCTCCCCCAAGGCGCCCCGGTCGTCTACTTCTATGGCACCAAGCCCTTCGAGCTTCCCTTCGGGGCGGGCGTGAGGTGTGTCTCCTACCCGGTTAAGCGCCTCCATCCGGCCCAAGTCGCCGGGCGTGACGGCGCGACAGAGCTGCAGCTCGACTTCAGCGCTCCTCCGCTCTTCGGAGAGGTGCGAGGGAGCACTTTGTTCGTCCAAGCCTGGTACATCGACTCCGGGGAAGAGCGCACCGCGAACATGTCCAACGCGATTCAAATCACACTCTGCGAGTGAAGAGCGCCTGACGGCGTTATCATCTCGCGCCGTCATGTCAGAGCACGAGACTGAAGAGCCCCGCCGCCTCAACTTCCTCGAGGCGCTCGTAGAGGAAGACCTGGCCAGCGGCCGGGACGGTGGGCGCGTGTGCACCCGCTTTCCACCGGAGCCGAACGGCTACCTACATATCGGCCACGCCAAGGCCATCTGCATCAACTTTGGCATGGCGGAGAAGTACGGCGGCGCCTGCAACCTGCGCTTCGACGACACGAACCCGACCAAGGAGGACGTCGAGTACGTCGACTCCATCCAGGAGGACGTGCGCTGGCTCGGGTGGCAGTGGGACGGAGAGCCTCGCTATGCCTCGGACTACTTCGAGCAGCTCTACGCTTGGGCTGAGGAGCTCATTGAGAAGGGCCTCGCCTACGTCTGCGACCTCAACCAAGAGGAGACCCGCGAGCACCGCGGCACCGCGACGACGCCTGGCACGAACAGCCCCTACCGTGACAGGACCCCAGAGGAGAACCTCGCGCTCTTCCGACGGATGCGTGCGGGAGAGTTCCCGGAGGGCTCGTGCTCGCTGAAGGCCAAGATCGACATGGCCTCGCCTAACTTCAACATGCGCGACCCGGTCCTCTACCGGATCATGCACGCTCACCACCACCGCACTGGTGACGCTTGGTGCATCTACCCGATGTACGACTTCACCCACGGTCAGTCTGACGCCATCGAGGGGATCACTCACTCGCTCTGCAGCTTGGAGTTCGAGAACCACCGTCCGCTCTACGAGTGGTTCTTAGAGAACCTCTCCGTCCCAAGTCAGCCGAGACAGACGGAGTTCGCGCGGCTGAACCTCACCTACACGGTCATGAGCAAGCGCAAGCTGCGCGAGCTCGTGGAGTCAGGCGCGGTCAACGGATGGGATGACCCCCGAGTCCCCACGCTCTCTGGCATGCGCCGCCGCGGCTATACACCCGCCGCTGTGCGCAACTTCATCGACACGATCGGCGTCGCGAGGTTCAACTCCACGATCGACCTCGTCGTCTTAGAGAACGCAGTGAGAGACGACCTCAACAAGACCGCAGCCCGCCGCATGGCCGTGCTTGACCCGGTAAAGGTCGTCATCACCAACTACCCCGAGGGGGAGTCCGAGCTGATCGAGGCCGTGAACAATCCTGAGGATGACTCCGCTGGGACGCGCCAGATCCCCTTCGGGCGCGAGGTCTGGATCGAGCGCGAGGACTTCCGCGAGGAGGCCTCTAGGAAGTTCCGCCGGCTCGTACCCGGCCGCGAGGTCCGGCTGCGCTACGCCTACTGCATCACCTGCGATGAGGTCATAAAGAACGCGGACGGAGACATCACTGAGCTGCGCTGCACCTATGACCCGGAGACGGCGAACGGTCAGACGCCGGACGGCCGCAAAGTGAAGGGCATCATCCACTGGGCCCCTGCCGAAGCGGTCGACCTCGAGGTGCGCCTCTACGACAACCTCTTCAAGGACCCTGACCCTGAGGACGTCCCCGAGGGTGTGGACTGGCGCGAGAACCTCAACCCAGACTCGCTCCAAACGATCACCGCCAAGGGCGAGCCCGCCCTCGCTGACGCTGCGCCCGGCGATCGCGTGCAGTTCGAGCGTAAGGGCTACTTCTGCGCTGACAGCGGGGACTCCAAGCCTGGCGCACCCGTCTTCAACCGCACTGTCACCCTTCGGGACACCTGGGCGAAGATCGAGAAGCGCGACGCGGGAGCCTGAGCGCAGGGAGTCAGCTAGAGTGTGCGGATGACTAAGACCGCACCGCTCCTCGCAGCCCTCGTCGCGCTCTCAGCTTGCCAGAGCCTCTCACACCTAGGGCAGTCTCCAGCCGCCTACCTGGTTGAGACCGGGGAGACGGACCGCGCTTGGATCGGTGAGGACTTCTTCGCCAACCGACTCCAGGACTGGCGCGTGCGCGGTGGTCGCTTGGAGTGCTCTGTCGGGGCCAAGAAGCACCCGCTCAGGACCGCTCAGCTCCTCACCTCTTCGCTCAGCGAAGCCCAGGGTGACCTCTCTCTCAGCGTCGCCACAGGAGCAGTCAGCGAGGGAGCGCTCGAGGCTGAGGCCTTCCACGGCTTCCTCCTAGGTGGCGGCGGCGAGCACGTCGACTACCGGCTCTCCGCGCAGATCCACTCGAAGCCTGGCGAGGACGGCGGGGTGCTAGCGGTACTCGATGCCTCAGGGCAGGTCCAACTCCACGACAACTCTGGCGCATACAGCGGCGGTTCATGGTCCGTCAGCGGTCCGCTCAAGAGAGACGCCATCCCCCTCATACAAGAGGCTGCCCGAGAGGGCGCAGGCTTCGCTGGAAGGGCGCGCGTCCCAGCGCTGCTCTCGCTCGAGGCGCGACCGACAGCTGACGGCTACACCCTCGAGCTCAAGGCCACTACGCGCACAGGCGGCGAGCTCTTAAGCCGCGCGGTGTACGAAGGGCTCCCCGCACACCAGCTCGACGGCTGCCTCGCTCTTGTCAGTCACTTAGGCACCAAGAGCCCGCGTACAGGGTTCTGGTTTCAAGACTGGACGATGAGCGGCTCCAAGCTCCAGCGCCACCCTGAGCGCGCTTGGGGTCCGGTGCTCGCGTGCCAACACACATTGAGCGAAGGCACGCTGAAGCTCACGGCGCAGGCGGTCCCCTTGGGCCCGGGCGAGGGCACAGAGGCGCGACTTGAGATACGAGAGGCGGCGGGCTGGCGTGAGGTCGCTCGCGCCACGTTGACTCCGCTCTCATACACCTACCCCTTCAAGGTGAGAGGCTGGGACAGCAGCCGCGACGTCCCCTATCGCGTCGTCAGCGAGGCTAGAGGCTCTGGCGGCGCGATGGAGGAGCGCGTCTATGAGGGGACCATCCGCAAGGAGCCGGAGGACCTCGTCCTGGCTGGCTTCACCGGCCACAAGTGCTTCACGGGCGGCGCTATCCGATGGAACTCCAACGGGATCTGGTTCCCGCACGCCGAGTTCGTTGAAGCGGTCAAGCAGCATGAGCCAGACTTCCTCTTCTTCTCAGGAGACCAGCTCTACGAGGGAGACCTCGTCGGCGCGAACCTCCAGCACAACGGGGACTCGATCGAGGACTACCTCTACAAGTGGTACCGCTGGTGCTGGGTCTTCGGTGAGCTCACTCGCGACATCCCCGCGGTCACGATCCCTGACGACCACGACGTCTACCACGGGAACATCTGGGGCGCTGGTGGTCGGAAGGCGGTCGCACGAGATGGGATGACCTCACAGGACTCCGGCGGCTACAAGCTCGACGGGCACCTCGTGAACGCTATCCACCGCACCCAGGTCAGCCATCTCCCCGACGCCTTCGACCCGACCCCTATCGAGCAAGACATCAGCGTCTACTACACGAACGTCGAGTACGGCGGCGTGAGCTTCGCGGTCATCGCAGACAGGATGTGGAAAGAGTCCCCGACCGTCGCGGAGACCGAGGGTGACTGCAAGAACGGCTACTTCCGCGCAGAGGGCTTTGACGCGGGCTCCTCTACGGTAGACGCCCCCCTCCTAGGCCAGCGGCAGCTCGACTTCCTCGAAGCCTGGGCGGCCGACTGGTCGGAGCAGGCGCTCTTCAAGGTCGTCCTATCCCAGACCATCTTCGCGAACGTCGCGACCCTCCCCCCGCCGGCCAAGACCGACGCTGTGACGCCGCGGCTGCCTGTGGTCCCTGTCGGAGGTTATCCACCCGACGACATGCCCGTCTCCGACGCCGACTCAAACGGCTGGCCGTCGCTCGGGCGTGACAGGGCTCTGCGCAAGATCCGCAAGGGCTTCGCGCTCCACGTCGCAGGTGATCAGCACCTCGGATCGACGATCCGCTACGGCGTCGATGACTGGGGAGACGCTGGGTACACGCTCTGCGTCCCCTCCGTGGCGAACACTTGGCCACGTCGCTGGTATCCCTCTGAGCCGGGCCTGAACACGCCGGAGGGCGCACCGCGAAACACGGGCGACTACCTCGACGGCTTTGGAAACAAGATGACCGTCTTCGCCGCGTCCAACCCTGTCGACGCGGAGCGGGAGCCCGCCGCGCTCTACAACCGCGCGCCTGGCTACGGGATCGTCTCCTTTGACGAGGCGACGCAAGAGATGACTCTCGCGAACTGGCCGCGGTGGGTCGACCCCAGAGCAGAAGGCGCAGAGCCATACTTCGGCTGGCCGATCACGGTCGGAGTCTTAGATCAATATGACCGAGCCCCTGTGGGTTGGCTCCCGGGCGTGGAGGTCGATGAGGGAGAGCAGCCCGTCATCCAAGTCATCGACGAGGTGCTGGATGAGATCGTCTACACGGTGCGAGTCAACGCGAGCTCTAGCAGCGGACTCTTCCGACCTCGAACCTTCTCCATGAGCCCACACACGCTGCGAGTCATTCAAAGCGGCTGGGAGATCTCTACCAGTGATCTCATCCCGGCCCCCGTAAACACCAGAGACTGAACATGAACCTCCCCTCACCCAGCCCCCTCGCCGCTCATTGGGACCTAGACCCTGAGGTCGTATTCCTCAACCACGGCTCCTTTGGCGCGTGCCCTAAGGTCGTCTTGGAGGAGCAGGCGCGACTTCGGGCTCGGATCGAGGCCGAGCCCGTCCGCTTCTTCGTCGAAGACATCGAGCGAGAGCTCGACAAGGCCAAGGCGAGCTTAGGTCAGTTCATCGGCGCAGCCCCTGAAAACCTCGCCTTCGTGGCGAACGCGACGAGCGGGGTGAACACGGTCTTACGCTCGTTGGACCTCGGCCCGACCGACGAGCTCCTCGTAACAGACCACGAGTACAACGCCTGTCGCAACGCCCTCGACTTCGTCGCAGCTCGCGCTGGCGCAGCTGTGGTCGTCGCTCATGTCCCCTTCCCCCTGAGCAGCCCTGAAGAGGTCGTCGAGGCGATCCTCGCGAAGGTGACTGATCGAACCCGCCTCGCCCTCGTCGATCACATCACGAGCGCGACAGGGATCGTGATGCCGATCGAGGAGATCGTCAGTCGCTTGCGTGAGCGCGGCGTCGACACCTTGGTCGATGGGGCGCACTGCCCCGGGCAGCTCAACCTCAACCTCGATGAGCTGGGCGCCGCCTACTACTCAGGGAACTGCCACAAGTGGCTCTGCACCCCAAAGGGCTCTGCTGTCCTGTATGTCCGAGAGGACCGACAGGAGCGGATACGTCCGCTCGCGATCAGCCATGGCGCCAACTCTCCTAGGCACGACCGCAGCCGCTTCCGCATCGAAGCAGACTGGACCGGCACACATGACCCGACCCCTGTCCTCTGCATCCCGGCAGCCATCGAGGCGATGGGCGCGCTCTATCCAGGCGGGTGGGGCGAGCTGAGGGAGAGGAATCGAGCGCTCGCCCTTGAGGGGCGGGCCGCGCTCCTCTCAGCGCTCGGACAAGAGGCCCCCTGTCCGGATGAGATGATCTCTCACCTCGCGACTGTGATCCTCCCCGAAGACACCACTCCGCACGCTGGCCCCTATGAAGATCCCCTGCAGGTAGCGCTCGTCACAGAGCACTCCGTGCAAGTCCCCGTCATGCGCTGGGCGCCGCTCCGGGCGCGCTACCTCCGGATCTCGGCGCAGGCCTACAACTCGATCGAGCAGTACGAACACCTCGCCAAGGCCCTCACCGCCTTGGGGTTGGGAGCTTGAGCTAGCTCCTCACGCGTCGGAAGCCAGCGCCGCGCCCACGAGCGCTCTCCACTCTGCCTCAAGATCTCCCTCGGCAGGGGCTCGATCCGCGAGGCGATACCAGTAGTTCGCATTGGGTAGATCACCCTCTACCCGATGCAGCCACGCGTGGATCCAGCTGCCGAGAGGCGACGAGAGCTCATTAGCCAGATCATGCGAGCCCTCCCAGTCCCCTCGCCGCCCGAGCCAGAGCGAGCGGAGGTGGGGATCCAGCTCCTCCGGCATCTCAGCGCCGGCGTCGATCTCCGATTGAAACTTCTCTATTGAGCGCGTGTACATGATGTCTATCTCCTCTTGAGGTGGCTCTTCCCGTGGCCTCAGTATCTTGCAATTTTGCGCTATTCCTACGAACACCCAACCACCGGCGGAAATGGATGGGGCTATACTGTAAAGGGGAAATAAACGCCCTCAGGGAGGCAGGAGGGCCGGAATCTAGCCGGTCAGACCCCACCCTAGAACTACACAGCGCCAACTTCACCTCCTCTCATGTCCTCTCAGCCGAACGTCAAAACTGACGACACCCTGCTCTCTAGGGTGGAGTGCAAGTACCTGGTGACACAGGACCAGGTCGACGGGATCCGAGAGTTCATCCAACCCTTCGTGCACAGGGATCGCTTCGCACGCGGGCACGCTGACGGTCGCTACACCATCTCAAGCCTCTACCTCGACAGCCCTGAGATGGCCCTCTACCGCTCCACAACCCGAGGCATCAAGAACCGCTTCAAGCTCAGGATCCGGACCTACACCGACAAGCCTGAGGACCCCACCTTCTTCGAAGTGAAGAAGCGTATGAACGGGATTGTGTACAAGTTCCGCCAGTCCGTGGCTCGCGCAGAGGCTATGGACCTCCTCGAGCGGAATACCCTTGAGACAGAGCAAGGTACGGACCTCAGCAAGTTCATCAGCCTGAGAGACCTCCACGGCGCTGAGCCCGTGATGCGCGTGAAGTACAAGCGTGAGGCCTTCGTCTCCCAGAGCGCTGACCCCGTGCGAATCACCTTTGATAATGAGCTCGAGGGCTCCGTGACCGTCGACGCTGAGCTCAGACATGAGGGCGGAGACTGGATCACTGTCCCCATGGACCACGTCATCCTTGAGCTCAAGTTCACGAACCTCTACCCCTCTTGGGTTGGGAGGATGGTGAATGAGTTTCAGCTCGAGCGAACCTCCGTCCCGAAGTACGTCCTCTGTGTCGATGAGGCGAGTCGTTTAGGCGCGATGCGCATGGTGATCTGAGTCATGGACAACCGCATCTTCGAATTCCTCAAGGGGATGGAGGCGACTGACCTCACGCCGACCTACTCCCTCGAGAACCTCGCGCTGACGCTCTTGCTCGGCGTCTTCCTCGGGCAGGTCGTCGCTTGGGTTTACATGTGGACGCACTCCGGTGTGTCCTACGCTCGCACCTTCACACAGTCTCTCGTGCTCCTGACCATCGTCGTCTCGCTGGTCATGTTCGTCATAGGGAACAGCATCGTGACGGCCTTCGGCTTGATCGGCGCTCTTGCGATCATCCGGTTCCGGAACGTCCTCAAAGACACGCGGGACACGGTCTACGTGTTCTTCGCGCTCGTCTTGGGGATGGCGCTCGGCTCGCAGCGATACCTAGCCGCCCTCGTAGGCACTGTCGCTCTCCTCGTCGTCGCGCTCTACCTGCACTTCACAGGCTTCGGGAAGCTGTCCTCGTTTGATGGTCACGTGAGCGTCCGGGTGTCTTCGGATGGTCAATTCCCGAAAGAGCTCCTCAAGCGCCACTGCCGCAGGACCCGGCAGATCTCGGCGCGTCACAGGAGTGAGGATGAGGTCGACTACGTTTTGGAGGTCCGGCTGCGCGACAGAAACCGCGGAGCCGACCTCGTGAGTGAGCTGCAGGCGGCCGCAGGGATCGCCTCAGCCTCCTTGGTCCTGAGAGATGAGCTAGCGGAGATCTGAGGAGAGCGCTGAGTACAGATGGTTAAGTCGAAGAGAATGAAGCGCGTCCGCACGCCCATGGGGCAGTGGATGGAGTCGATCCTGCAGCTGCCTATGACCCTCGCCCTCTGGGTCGCCGCGGGCCTCGGCGCTTGGACCCTCCATGAGAGCCGGCCCGTCACTCAAGAGTTCCTGGGGCTCGTAAGAAACCCAGAGGTTGAGGTTGCCTCAGCCATCGACGGTCGTATCGAGACCCTCCCCATCGCGCTCTACCAGTACGTCGAGACCGGCGAGGTCATCGCTACCCTAGACCCCGCTCAAATCCAAGCTGGCATCGCGACCGCGCGAGCTGAGATGACTCGCCTTCGCTCCGAGCTCGGAGCTGAGCGCGCGAGGCTGGAGAACGCAGAGCGAGTGAGCGGCTTTGATCGCGCCATGGAGCTGCGCCGCTACCTGAGCGATGAGTCTGAGGCCCGCATCAATGGCCTCGAGATCCAGGGCGACATCGCCTCAAACGTCGTCCAAGAGCAGCGCCTGCGCGTCCGCTTGGCCAGGCTCCAAGGTCTCGCCGATGAGGGCCTCACGCCCACAGCTGAGCTCGAAGAGCTCGAGCTCAGGATCGAGCGCACGGTCGCTGAGATCGCTGCAGACCGCGAGCTCCTCGCAGCAAACCTAGAGGAGCTGGAGAAGGCGCAGCAGCGCACAGACTTCTACAGGGAGTCTCTGCCCGATGAGCCCGCCCACTCCCCCATCTTGGAGCCGCTCAACCTCGCCCTTGACGTCCAAGAAGCGGCGATCGACGAGCTCCTCATCTCGGCGCGAGAGCTCGTCGTCCGCGCCCCGGTCGACGGACACGTGGCCTCGCTCTCCGGTCACCGCGGCCGCGTCGTCGAAGCCGGAGACGCGCTCCTCACCTTGATCCCCTCAGGGGTCCTCGAGGTCGAGGTGTTCATCCCCGAGGCCGAGCTCGGCGCACTCAGTGTGGAAGACTCCGTGCTCCTCTCCTCTGCGACCCAGCCTGAGCGCACGATCGAGTCCACCGTGGTCCGCGTCGCACCCGATGTGCGCGAGGTCCCGCGCCGCCTCTGGCTGGACCCAGCGATCCCTGAGTTTGGTCGCATCGCGCTCGTGCGCGGGACGCCTGCGCTTGGGCTCACCCCTGGCGAGCGCGTGCTGGTGAGACGGCCTGACGACGCCCTCCCGCAAGGTTCCTGAGCCCTGCTCTCAAGAGAGCCTGCGCCGCACCTCATCTAGGTGAGCAGGGCGCGTGTGGCAGCAGCCGCCGATCAAGGTCGCGCCCGCCTCTACCCATCGCAGCGCAGCCTCGGCGTAGGCCCGCGGATCTAAGTCCGTTGAAGGGACCTCCTCCGGATCTAGCGGGTCGAAGTCACCCGGCAGCGCATCAGCTGCATTGGCGTAGCCACCGATCGGTCGATCTGAGAGCGCGGCGAGCCGCGGCATCGCCTCAGTGATGAGGTTCGCGCCACAGCAGTTCACCATGTGGGCGTGAACCTGGAGGTGCTGGGCTGCACTGAAGGCCTCCTCCAAGGACTCGCCGCTTGGGAGCAGCCCAGGCCGGTTCCCCTGCAAGGTCCAACTCAACCAGACCTCGCGATCCGTCTCGAGGGCGCACTCTGCAGCGACGACCGCCTCGCGTGAGAGGGAGAGCGTCTCACATAGGAGGACATCCACCCTAGGCGCGAGCACCGCCGCGAGGCGCTCGTACTGCGCGCGCAGCTCTGGCTCAGCGGCGACGAGGTCCGCGCGGTAGCTCGTGTCGAGCGGCGGCAGGGAGGCCGCGACCCGAACCTCCTCCCCGGACTCATCTGCCGCGCGCCGCGCGAGCTTCACTGCGAGGAGGCTGAGCTCTTCGACGCGCTCCTCCATCCCCTCGCGCGCGAGGAGCGTGGGGGTCACGGCGTAGTTGCATGCTGTCACGACTCGAGCGCCAGCCTCGATGTACTCACGGTGCACCGCCACGACCTCCTCGGGCGCGGCGACGAGCGCGCGCGCCGACCATATCGAGGTGCGATGACAAGGCACCTCAACGCCACGCTCACGTAGCTCCGTCCCTGTCCCGCCGTCCAGCAGGGTCACCTCAGGTACACCCATGAGAGAAGCCTAGTAACATGAGGCCTGTGATGTGTACCCGCAGCCTCTTCACCCTCACCGCAGCCCTCTCCCTGTGTGGTCTGGGTAGCGCCTCCGAAGGCGCGGACGAGGTCTCCTTCCAGAGCGAGGTCCTGCCGCTCTTGTCGCGGTCTTGCTTCCCATGTCACGGGCCGGACGCAGCCACGCGTGAGGCGGGGCTCCGCTTTGACGATCGAGACGACGCGGTCCTGGACCGCGACGGCTACCGCGCGATCAGCCCCGGCGACGCAGAGGAGAGCGAGCTCTTCATTCGAATCACGGACGACCTCGATCCGATGCCTCCCGAAGGGCACGGCGTCCCCCTCACGCCCGAAGAGGTCGACCTCTTGAGGCGCTGGATCGACGAGGGCGCTGAGTACCTCCCCCACTGGTCGCTCGTCGCGCCGGAGCGCCACGAGATCCCGAGCGGTGCTCCTGGTGTCGACACGATCGACCGCTTCGTGAGCTCTTCTCTCGAGGAGCGCGGCCTCAGCGCAAACGGGCGGGCTGATCGTGGCGCGCTGCTACGCCGACTGCACCTCGACCTCATCGGTCTACCGCCGACTCCGAGTGAGCTAGACGCCTTCCTCGCAGACGAAGACCCCGAGGCCTTCGAGCGCACGGTCGATGACCTCCTCGCGCGTGAGAGCTATGGCGAGCATTGGGCCTCCATGTGGTTGGATCTCGCGCGCTACGCCGACTCCAAAGGCCACGGCTCAGACCCGCTTCGTGAGATCTGGCGCTATCGAGACTGGGTCATCGAGGCCTTCAATCAGAACAAACCATTCGACGAGTTCAGCGTCGAGCAGCTCGCAGGTGACCTCCTGCCAGACGCGACCTTAGACCAACGCCTCGCGACCGCCTTTCACCGCAACACGATGGTGAACACCGAGGGGGGTACGGACGACGAAGAGTTCCGTGTCCTCGCCGTGAAGGACCGCGCCAAGACCACCGCGCAGGTCTGGATGGCGATGACCCTTGGGTGCTCAGAGTGCCACGACCACAAGTACGACCCGCTCAGCCAGCGCGAGTTCTACTCCTTCTACGCGATCTTCAACCAGACCGCGGACGCAGACGCGAGCGACGACTCGCCTCGCATCGAGGTCCCTACCGCTGACCAGAGAGGTCTGCACGACGAGATCGAGGCGCGAGCAGCGATCGCGCGCGATGAGCTCAGCGCGGCCTCTGCTCCTGGCACCCCAGCCAGGCTCGCCTGGGAGGAGGAGCTCTCGGAGTTGGCGGACTCCTGGCGCACGAGCGCCGTCCTGAGCGCCGTCGCAGAGAGTGGGGCCACGCTCGAGCTCGCTGGTGAAGGCGAGGTCAGGGCGAGCGGGGCCTCGCCCGACACAGACCGATACACGCTGGAGCTCTCACCCGCTGCAGGCGGGGTGAAGGGCCTAAGGATCGAGACCCTGAAGGGCGTCGACGGCGGCGGACCAGGCCGAGTCGCTCACGGTAACTTCGTCTTGAACGACCTCCGCGTGACGCTGAAGCAGAGCGGCAGGGAGGCGCCGCGGGCGCGCTATGTGCGCGTCGAGAACCCAGGCCCGGAGAGGATCCTCTCCCTCGCCGAGGTCGAGGTCATGAGCGGCGGTGAGAACATCGCACGGCGGGGGCAGGCGAGGCAGTCGAGCACGGCCTACGACGGCCCCGCAGAGCTCGCGATCGACGGCGACACGAACGGCGAGCACAACGCTGGCTCGGTGACGCATACGGGCACGGAGATGGACCCCTGGTGGGAGCTAGACCTTGGAGCCTCTCAGAAGATCGACGCCGTCCACCTGTGGAACCGCATCGACGGCGAGCTCGAAGAGCGCCTGCGTCGCTGCCAAGTGATCCTCCTCGATAAGGAGCGCGCGCCCGTCTGGCACGCGCGCGTGGTCGACGCTCCGAGGCCCTCGGTGATCCTAGACACCACCTCGAGCGAGCAGGAGCTCGGCTTCTCTCACGCCGCCGCCGACTTCGAGCAAGACGGCTGGGGTGTGGCCAAAGCGATCGACCTCGACCCCGGGAGCGGTTCGGGCTGGGCGATCTCTCCGAAGCTCACCGAGGACCACGTCGCCACCTTCACCTTCCTCAGCCCCGTCGCCGTCGAAGAGGGAGCCACCCTCCGCGTCGAGCTTGTCCAGTCCTACGGCTCGCAGCACACCCTCAAGAGGCTGCGCTTCGCGACCACCGCGCTCACGCCGATGTTGGTCACAGAGGAGCTGCGCGCCGCGGCCGAAGCTCGAGAGCGAACGGCGGCAGAGGAGTCCCTCCTCGCCCGCGCGTGGCAAGAGGTCGCTCCCGAGGCGAGAGAGCTGCGCGAGCGCGTACGAGCGATCGAGGCTGAGCGCGAGGCCATCAAGGGCCAGCTCACCCCTGTGATGGTCGCGCTCCCCGAAGAGCGCCAGCGAAAGACTCACATGATGGTGCTCGGCAACTTCCTGCAGCCTGCAGAGGAGGTGACCGCCGAGACGCCCGCCTGCCTCCCCCCGACCTCGGCGGAGACGCCAGACCGCTTAGACCTCGCCCGCTGGCTCGTCGGGGATGAGCATCCGCTCACCGCTCGGGTGACAGTCAACCGCTTCTGGTCTCGGCTCTTCGGTCGCGGGCTGGTCATCACCGAAGAAGACTTCGGAACGCAAGGCAGCCTCCCGACTCACCCCGAGCTCCTCGACGAGCTCGCGCTCGACTTCATTGAGAGCGGCTGGGACGTGAAGGCGCTCTTGAAGCGTCTCGTGATGACAGACGCTTACCAGCGCTCTGCTGAGGTCACAGACGCGCTCCTCAAGCTCGACCCGGAGAACCTCTGGCTGGCGCGCGCCGCTCGGCCGCGACTCAACGCTGAGGCAGTGCGAGATCAAGCGCTCTTCGTCAGCGGGCTCCTCCACCAAGAGCTCTACGGCCCCTCCATCTACCCTCCGCAACCTGACGGACTCTGGCGCGCGGCCTTCAACGGCACCCAATACAGTCCGACGATGGGCCCAAAGCGGCACCGCCGCGGGCTCTACGTGGTCCTGCGCCGCACCATCCCCCACCCCTCCATGGTGGCCTTCGACGCGCCGAGCAGGGAGTTCTGCACCTCGCGCCGCGTGACGACAAATACGCCCCTGCAGGCCTTCGTCACCCTGAACGACCCGATCTATGTGGAGGCAGCGCAGGCCCTCGCGCGGCGGCTCATCCAGGAGGGCGGCGCGACGCCTGAAGAGCGCGCGCGCTTCGGGCTCAAGCTCTGCCTGTGTGTCGACCCCACAGAGCGCCAGGTACAAGCCCTCGTTCGCCTCCACGCGTCGGAGCTCCAGCACTTCAACGCTCGCCCCGAAGATGCCCGCGCTGCGTCAACGGAACCGCTCGGTGCGCTGCCTGATGGCATGGACGCTGCAGATGCAGCCGCGTGGACTATGGTGGCGAGCGCGCTCCTCAACATGGACCCCTTCCTGGTGAGGAGCTGAGCGCATGCACAACGACCCCCACTACACCCTCTCGCGCAGAGCGTTCATGACCGGCACGGCTGGGACGCTGGCGAACGTCGCCGCGGCGTCGCTCATGTCCGAGGGCAGCCTCCAATCGCACGGTGGCGCCGACCACGCGCCGAGAGCCAAGCGGGTGATCTACCTCGACATGGCAGGCGCGCCCCCGCAGCTCGACATGTTCGACTACAAGCCCAAGCTCGTCGAGCTCGACCGAACCCTCTGCCCGAAGGAGTTCATCGAGGGGCGTCGGCTCGCCTTCATCAAGGGACACCCGAAGCTGCTCGCGCCCCCGCACCCCTTCGTCCGCATGGGCGAGCGCGGCCATCAGGTCACCTCCCTCATGCCGCACTTCGCCTCGATCATCGACGAGGTGGCGATGGTGCACTCAATGCACACCGACGAGTTCAATCACGCGCAGGCCGACCTCTTCCTCCAGACCGGCAGCAATCAGCCTGGAAAGCCCTCCCTAGGGTCATGGACGACCTGGGGCCTCGGGACAGAGAACCAAGACCTCCCCGGCTTCATCGTCCTCTCCTCTGGCGGCTCTGACCCCACCGGCGGATCGAGCCTGTGGTCGAGCGGCTTCCTCCCCTCCTCGCACCAGGGCGTGCGCTGTCGCGTCGCAGGAGACCCCATCCTGTATGTGAGCAACCCAGAGGGCGTGGACGCCGACGTTCGGCGGCGTACCCTCGACGCCGTGCGTGAGCTCAACGAGGAGGAGCTCGAACGCGTAGGCGATCCGGAGATCGAGGCGCGCATCGACCAGTTCGAGCTCGCCTACCGGATGCAGACCACCGTCCCTGAGCTGATGGACATCTCGAAGGAGCCCGGCGCGGTCATCGAGGAGTACGGCGCGCAGCCTGGCCAAGCCTCCTTCGCCAACAACTGCCTCCTCGCGCGGCGCCTCTCTGAAGCGGGAGTGCGCTTCATCCAGCTCTACGACTGGGGCTGGGACATCCACGGCACGAACGCTGGCGATGACCTGATGGACTCCTTCCCCCAGAAGTGCCGGCAGATCGACCGCCCTATCGCCGCCCTGATCCGCGACCTGAAGCAGCGCGGGCTCTTGGACGAGACCCTCGTCATCTGGGGCGGTGAGTTCGGCCGGACCTCCATGAACGAGGAGCGGAACGGCTCCAAGAAGCTCGGCAGGGACCACCACCCCGACGCCTTCACTATTTGGATGGCGGGCGGCGGGGTGAAGCCGGGGATCAGCTATGGGGCCACAGATGAGCTCGGCTACTTCATTGACCGAGATCCTGTGCACGTCCACGACCTCCAGGCCACGATCCTCCACATCCTCGGCCTCGACCCCCACGAGCTCCGCTACCCCTATTTGGGCCTCCAACAGCGCCTCATAGGGCCGGCAGAGGGCCCTAGGGTTGTGCATGAGCTGCTGAGCTGAGGTCGAAACGCTCAAATCACGGAATAAGGCACGAACTCCGGCCCGAATGGGCTCGAAGGGGGTCAATTCCCCTAGATCTTGGACCAGAATTGCGAGAGTTGGCGCTGGTCGGTGTGAGATCCGTTCGATCGGGTAGCGAAAAGCGGCCCTCATCGTGCCCTGAGCGGCCTTCTGGGGCTCCAAAAGGAACTCGATGCAGTCGTAAGACATTGCCTTAAAAGCACTTATGGATGCAAACTCGACTCGATTCATGCTCATGGGCATGAATCCCCTGGGCGCTTCCGAAGGTCCTCTTGATCTCCTCGGGAGGAATCCTGACCCGCCGGGTCACCCCCCAGGAGCTCTCTGCCTTCTCTATGGGTGGTCCCCGCTTGGCGCGTCCAAGCCGGACCAGGATCGCCCGCTTTCTTTCTCTGGAGAAATCCTATGTCGGCTATCAACGACACCCTGAACTCAGCTGGTTCAATCCTCAACGACGCCGTCCGCTTCGGAATCGGCCTCGGTGGCGCCATTCTCGTCGCGGGCATCCTGTTCGACCTCGGCGAGTACAACATCGTCACGAACGTGACGAACTTCGTGACACAGTTCACGACGGGTGGGCTTCCCGGCCTCATCACCCTGCTGCTCATCATGACGTACATGCGTCGCGCCTAGAGCTTGATCTGACAAGGAGGTGGGCCCGCAACCCCTCGATCCTGGCGGGCCCACCTTCACTCTTCCATAAGGATCGAACCCCGGCACAGTTGCCACAAACGAACACCGACTACTCAAGGGGCACTCAATGTTTCAAACCGCTAATGGATGGCTCAGAACCTTCACCGACTTCGGCGTCTCCGTCATCTTCGCCGGCGTCGTGATCGACATCCTCTTCGCCCAGAGCTTCGTCACCGGAAACATCGGTGAGATGGTCGCGGGTTTCTCTGAGCAGGGCATCGCAGGCTTCATCGCCCTCCTCCTGTTCATCATGGTCTGGCAGAAGAAGACCCCGACCACGACGAGCTGAGCGACCGCGCGTCGCGCCTAAACGAACACCGCCCCGGCTGATGAAAATCAGCCGGGGCGGTTTCATTTTGTTCGCTGCTGCGAGGCTAGTTCTGCGGCCAATCGTCCGTCCTGAACGAAGGTGACGGCAGCCCCTCTGCGTTCTTGAGGTTCGGCTCGTCAGCGGCGCCCCAGGCGTAGCGCGCCGCGACCGGCGCCTTCACCGCGTCACAGGAGACGACGACGGTGTCACCGTCGACCACGGCCTCTGCCGGGTGAAAGACCTTGTCCTCTCCAGCGATGGTGAAGTGGCTGGGCGCGCCACCCTCTGCGACGAGGCCCCCGTGCACGTGCTCGAAGGAGATTCGGATCGCGCTCCCCTCGATCTTGTGGGAGGCGTACATCGGGCCCGAGTAGACGATGCCCTCCTCACCATAGGTGTTGGAGAGAGCCCAGAGGGCTAGCCTGCGGCCCACCTCCTGCTTGTTCGCCGGGTGGATGTCCTTCGGGTTCCCGATGTCCATGGTCACGGCCATGCCCGTGTTCGGGCTAGAGAGGGTCATGGTCTGAGCCTCTCTGAGCGCCGCGGCCTGGCCCGTGTCGCCACCGTAGTTGAACGGGGCGATCTGCACGAAACCGAAGGGGAAGTCGCCCTGCCCCCAAGCCTCGCGCCAATCTTGAATCATCGCGGGGAAGAGCTCTCGGTACTGAGGAGCGCGCCCGCGGTTCGACTCGCCCTGGTACCAGACTGCACCACGGATGGCGAAGGGGATGAGCGGCGCGATCATGCCGTTGTAGAGCGCTGTAGGAGAGTTCGCGTGGAAGGAGGCCTGCATCGGAAAGGAGCCGAGATCGCTGATCGCGATACCCTTCTGATATCGCCACTCGCCTGCGAGGCTGATGGAGAGGTCCTCTGAGAGGCCCGCCATACGCAGCCTCATCGCGTCAGGGTTACCACCCAAGGAGCCTGCCCCGCCTGTGTCGACGACACAGACTGTCACCTGCACCTCAGTCCCTTCGACGCAGCCCTCCGGGACGACGTAGCGCCGCTCCTCTTGCCACTTGCCGTGCACCGTCGTCTCACCGACGAGCTGACCGTTGACCCAGACGCGGTCCATGTCGTCCGCGGGGCCGAGCTCGAGGACGAGCTTCCTCCCATTCCAGGCAGCAGGGATCTCGACATCACGGCGATACCACACGGTGCCGTCGAAGTCCCCGAGGCCAACAGTGGTCCAGTTCCCAGGGACGCTCGTCGCGCCCCAGCCGCTGTCGTCAAAGGAGGCCGTCATCCAGTTGCCGCTCCCGCCGGGCCCCTTCTTGTCGAGGCCCTTCCACCAGGCGAGCTGGGCGGCAGAGAGGTTCGAGCCGCCCCCGTCGCGCATCTGCGCGATCTGCCTCAAGGCGCCGTCGAACTCCGGGAAGTTCGCGGCCAAGGTCCCCTCGCTGGTCCACGCCTCTGCCACTGTGCCGCCCCAGTTGGTGGCGATGAGACCTACGGGGACGTCGAGGTCTTGGTGGAGCTTGCGACCGAAGTAGTAGCCCACTGCGGTGTAGCCACCGACGGTAGCGGGAGAGCAGGAGGTCCACTTCCCCTCGCAGTCCTCCTTCGGCGAGGTCGAGGTGACGTTGCGCACGTCGAAGTGCCGGATCATGGGCCAGTTGCCGCTCTTGATCTCCTCCTCAGGGTCAGCGCTGATGTTCACGCGCCACTCCATGTTGGACTGCCCAGAGCAGATCCAGACCTCGCCCGAGAAGACGTTCCGGATCGGGACGCGGTTCTTGCCCTGCACCGTGATCTGGTGAGGTCCGCCAGCCCCAGGCGTCGCGATCTTCGTCATCCAGCGGCCATCGGCCCCCGCCTTCGTCTCGACGCAAGCGTCACTCCAAGAGCAGGTGATCTTCAGCTCTTCTCCAGGGTCAGCCCAACCCCAGATCGGCGCGTCCGTGTCCCTCTGGATGACCATGTGGTCAGAGAAGAGCGCCGGCATACGCACGTCAGCGCTTGCGAGGGACGAGAAAAGGGCGAGGCACAGAGCGCCTATGAGGGCGGTGCGGTGCATGGAGACCTCCGAGTTGTGGTGTGTGTGGGGTGTCGCGCGGGGCGACGCTTGATTGTCGGCGCGACCCCCTCGAGACAGCAAGCCCGCGAGGCCATTCCTGATGGGGACCCAGCTTGATCGCTCTGCGTGGTGGCTAAAGAATGGTGCTCAGCCGCAGGCGACCTGATGAATCAGACGAACCGCACGCGCGCAGCCTGGCTAGGCGGCGCCTCCCTCCTCGCGCTCCACCTCGACTTCTGGCGTGAGCGCGGCACGGAGCTCTACTTCGGCTGGCTCCCACAGGAGCTCGCTTGGCGCATCGGCTGGATGTTCCTCGCCTTCTTCTACCTCGTGTGGTTCTGCAGCGCGGTCTGGACTGAGGACGAGGGTACTTGATGGATCCGAGCACCTCCTTCGCCGTCGCACTTGGCGCCTATGTCCTCCTCGTCCTCGGGGTCGGCGTCCTCGCGACCCGCCGCGCGAGCTCCTCCTCAGAGGAGTACTTCCTCGCCGGGCGTGGGCTCGGGACGCTCGTCCTCTTCATGGCGCTCTTCGGGACGAACTGCACGGCCTTCGTGCTGGTCGGCATCCCTGGGCAGGCTTACCACGACGGGCTCGGCGTCTTCAGCGTGAACGCGCCGATCGTCGCGCTCGGGATCCCCCTCACCTTCTGGGCGATCGGCGCGCCAGCGCGACGTCTCGCGAGAGAGTACGGCGCGTTGACGCCAGCGGAGCTCTACTCGCGCCGCTTCCGATCGCGCGCCGTAGGGATCGTGCTCTTCTCCTTCTTCACGCTCTACACCCTGCCCTACATGGTGACCGCGATCCGCGGCGCCGCAGTGACCCTCAACGTGGTCACCGAGGGCAGCGTGCCGGAGTGGATCGGAGGCGCGGCGGTGCTCGTCGTCGCAGTGGTCTACACATCCCTCGGCGGAATGCGCGCGACCGCGTGGACGAACGTGGTGCAGGGGGCGATCTTCCTAGGCTTCATGATCGCCGCCTTCTTCGTCTTCTCCGACGGCGTCAGCGAGGGAGGAGGGGTGAGCGGCGCGATGCTCGCTGTCCGCGATCACGACGAGGCCCTCCTAGGTGTGAGAGAGGCCGGCCTCTATGCCCCTCCAGCTTGGACCTCGTGGGGCCTCGCCATCTCCCTCACAGTGGTCGCCTTCCCGCACATGCTCGTGCGTCTGATGGCGGCGGAGTCCGATCAGGCCCTGAAGAATATCTGCAGGCTCTATCCCCTCGCTCTCATCACCCTCTGGGTCCCAGCTGTGATGATAGGGGTCTGGGGAGCGGTAGCCTTCCCGGGGCTGGTGGGGCGCGAGTCAGACAAGATCTTCTCTTTGATGGTGACGGAGTACCTCCCGCCTGCCCTCTCAGCCTTAGGCTTCCTCGCCGTCTTGGCTGCCGTGATGTCGACCTTGGACGCTCAGATCCTGACCCTCGGATCCATGCTCTCGCGGGACATCATGAAGCCCTCTGAGGACGAGCGCGCTGACGTGCTCCGTGGACGCCTCTTCGGCGTCGTCATCGCGATCGCGGTCTTCCTCCTCTGGCAAGTAGGCGGACAGTCCATCTTCTCTCTCGCCTCTGTGGCCTTCTCAGGCTACGTCACGCTCACTCCGACCCTCTTCTTCGGCATGCGCTGGAGACGCTTCAACGCCCGCGGCGCCCTCGCATCGATCTTCGCGGCCAACCTCGTCTACTTCCTCGCCCTCCACGACGCGGGCGGCCTCGGCGGCGCGATGGCGCCAGCCTGGTTCGGCTTCCTCCCCGTGATGTGGGGATTCCTTGCGGGCGTCGCAGGCGCTGTGCTCGGGACCCTCTCGAGCCCGCGCCCGGCGAGCGCTTGAGGAGGCGACGCGCCGTGACCTCCGCACCCTCTTCGCTCCACAGACCGCCCACCAAGGAACGCCCGTGACCCTCGTCTGCAAGAACCCCTACGACGACTCCGTCGTCTGTGAGCTCCCCTTCGATGACGACGCCTCGCTCGAGGCGAAGCTCTCCGCCGCGGTCTCTGCACAGGCAGAGTGGCGCTGCGTCCCGCTTGAGGAGCGCATCGCGCGGGCCGTCGCCTGCCTGGACTGGTTCCGTGACAGCGCCGACATGATGGCTGAGGCCGTCGCTTTGCAGATGGGCAAGCCGCTCACGTACGCGCGGGGAGAGGTGAACACGATGCTCTCACGGGCTGAGCACATGGCCTCCATCGCGCCCGATGTCTTGGCCTCAGACGTCCTCCCCGCAGAAGAGGGCGTCGAGCTCATGACGCACCACGTCCCGCACGGCGTGGTCTTCGACGTCGCGGCTTGGAACTACCCGCTCTTGATCCCGATCAACGTCGTGTTCCCTGCGCTCCTCGCTGGCAACTCTGTCCTCCTCAAGCACTCGGCGCGCACCCCGCTCTGCGGCCAGCACTTCGAGGAGGCCTTCCGGAGCCTCGGCGAGGGGCTCGTGGTGAACGTCATCGTCAACCACGAGCAGACCTCAGCGCTCATCGGTGACGCGCGCATCGGCCACGTCTGCTTCACCGGCTCGGTCGGCGGCGGGCACGCCGTGCAGCGCGCCATGAGTGAGCGCTTCATCGACGCCGGCCTCGAGCTCGGCGGCAAGGACCCGGCCTACGTCGCGTCTGACATCGACGTGGAGTTCGCCGCCGCCAACATCGTCGACGGCGCCTGCTTCAACGCGGGGCAGTCCTGCTGCGCGGTGGAGCGCGTCTACATCCACGAGTCCGTCCACGCCGAGTTCCTCGAGCGCGCTAAGGCTCACCTCGACGCCTACGTCCTCGGCGATCCCATGGACGACGCCACGACGATGGGCCCCCTCGCGAACGCTGGCTCCATCGAGACCCTTGAAGCCCATGTCGCGGACGCCCTCTCCCGCGGCGCGACCTGCCTCACGGGCGGCGCGGCGAGAGACGGTCGCTTCTTTGAGCCGACCCTCATCGACGGCTGCCCCAACGACTCAGCCATCATGCAGGAGGAGAGCTTCGGCCCGCTCCTCCCTGTCCTGAAGGTGTCGAGCGATGACGAGGCTATAGCCCACTTTAACGACACCAACTTCGGCCTGACGGCCTCCGTGTGGACCACCGACCGCGACCGCGCGCGCCGCTTCGCGGAGCATCACGACACCGGCACGGTCTTCCAGAACCGCTGCGACTTCGCCGACCCCTCGCTCCCCTGGACCGGCTTCCGCGACACCGGCCGCGGCGCATCCCTCTCGCCGTATGGTCTCCTCGCGCTCACGAAGCGCAAGTCCACCCACTTCCGCGCCGCGCCCTAGCGCTCGTCACTCGGGCGTGACGTAGGCGCTCGTGATGCCGCCGTCGACGAGGAACTCGGTGCCCGTCACGTAGGAGGCGTCGTCGCTCGCGAGGTAGAGGGCGGCCTTGGCCATCTCAGCAGCCTCGCCGAAGCGACCCATAGGGACGTGGACGAGGCGGCGCTGCTTCTTCTCCTCGGTGTCGAGGAAGTCCATGAGGAGCTTTGTTCGCAAGGGGCCAGGGCAGAGGGCGTTCACGCGAATGTTCTCGCGCGCGTGGATGACAGCGAGCTCACGCGTCATCGCGAGCACCGCCCCCTTTGAAGAGGTGTAAGCGAGCTGTGGCGTCGCGGCGCCTAAGTGAGCGACGAAGGAGGCCGTGTTGATGATCGTGCCGCCACCGGCGCGCTTTAGCGCGGGGATCCCGTACTTGCAGCCGAAGAAGACGCCCTTCACGTTGATCGCCATCGTGAGGTCCCAGATGTCCTCGGTGGTCGACTCCGCGTCTCCGTCGTCGCCGAGCATCACGCCGGCGTTGTTGAAGAGGCAGGTGAGCTTGCCGTATGTCTCCTCCGCACAGCGGATCATGGCCTCGCAGTCTTCAGCCTTCGAGACATCCGCGCGCATGAAGACCGCGTCGCCTCCAGCCACCTTGATCTCCTCGACGACGGTCGCGCCTCGCTCCTCGTCCACATCCGTCAGGACACAGCGCGCGCCCTCCGAGGTGAAGAGCAGCCCAGCCTCTCTTCCGATCCCTCCTGCGCCGCCTGTGATGACGGCGACCTGATTCTCCAGTCGCATGGGTTCCTCGCCTCTCCTCGTTTGTTGTTGAGCTAGATCTGCTCGAAGTAACGGTCGCGCTCCCAGTCGGTGACGGCGCGCTCATAGGCGGCGCGCTCGCTCTCCATGTGGTGCACGTAGTGATCGACGACCTCCGCTCCGAAGGCCTCGCGGGCGAAGTCACTCGAGCGAAAAGACTCGATGGCGTCGCCCATGCGCGTCGGGAGCTTGCCCGCCGTCGCTTTGTAGGCGTCGCCTCTCAGCATCGCGGGGGGCTCGGTCTGGTTCTTGATGCCGTCCAATCCCGATGCGAGCGCCGCAGCGAAGGCTAGGTATGGGTTGCAGTCCGCGCCGGGGATACGGCACTCGATGCGCAGGCTGGAGCCCTCTCCCACGATGCGGAAGCCCGCGGTGCGGTTGTCGTAGCTCCAAGCGAGCGTCGTCGGCGCCCAAGAGGCCGACTGGTAGCGCTTGTAGGCGTTCACGGTGCTCGCGTACATCGCCATCACCTCAGGGGCGCGCTTCATCCAGCCTCCCAAGAACCAGCGGAACTGATCGGTACAGGCGATGCCCTCATAGTCCGTGTCACCGGCGAAGGCGTTGGAGTCCTCAGACCAGAGCGAGAGGTGGATGTGACAGCTCGAGCCAGCCTGCTCCGTCCACGGCTTGGCCATGAAGGTGACGCTCTGCTCCATCTGGTCTGCGACCTCTTTGACGCACTGCTTGTAGATGACGTGTCGGTCAGCCATTGAGAGCGCGTCGGTGTAGCGCACGTTGATCTCGTGCTGACCGTGCCCCCACTCACCCTTGGAGTTCTCTACAGGGACACCAGAGTCACGCAGGTGGCGGCGGACAGCGCCGATGAACGGCTCCTCACGAGACGTCTGCAGGACGTGATAGTCCTCGATGTAATAGCCCGCAGGGCTCAAATCCCGATAGCCCTTCTTCGCCGCGTCTCGGAAGGTGTCCTGGTAGATGTAGAACTCGAGCTCCGACGCGGCCTTCGCTGTGAAGCCCATCTCGGTGGCACGCTCAACCTGGCGTCGGAGCAAGCTCCGTGGCGCCTCGGCGACCGCGCCAGCCCCCTCGCGCTCAACATCACAGAGGACGACAGCCGTCTTCTCCAGCCAGCTCGCCCTACGCAGGCTGCTCATGTCCGGATGCAGGTGGAAGTCACCATAGCCGTCGTCCCAATTCGCGAGGCCGTAGCCCTCAATGGGCTCCATCTCCATGTCTACGGTGAGCAAGTAATTGCACGCGTGAGTCCCGTCCTTCACAGCAGAGTCGAGGAAGAAGCCTGCGTCGAAGCGCTTCCCGACGAGGCGCCCATAGACATCTGTGAAGGCGACGACGACCGTGTCAATCTCTCCTGCAGCGACGAGGCGAGTGAGGTCTTCGACCGAGAGCATTCCTTGGGGTTCAGACATGGGCGGTCCTTTTAAGGGTCAGGTACTCAGCATAGCGGACTCTGAGCGCAGGCCCCGCGCGTCCGCTCAGGTGCACGCTTTGGGCCCAATTGACTCAAACTTGAGCGTTTGCGCCCCCTAGAGACCTCTAGGCACGCATAAGAACAAGAATCGAACTCGGCAAAGCTCATGCGAGACCCATGGTTCAGCGAAGTGTTGTAACCTCATACATGGGGGTCCATTAGCACTAGAACCGGCTCGACAGGCCCCCACAGCTCCAAAACACACAACACCATGCTCAGCCTCTCCATCGCGACCCTCGCCCTCTCCCTCACACCGGCCCTCCCCAAAGGCTCCGGCGGTGACCCCGAGCTTTTCGACCCGACGGTCTTCCGAGTGTTCGAGATCGATTTCGCCCAGTCGAACTGGTGGAACATCCTCGAGGGTTACTACTTCGCTGACAACGGCCAGATGCTCGAGGCAAATCTGACCGTGGACGGGACCACCTACAGCCAGGTCGGCGTCGCCTTCAAGGGCAACTCCTCCTTCTTCGGGCTTCCGGGCAACTCGCAGAAGGCCTCGTTCAACATCGACATGGACTACGTGGTCGCAGACCAAGACCTCTACGGTGTCGACACGCTCAACCTAAACAACGGCTTCCAAGACCCCACCTTCATGCGCGAGGTCTTGTACGGGAACCTCTCAGACCCGTTCCTCCCCATGCCCCGCGGCGCCTTCACGAAGCTCATCATCAACGGGCAAAACTGGGGTGTCTATCCGAACGTCGAGCAGATCGACAAGAAGTTCTTGCGCGAGAACTTTGAGTCGGATGAGGGGATCCGCTGGAAGGTCCCCGGCAACACAAACGACCCGAACGCTGACGCCTTCCCGCTGCTCTATCGCGGCACAAACCCTGGCGCATACTCGACCGGCTACGAGCTTAAGACCGATGGCGTGAGCAACGCGTGGGACTACTTGATCGAGACATGCGATGTCCTCAACAACACGACCATCGCGGAGCTGGAAGATCAGATCGACGACGTCCTCTCGGTCGACCGCGCGTTGTGGGTTTGCCTCATCGAGAACATCTTCATGGACGACGACGGCTACATCCGCAAGGGCGCCGACTACGGCCTCTACTGGAACGACTACGACGGGCGCATGAACCTCTTGCAGCGTGACGGCAACGAGTCCTTCGGCACCGGCAGCGGACCGACCTGGCCTGGCCCCAGCCTCTACGAGCTCAGCCCCTTCTATCACCAGACGGCGACCAACCGCCCCGTCTTGAACCGCCTGCTCCAGATCGACGACTTCCGCCAGCGCTACCTCGCGCACTACCGCACCCTCCTCGATGAAATGTGGAAGTGGGAGATCATCGGTCCGGTCGTCACGCAGTACGCGAACCTCATCGACGCGGAGGTCCAAGCCGACCCGAAGAGGCTCTTCTCCTACAACGACTTCCTCAACAACCTGAGCTCTTCCGTGAGCATCGGCGGCGGCCCCGGGGGCGGTCAGATCGCCCCTGGCCTAGAGGACTTCGTCATCAACCGGCGCACCTACCTGCTGAACCACCCGGAGATCAGCCTCCCCGCGCCGACGGTCTCTGCCGTCAGCCACAGCCCCTCTGCGCCCGCATCTGATCAGACCTGCTGGGTCACGGCTGACGTCCAAGGGCCTGATGCCCCCATCGGTTCGGTCCGCCTCTACTGGAGAACTGGCGGCTCTTACGACACGGTCGAGATGTTCGATGACGGCTTGAACCAAGACGGCCTCGCTGGCGACGGTGTCTTCGGCGCCGCCCTCCCCGTCTCTGGCTCTGGCCTCAAGGCCCAGTACTACGTCCGCGCTGACAGCACTCCCCTCTCAGGCGGCGCGAGCTACTTCTATCCTCGGACCCCTGAGTACACCCCGCTCTCGGTCGAGTTCGGACTCGGGGCGTCGAACGAGCCGGTCCGTATCACCGAGTACATGTACAAGGGCCAAGGCGGTGAGTTCTTCGAGATCACGAACTTGGGCAGCGCGACTGTCAGCCTCAGTGGCTGGAGCATCGACGATCAGTCGGCGACCCCCGGCACTGTTCAGCTCTCGGGCTCGCTCCAACCCGGTCAGTCCAAGGTCATCACAGAGACTGACAGCTTCTTCTTCGCTCTCGACTGGGGGATCCCTTCAAGCCGCGTGATCGACATGGGAGAGAACTCTCTCCTCGGTCGAAACGACACGATCTACCTCTTCGACGCGAGCGACAACATCGTCGACACCCTCACCTACGGTGACGAGGACTTCCCCGGCGCCCCGCGGACCGACGGCGTGAGCGCGACAGCCTGCTCGGCCGCCCTCGGCGCGAACGACCCCCTCAACTGGATCGAGGCAGCCCCCGGCGACGCGCTCGGCTCCTTCGCTGCTGGTAACGGCTTCGACGTCGGGAGCCCGGGCACCTACATCGCACCCACGAGCGGCTGCTCCACGAGCTCTGTTGGCGTCGACTTCTGCTCCGGTGATGGCACCGCCACTGCCTGCCCCTGCGGAAACGCAGGCGGCGCTGGTGAAGGCTGCGCGAACTCAACAGGCGCGGGCGGGCTGCTCACAGCGGCTGGCTCCTCCTCGGTGACCGCAGGGAGCCTCGTGTTCAGCGGCTCCAACCTCCCCACCAACCAGCCGATCCTCTTCTTCCAAGGGAACAACGCCGTCAACGCTGGCGCCGGTAACCCCTTCGGAGCAGGTCTGCGCTGCGCAGGCGGCGGCGTCCGTCGTCTCCAAGTGCTCTTCGCTTCAAGCGCTGGCGCTGCCTCCACCACGATCAACATCCCCGCTGCGGGCGCAGTCTCCGCTGGCGACCTCAAGCGCTATCAAGGCTGGTACAGAGATCCGGGCGGCCCCTGCTCAGAGAACTTCAACCTGACGCAAGGCCTCGAGATCACCTGGAGCGCATGAACACGCTGGGGCTCTAGCTCGACGGGCTGTCTCCCCACAACACCGCAACACATCACAGCGAGCGGCTCACCATGAGCCGCTCAAAAGCCTATGAACTCACTTCGAGCTCTCGCCGCCCTCTCTCTGCTCTCGCTCTCAGCCGCAGCCCAAGAGGCCGAGTGGCGCGACCTCTTCCCTGAGCGCGGCACGGACGGCTGGCACAACCCCTTCACCTGGGGTGAGGTCTGGCGCGAGGGTGAGGAGGTGCACCTCAAGGCCAACCGGAAGTTCTTCCTCGTGACTGAAGAGGAGTTCGGCGACTTCGAACTCACGATCGACGTGATGGTCCCAGAGGGCCCAGCCAACTCCGGCATCCAGTTCCGCAGTCACTACGCAAAGAACCGTGTCTGGGGATACCAAGCTGAAGTCGACCCCACGGAGCGTGGCTGGGCCGGGGGGATCTATGACGAGGGCCGAAGGGCTTGGCTCGTCCACCCTCTGAAGGGCACGCCCGAGTCCGAGGCCTTCGACCGCTCGAAGTGGAACACCTACCGCATCCTCTGCGTCGGCGACCACTCGCAGGTGTGGGTGAACGGCGTAAAGACAGCGGACCTTCGCGACACGATGGACCTCTCCGGGCACATCGCGATCCAGCACCACGGCGAGAAGGGCCAGACCTATAAGTTCCGTCGCGCGCGCATCCGTGACCTCGGGCGCCACGAGTGGACGCCGCTCTTCAACGGCGACGACCTCGCTGGCTGGCGCGCCCTCCCGGGTGGCGAGTGGAAGGTGCAGGACGGCGTGATCGTCGGGACCTCCCCCGCCACCGAGCGCCGCCACGGCATCCTCCTCTCCGAGCGCACATACGATGACTTCACGGCGCGCATCAAGGTCAAGATGAAGCACGGCGACAGCGGCTTCTACTTCCGCGCCGAGCCGAACGACTCGGGGGTCGGCGTCCACGGCTTCCAGGCCGAGCTCGACACCGAGGGCGAGGCTAAGGAGTTCAAGACCGCTGGGCTCTATGAGACGGGCGGACGCGCTTGGGTCGTGAACCCGGACCAGAAGAAGGTCGCCGAGCTCTGGCATGAGGACGACTGGAACGAGGTCGTCGTCTCTGCATGGGGTCGTGACGTCAGCGTCCGCTTGAACGGTCACGAGACCGCCGCCCTCGTGAATGATCCGGGGCGCACCACAGGACACTTCGGCCTCCAGCTCCACGGGAGCCAGGAGATGCACGTCGAGTTCCAGGCCGTCGAGATCCTCAAGCCGGTCAAGAAAGAGGCCTCCCCAGAGTTCGCCGAGCTCGGCGCGCTCGCGCCGAACTTCACGCTCACAGACCTCTCAGGGGAGAGCCACACGCTGAGTGGGCTGCGCGGGAAGACCGTCGTCCTAGAGTGGTTCAACCCTGGATGCCCTGTGGTCAAGCGCGCGCACACCACCGGCCCCCTCGTCAGCATGGGCAACGACGTCTCAAGCGATGACGTCGTCTGGCTCGCGATCAACTCTGGCGCACCGGGGAAGCAAGGTCACGGCGTCGAGGTGAACCGTGAGGCGGCAGCGACCTGGAGCATGGAGTACCCCGTCCTCATCGACGAAGAGGGCGTCGTCGGCCAGCAGTATCGTGCGAAGACCACCCCTCACATGTACGTCATCAACCCGGAGGGTCGCCTGGTCTACAACGGCGCGATCGACAACGCTCCGAGCGGGCGCCCCGGAGATGAGTACAAGAACTTCGTCGAGATGGCGCTCGAGTGCGTGGCCGAGGGCCGCGAGATCGACTTCGGCGCAAACCCCTATGGCTGCAGCGTCAAGTACGCCGGCGGGAAGAGCGGCAAGCGCGGAAGAAAGCGTAACTAGGGGTCCCCTGCTCTCCGATGAGGGGCCAGCAGCCAGCCGAGGCTGGCTCAATGGTGGGCCCTCCAGGACTCGAACCCGGGACAAAGCGATTATGAGTCGCCTGCTCTAACCGACTGAGCTAAGGGCCCTCCGCACAGAGATTGACGACTGCAAGGGCTCGGATCAAGGTGCAGGGGAGCCCCGCCGGGGGCCCAGATCGAATAGAATGCCGGGCTCGGACCCCACTCCCTCACCGGAACCGCGCCCCGGCATGAAGATCACCCCCCGCACCCTCTCACTCCCCCTCCTCCTCCTCGCCGCATGCGGCTACCAAGGTGACCCGGAGCGCTTCGCCCAGGCCAACACGGAGGAGTTCCAAAAGGTCGCCGAAGAGCTCAAGGAGACCGCAGAGATCCTGCGCGAGTCCGCCGAAGAGCTGCGCCTCGCCGCCGCAGAGGTCCGCGAGGCCGCGCGCTATCGCCCCGCGGCAGGAGAGATGCCCGCCCAGACGAGCGGAGATGACGTCGCGAGCGAGGCCTCCCTTGAGCTTCCGATGGTCCAGTACGCGTGGGACCCTAACGCTGGCGACGCGAGCGTCTCGGCTGAGCTCGGCGGCCCTGGCTTCACCGGAGAGGGCTGGGACTCCAACTTTGAGTTCCCCGCGATGGGCTCAGCTGACGCGGTGAAGGGCGGCAAGATCACCATGTACGTCCCCGACTGGCCGGCCAACATCCGCCAAGCGGGCCAGGACTGGAACACGGCCTTCAACTACCGGGCGAACGACCTCTGCATGAGTCGCCTCGTCTCTACGCACCCCATCACCCTTGAGTACTACCCCGTCCTCGCGACCCACTGGAAGATCAGTGAGGACAAGATGACGTACTGGTACCGGATCAATCCGGACGCCCGCTGGAGCGACGGGTCGGAGGTGACCGCCTACGACGTCCACGCGACCTGGAAGCTGCGCACGGACCCCACCCTCCTCGAGCCCTCGAGCGTCGTCACCTACGGGAAGATGAACGAGCCGGAGGTCCTCTCCAAGTACATGCTCAAGGTCACGGTGAACGAGGAGAGCTGGAAGAACTTCCTCTACTTCTCCGGGATGGCGATCCTCCCCGCTAAGGACATCGAGAGCGCAGGAAGCCCTGAGGATGAGCGCGGCAAGGCCTATCTCGATGAGTTCAACTTCAAGTTCACCATGTCCTGCGGCGCCTACGAGGTCCGCGAGGAGGACATCAACACCGGCAAGAGCATCTCTATCCGCCGGCGAGATGACTGGTGGGCGAAGGACAACCCCGCCTTCACAGGCCTCAACAACATCGACGAGTACCGCTTCATCGTCGTCAAGGACTACAACCTCGCCTACGAGAAGCTCAAGAAGGGCGAGATCGACTACTACGTCGTGCCCAAGGCTGAGTGGTGGGCAAAGCAGATCCCTGAGCTCGACCAGGTGAAGCGGGGAATGATCGTGCCGCACAAGGTCTTCAACGACTCCCCTGTTGGGACCGCCGGAATGGCGATCAACATGAGCAAGGCTGGGCTCGACGATGTGCGGGTGCGCAAGGCGCTGAACCACCTCAACAACCGCGAGCTCAAGATCGAGAAGCTCTACTACAACGAGTACGTGCCGCTCTCGAGCTACTATCAAGGCGGCCTCTACCAGAACCCCGACAACGTGCTCATCGAGTACGACGTCGAGGAGGCGGTGCGGCTGCTCGAAGAGGCCGGATACTCGGAGTTCGACGACGAGGGCTACCGCACGAAGGACGGCCGCAGGCTGCGCTTCACCCTGACCTACCGCTCCAAGGCCTCGGAGCGCGGCCTCACGATGTTCCAGGAGTCCTGCCGAGAGGCGGGGGTCAAGATCGACCTCCAGCTCCTCACGCCCGCCTCGGCCTGGAAGAACCTCCGCGCCAAGGAGTTCGAGCTCATGAGCACGGCCTGGGGCGCGCTGGTCTTCCCGAACCCTGAGACCTCCTATCACAGCCGCTACGCGACGGAGCCTGACAACAACAACGTCACGGGCTTCGCGAACGCGCGCGTCGATGAGCTCTGCGCTGAGTACGACCAGACATACGACGTGAACCGTCGCATCGAGATCATCCAAGAGGTCGACGGCATCGTCTACAACGAGTACCCCTACGTGCTCGACCACTTCGGCCCTGCTCAGCGCGTCGCCTTTTGGAACAAGTTCTCCATGCCCGACTTCGGCGCGCTGCGCTTCGTCGACGCAGAGGAGCTCATGTACACCTGGTGGATCGACCCGGAGAAGGAGGCCGCCCTCGAGGCTGCCAAGGCGGACCCCTCGAAGAACCTCGAGAAGCTCCCCATCGAGAACCGCTTCTGGCAAGAGTGGAACGCCGCCCGGCGAGGCCGCTAGGTCCCTGAGCCGCTAGAGCGAGACAACCCCATGGGCGCTTACTTCTTCCGCAGGACACTGCTGATGATCCCGACCTTCCTCGGGATCACCTTCTTGGTGTTCACCATCACCCGCTTCGTCCCGGGCGGGCCCATCGAGCAGATGATGGTGAAGATGCAGATGGCGGAGTCCGAAGCCGGCGGCGGCAGCGGAGGAGACTTCGACGGCGCGGTCCAGATCCCCGACTCGGTGCGGGAGGAGCTCGAGAAACAGTTCGGCTTCGACAAGCCCTTCTACCTGGCCTACTTGGACTGGGTCTCAGACGTCGTCGTCCTCGACCTAGGCACGAGCTACAAGTACAGACAGCCCGTCTGGGACATCGTGAAGTCGCGCTTCCCTGTGAGCATCTTCCTCGGGCTAACGGGCTTCTTGCTGGGCTACCTGATCTGTATCCCACTCGGGATCCGCAAGGCCATACGCCACGGCGGCGTCTTCGACTTCGGCTCGAGCGTGCTCATCTTCATGGCCTACTCTGTCCCAGGCTGGGCGATCGGCGGCCTGCTCCTCGTCTTGCTCGGCGGCGGCAGCTTCTGGGACATCGTCCCCTTGGGCGGCTTCCGCGGCGACAACTGGGATGAGCTCACAACCTGGGGGAAGATCAAAGATCAGCTCCACCACATGATCTTGCCGGTCTTCGCCTACACCATCGGCAGCTTCGCGACGCTCACGATCCTGATGAAGAACTCCCTCATGGAGAACCTCGGCCAGGACTATGTGCGCACCGCCTTCGCCAAGGGGCTCGGCGAGCGCCGCGTCGTCCTCGTGCACGCGCTCCGCAACTCTCTCATCCCGATCTGCACAGGCCTCGGCCACGCCCTCAGCCTCATCATGGCTGGTAGCTACCTGATCGAGAAGGTCTTCAACATCGACGGCATCGGCTACCTCGGCTACACCTCGATCATCGAGCGTGACTACGCCGTCGTGATGGGAGTGCTCGTCATCAACGTCTTCCTGATGCTCATCGGGAACATCCTCTCGGACGTGCTCTACGTCGTCGTCGACCCAAGGATCCGCTTCTCCTGATGAGCGAAGTCCAAGAGAGCCCGGCGCCCGACGCCCCGACCGAGGCCCCTCTCTCCGTCCTCCAGCGGAGGTGGCGGAAGTTCAAGACTCTCAAGCGAGGCTGGTACAGCTTCCAGATCCTCGTCTTCCTCTACCTCTCCTCCTTCCTGCTGCCGGTCCTCGTGAACAGCGACGCGATCTGCGTGCGCTACCAGGGCGAGTGGCACTTCCCCGTCTTCGGCGGCTTCTATCAGGCGAGAGACTTCGGCCAGGACAAGATCGGGCAGGCCAACTGGCGTGATCTCCAAGAACAGTACTACTTCGAGGGTGAGGACAACTTCGTGCTCCTCCCCCCCTACCCCTACAACCCTCTGGAGAACCTCCTCCACGAGTCCAACCTTGTAGGTGAGCCGCCCCACGCTCCGAACGCCTACCACATCCTCGGCACAGACGACCGAGGGCGAGACGTCTTCGTCCGGCTGGTCTACGGGTTCAGGACCTCGATCACCTTCGCCCTCGGCGTGATCATCTTGAGCTACATCATCGGGATGACGATCGGCGCCTGCTTCGGCTACTTCTCTGGGCGCATCGACTTCTGGGGCCAACGCCTCGTGGAGATCTGGTCGGGGCTCCCATTCCTCTACACGATCATCATCATCAGCTCGATCGTGAAGCCAGGCATGTGGCTCTTGATCCTCCTGCTCGCGCTCTTCCGCTGGGTGGGGATCAGCTTCTACATGCGCGGTGAGTTCTACCGCGAGAAGTCTCGTGACTATGTCGCGGCGGCGATCGCCCAAGGTGAGAGCCACCGCTCGATCATGTTCCGCCACATCCTCCCGAACAGTCTCACCCCGATCATCAGCTTCGCGCCCTTCGCGATCGTCGTGACGATCTCCTCGCTCGTGAGCCTCGACTACCTCGGCTTTGGGCTCCCTGCCCCTACGCCCAGCTGGGGCGAGCTCGTGAACCAAGGACTCGAGAACATCACAGCGTGGCACCTCGTGTTCTTCCCCCTGGGGGCCATGTTCTTCACCCTCCTCCTCGTCGTGTTCATCGGCGAGGCCGTCCGAGAGGCCTTCGACCCGAAGGTCTTCAGCCGCCTGCGCTAGGTCTCCCGTGTCAGAACCCCTCGTCAAAGTCAGAGACCTGCAGACCTCCTTCGACGTCGAAGGGAGGCAGGCCACCGCTGTGTCTGAGGTCTCCTTCGACGTGAACAGGAACGAGTTCCTCGGCGTCGTGGGTGAGTCGGGCTCGGGTAAATCTGTGACCGCGCTCAGCATCATGCGCCTCATCCCGGATCCGCCCGGACACATCGACTCAGGCACGATCGAGTACGAGGGGCGCGACCTGCTCGCCTTGTCGTATGAGGAAATGCGCGAGGTCCGCGGCAAAGACATCGCGATGATCTTCCAGGAGCCGATGACTTCCCTGAACCCGGTCTTCACGATCGGCATGCAGGTGCAAGAGGCGCTGCGCTTCCACGAGGACATCACCAAGGAGGAGGGCGAGCGACGCGCCGTCGAGGTCCTCGAGCAGGTCGGCATCCCCGACGCTAAGAAGCGCCTCAACGACTACCCCCACCAGTTCTCTGGCGGGATGCGCCAGCGCGTGATGATCGCGATGGCCCTGATCTGCAAGCCGGCGCTCCTCATCGCAGACGAGCCGACGACAGCGCTCGACGTGACGATCCAGGCGCAGATCCTCGACCTGATGAAGGACCTCCAGCGTGAGCGCGAGGGCTCCTCAGTCATGCTCATCACCCACGACCTCGCGGTCATCGCAGAGACCTGCGACCGCGTGATCGTGATGTACGGCGGTCGGGTGCAGGAGGTCGCGCGCGTGACGGACCTATTCGACAACCCCCTACACCCCTACACCAAGGGTCTCTTGGGCTCGATCCCGACCCAAGCCAGCAAGGGTCAGCCCCTGCCCCTCGTCGAAGGCAACGTCCCCAGCATCTTCAACTTCCCCTCAGGCTGCCGCTTCCGCTCGCGCTGTCCCTTAGCGGAGGATCGCTGTGCGACGGAGGAGCCGGCGCTGCGCACTCTGGCGCCCGGACACGAGGTGCGCTGCCACCTCGTCGAACCTTCGGACGTGATGACATCGGAGGTAGAGGCGTGAGCGCAACAGCGACAGCCAAGCCGCTCCTCAGCGTGCGTGACCTCAAGGTCCACTTCCCGATCTACGGCGGGGTCCTGCGCAAGCAGGTCGGGACTGTGAAGGCTGTGGACGGCGTCTCCTTCGACCTCCAGCCGGGCGAAGTCCTCGGTCTCGTGGGCGAGTCGGGCTCGGGCAAGACGACGGTCGGCCGCGCCATCTCGAACATCCTGCGCTCCATGAGCCCGGACGTCGTCCTCGGCGGCGAGGCGAACATCTCCCTCGATGGTCAGGAGACCCAGCTGAACGGGCTCAGCCGCAAAGAGATGCTGCCTTGGCGCGCCAAGGTGCAGATGATCTTCCAGGACCCCTTCAGCTCGCTGAACCCGCGCATGACGGTCCAGCAGCTCATCGAGCGCCCGATGGAGTTGCACCTCGACCTCTCGCGCGCCGAACGCAAGAAGCGCGTCGAGTACCTCCTCGACCGCGTCGGACTCCAGCCCGAGTACGCCGCGCGCTACCCGCACGAGTTCTCCGGCGGCCAACGCCAGCGCATCGGCATCGCCCGCGCGCTCTCGACGAAGCCCGCGCTCATCATCGCGGACGAGCCGGTGAGCGCCCTCGACGTCTCGGTACAGGCGCAGGTCATCAACCTGATGGAGGAGCTGCGCGAGGAGTTCGGCCTGACCTACATCTTCGTCGCCCACGACCTCGCGGTCGTCTACCACATCGCCGACCGCATCGCGGTGATGTACCTCGGCGACGTCGTAGAGCTCGGCCCTGCGGAGCAGGTCTACAACGACCCTCGACACCCCTACACCCGCGCGCTGCTCTCTGCCGTCCCGCACCCGGACCCGCGCCGAGACACGAGCGGCCGCATCCGCTTGGAGGGAGACATCCCCTCACCCCTCGCGAAGCCCTCAGGCTGCGGCTTTCGCACCCGCTGCCCCATCGCGAAGGACTCCTGCGCCGAGGAGGCCCCGGAGTGGGTGGATCTGGGCGAGGGACGCAGCGTGGG
>Ga0208624_1000112_pt1 | contig 42051 bp, 31 predicted proteins | sample Knorr_S23_td_DCM_FD_185607 | JGI IMG/M metagenome (GOLD analysis project Ga0208624, IMG submission 185607) | Marine microbial communities from Southern Atlantic Ocean transect - Knorr_S23_td_DCM_ad_71m_LV_A (SPAdes) (version 2) | ecosystem: Environmental > Aquatic > Marine > Oceanic | place... | reverse complement strand
CTCTACATCATTACTTCCCTGGCGACCACCATCATACCAACGGCAGCCCTCGTCGTCCTAATGTCGCCCATAGCAATCCAATCGGCGGAGTCTCTAGGCATCTCGCCCTATAGTGCCATGATGGCTATCGCGATGGCCGCTTCGGCAAGCTTCACCAGCCCTATCTCCCACCCTGCCAATATACTTGTCATGGGTCCCGGAGGGTATCGATTCAACGACTACTTGAAAGTAGGCATTCCCTTGGCCTTCGTCGTATTTCTAACGGCAATGTCAGTACTGCCCTTCCTGTGGCCCTTTGAATAGGCAATCACTCTTAAAACAACGGAGGACTGAGCCGGTTCGCTCTATCCAACGGTCTAATAAGGTAGGGAGGACGGGCTCAGTCCTCCGATTCTATTTTCCACTTCCAATCCGATGGGCTCTCAACCAGCCCTGCTCTGACTGGATTATCCAATATGTATTCGTATTTTTGTGATAGCGATTCGGCATCGCGAAGCCGATGATCAAAAAATCCGTCTTGCCAGTGTATCCCAAGGTTTTTAGCAGTCCAGTATTTCCAGTTTCTCATTTCTGTAGATAAGCCCTTTGATTCCAACCCAAGTCTAAGTATCATGTGAATGTGATCGGGCATCACTAAAGCGATCATTGGGAGCCATATCTGAAGTTCGCATCTGAAGTGAATTGAAGACATTAATTCAGAAGCGATTTTTGGTTTTACTAACGGAGCTTTATGGCGTTCGCGTGAGCAATCCGTGACAAAAAAGGTCTCATCCTTGGGTTTCACCCATGTGGGAATACTACGCCGCAACCACTTGCGCGATTTGGTTTCCATCGATCGAAGGAAATACGACTCGCGCGAATTCACAAAGGGAAACAATGGAGGACCGAGCCGGTCCTCCCTACCCCTTCTTTTTCGCAAGCTGGGGAGGACTGGCTCGGTCCTCCAGCCCCTCACTCCTCCAATTCAGGGCGCCCCTCGCCTCGGGCCCGACGTAGATTCTCCACCGCGATGATGTGCCGATAATTGGCTTCCAAGCGATTGGTTCGCGAATCGGTCAATGCGACACGAGCCTCTAGAACATCCAACTGATTAATCGCTCCAGCTTCATAGCGGCTATCCGCCAGCCTAAGGGCTTCTTCCGCCTGCTCTACTGCCTTTTTGGCGGCATTCACAAGCTCCTCCGCTTCTTGCAATTCGGACATCGCCTGCCTCACTTGCACCTCTATCGTCAACCTAAGCGATTCGCTTTCGATTTTTGATTGCTCGAGTTGCGATCGCGCCTGTCTGACTCGGCCTTTCCTGGCCGCCCCATCAAAAATATCCCAGGAAGCTACAACACCCACGGACCATCCTTCAGGGGCATCGTCAAACGAGCTAGAGAAATTGCCACGCCGCTTACCATAGCTACCGACCAAATCCACCTGCGGACGATAGTCGGCTCGAGCGATTTCCCAACCAGCGTCCCTTGCTTCTTCGATAAGTTGCAGTCGCCTCAGTTCCGATCGGTTATCCAGCGCCACCTGCAAACTGTTTTCCAGTTCAAACGTGGCCGGCCGATAAGCCAGCTCGCCTTGAAACTCGGGTATTTTCTGCAGATTTTCCGGATCGCGACGATAGTTGCTATAGCCTATGCTCTGCCGTAGTTGGTCGATCGCGACACGAAAAGCGCTCCTTCTCTGTATCAATGCTGGTTTAGCATTAGCCAAAAGAACTTCTGCTCTGAGCACTTCGAAATCGGAAACCGATCCCGCTTTCAGTCGGTTGCGGGCATCTTCGAGAGCCTCTTCAAGAAGTTCTATATTCTGCTCTTCCACTTCAATCTGATCGCGAGCGAGTAAGGTATTGTAATAACGCGTCGTCACTTCGAGCATGGCATCCATAATCGTGGACTCTAGAAATAGCCGCGCCGAAGCTCGCGTTAACTCTTGAGCCTTGAGAGCCGCCTTGATCCCGCCGCCTTTGTAAAGGGCCTGACGCAAATTAAGGCTAATTCGCCAGTCGTCCTCTCTCGCCTCGGTAAACCCCTCAATAACCTCCGTCAGATTATCGTCCAATTGCTGATAGTTGGCCTCCAAGGTCAAACTAGGCCGCGTCTGGGCTTTCACCTCTACGATCAAGCCTTCCTGCTCCTCGATTTGCTCAACAGCTTGACGAATGGCAAAGTTGTTTTCCAAGGCGTAGCTCCGGGCCGTGTTTAGATCAAATGTATCCGGAACTTCAGGAGGCAGATCCTCTTCCTGCGCTCGGACTGGTTCGCGAAGATCGGCAAAAACTAAGATCAATGCAGCCACTATGCTCAAGTCTCTTCGGCCAAAGACACCTAACTCGACGACCTTGCCTCGCCCTCTCATATCGCAACCTCCGTATCGGCATTTCCATGATTCTTGGCCATGAGCATGTAGAGGGAGGGCACTATGAATAAAGTGAACAGAGTTCCTATCGCCATGCCCCCAACCAAGACGAGGCCGATAGAGTTTCTAGCCGCCGCTCCAGCCCCGGACACGAATACCAGCATCATGTGCCCGAAGACCGTCGCAGCCGTGGTCATCAATATGGGCCGCAATCGCGTAGCGGCCGCTTCACTGGCAGATGCCAGTTTGCTTAGGCCCCTTCGTTGCAACACGTTCGCGAACTCGACAATCAAGATACTATTCTTGGTCACCAAGCCCAGTAGCGTGATCATGCCAACCTGAGAATAGATATTCCAAGAAGACGTCCAACCCCAAGACCAGTGAGGCATCCAAGGATCGCCCGGCGCTCTTAGGCTGGTGAAGATCAAAGCTCCAAACATGCCCAAAGGAACGGATCCCAACAGAATGATTAGCGGGTCCCTAAAGGAGTTGAATTGGGCGGCCAATACCAGAAATACTAAAATCAACGCCAGAGCAAGAGTAGGAAGAAAACTACTGCCTTCTTCCCGCAGCTGCCGTGACTCGCCTGCATAGTCGATAGCGTAACCTCGGGGCAATACTTTGGCGGACTTTTCTTCCAAAAACTTGAGGGCCGTATCCAAAGGAGCCATCGGTATTCCCGATATCTTAACCGAGTTAAGTTGATTAAAGCGATTCAAACTACGGGGCTCTACCGAATCTCGGATGGTTGCGAAACTCGACAGCGGTACTAGCGTTTGATCAGGACCCCTTACATACATGTCGACCAAGTCCTCAGGCGTCAAACGCCCCGTCCGTTTGACTTGAGGAATGACTTTGTAGCTCCGGCCATCAATGGAGAAACGATTTACATAATTACCGCCCAGCAGAACGCTAAGGTCTCGTCCTACGTCAGACAAATTCAATCCGAGAGCCGCCACTTTATCGCGGTCGAAAATGATCTTGGACTGAGGCTCGTCGATCTTCACATCCAATTCCGGAGGGAAAGCGAATAGGTTGCTCGCGGCCGCATTGTCCGCGACCCTCTTGGCTAGCTCGGCAATTTGTGCGGTATCGGCAGTGGAGGAAATAACGAATTCGACTGGAAAGTTGCTTCCGCCCGGCAAGGATGGAGGCAATACGGGGAAAAGGCGAATTCCTGGAATCCTGTTCAGCTCAGGAATCACGCTCTGACGAATATCTATGATGTGCCGTTCCCGGTGATCCCATGGCTTAACAATCACTCCCCCAAACCCTGCCGTTGGAAATGTGATCTGGAACGAATAATCGTACTCTGGTATCGATTCGAATACATCCTGAACCTGGGCGCTAAAGTGGGACGATTGCTCGATCGTGGAATTGGAGGGCGTACTCAAAAGTCCGAATATGATGCCTTGATCCTCAGTCGGAGCCAATTCAGTCGACATGGAAGAGAGAATGTAGAGCGGAAAGATTAGAAGGGTGATGAATCCCCAAAGCGTGTAAACCGCTGGGCGGGCTTTCAAGGTACCCACCACCACCATGCGGTAGCGTTCCCGCAGTCGGTCGAAGATGCGATTGATGAAGCCCCGTAAGCCCAGCTCTTCGGAGCCCTTTTTCAAAACCTTTGAGGCCATCATCGGCGAAAGAGTCAAAGCCACCACGCTTGATACGACAACCGCCCCCCCCAGAGTTACAGTGAACTCCCGAAAGAGCGAGGCCGTTAAGCCTCCTTGGAGTGCAATCGGAGCATAAACGGCTGCTAATGTGATGGTAGTGGCGATGATTGGCCCAACGAGCTCGCGTGCCCCTTCCAAGGCGGCTTTGAACGGGGCCTCCCCTTCTCTCAAATGCCGCTCCACATTCTCAACCACCACGATGGCGTCATCCACCACTAGGCCAACCGCTAGCACAATGGCCAGTAGCGTCAGCAAATTGATGCTAAACCCGAATATCTGCATGAGAAATACGCCGCCAATGAGCGAAACGGGTATGGCCACCACGGGCACAAGCACGGATCGCACGGAACCGAGAAAGAGAAAGATGACTACCACCACGATTGCCAGGGTTTCCATGAGCGTCGTCACTACCTCTTTCAATGCACTGTCTATGTATTCGGTCGCATCATACCCAATCCCACCAGTAAATCCCACGGGGAAACGGGATTGCATGGCGTCAATCTCTTCCCGAACGCTATTAATGACATCGAGAGAGTTCGCGTTGGGCATCACCCAGACTCCCATGAATACCGCGTGCTCGCCGCCAAAGCGAACATCGGTATCGTAATCTTCGGCCCCTAGAACGACGTCGGCGACATCGCTCAAGCGAACGATAAGATCGCCATCCTCCCGGACAATCAAATCCTTGAATTCCGCAACCGAAGTCAGATTTGTATTGGAGCTAAGACTGATTTGCTCGTAGCTGCCCTTGGTTTTCCCAACAGCCGACAAGGCATTGTTAGCGGCCAAAGCGTTTCTTACTTCCGTAGCGCTGATATTGAAAGCCGCCAGCCGCTCTGGTTTGAGCCAAACACGGATGGCGAAAGTCCGGGCCCCCAGAATCTCCGCCCGCTGAACCCCTTTGATCGCGGTAAGCGCGGGCTGCACGACACGCGTCAAATAGTCGGTCACTTCATTGCGTTCCAAACTCGTCGACTGGAACCGCAAATACGCAGAAGCGACTTGCGTATCCGCGGTTTCGATATTGATAATCGGCACTTCCGATTCTGAAGGCAGATCGCCCCGGACCTGGTCGACCTTAGAGGAAATCTCCGCCAAAGCCTTGGTAGCATCCACATTCAGCTTTAGTCTAATCGAAATGGTCGAAAGCCCCTGAATGCTGCTCGATTCAATATAATCTATTCCATCCGCTGACGCGATGGCCCGCTCAAGAGGCGTCGTCACAAACCCCTTCACCAAATCCGCTTCCGCCCCAATGTAAGGAGTCACTACCGTAACCAATGCGTTCTCGCTTTCTGGATACTGGCGAACAGTGAACCCTCCCGAATTACTAGTGGCGTTGAAGATCGCCTGCCCGCCAGCGATTACTATCACCAGATTGACAACGATCGCCAAGACCGGTCTGCGGACAAATATATCGGTAATCGCCTTTGATGATTCGCTCATGATCGCGATGCTTATTCAGCTACCGTCAAGAATCCGCTGGCTTAGGATACAAAGCGGGGCTCAAGCCTTTGGAATTATCGATGACGACCGAGCCGCCGTTGGATAGCTTAAACGCTCCCGTCGTCACCACTTCCTCTCCCGGAGAAATCCCGCGGGCGATCGAGACGTAGTCTCCCTTAATCCTGCCCAGTTCCACAAACCGTTGCTCGACCACCTTGCCTCCATCGCCATCCTTGACCACAAACACCGTGTTGCCAAAGGCCTGATAGTAGACCGCAGTTCCGGGAATCGCGACCACCGAAGAAGTCTCCGGCTGTATTATATTGACGTTCACGAACATCCCCGGCCGCAGAAGGCTTTCCTCATTCCCGACCAGCCCTCGGGCCCGGAACATGCGATTGGACAAGTCCAGAGCTGGATCGATCGCTTGCACGACTCCTTCAAACTCCCGCCCTGGAAACGTATCCATGTTGAGCCTTAGCCGGTACCCATCGTTCATCTTGCTCAACTCCTGTTGTGGCAAAGAAAAATCGACGTAGATCGGATGCACCGATTGCAAGGTCACGACCGGCGCGCCTGCATTTAAATACTCGCCCAAGTCCGCTTGACGGATTCCAAGCCGGCCATTGAACGGAGCCCGTATCCGCTTTTTCTCCAAGGTGGCTCGCAACTGTTCCAATGCCGCCTGGGCCTCTTTCGCGCGGGCTTCCGAGGTGTCCAGCTCGGACTGGGCTATCGAGCGCGAGGCCCGTAACTCCCGAGCCCGACGCAGGTTGACTTCAGCTAGCTCCGCCGAAGCTCTCGCCGACTCCAGTTGAGCCTGCTCAGTGGACGTATCGAGCTCGAATAGCAACTGTCCTTTCTCTACTTCTTCCCCCGATTCGAAATGAATGGATGACAGAGTTCCCGGCACTTCCGAAGAAACCGTGATCCCTTGAAACGCCCTTAAAGTGCCAACTGCCGTAACTACGTTTTCCCATTCCATTTCCTCAGCAATGCCAGAGGTTACGGACTCCGGGGGCTCAAAGAATGGAACAGGTGTAGAGAATTGCGGCCCTTTAACGAACACGAATACCGCGATGATCGCCGCGATGATGCCGATCGTGACTACGAATGCTTTCCACATGGTACCAAAGATTTGAAATCGAAATATGCGGCCCTTCCCGAGCTCCAAAATGAGAATTCCTTCCTCCCATCCTCCAACTTCCAAACCCGACAAGAGTTGTTATTCTGGAAGAAAGATTATCGGTATGAAGAGCATCCTCTTTCTAGCCAAGCTGAAAACGCAATACTGGCCTAGCTCAATGCGCTCTTAACACACAACGAACGATTCAAAAGATATGCGCCACGCGAAAAATTCCTTACTCGCGGTGATCCTGATCATCCGCGCCTTTTCTAGAATAGCCCTCGCCCAATCGACCATCGCCCAAGGCGAATTCATCGAGAAGGAAAAACCGCTCAGCGGGAGCTGGTCGATCGAGCAATCCGAAGGCGGGCGAAGATATCAAATTCCTAAGGAAGTCGATTTCCCGCAAAACAAAAGCCTGCTCATCCACTGCGAAAAGTGCGCCGCGCTTTGGGGCAGTAGCACTATGTTATAAACGCTATATTTTGTAGGAGCGGCTTTACGCCGCGATATAGTTCGAATTATCAAATTCGCGGCGCAAAGCCGCTCCTACATTAATCTAATGTGGGCAATTCCCTTACTGCCCCCTCAAGTCCGGAATCGGTTCGCTCCTTGAATAAGGTTCGCGGTGAGCCTTGAGATCATCGCCTTGGGATTTCGCCCATTCGGCAAGCTCTTTCCGCATACTTTCCGAAACCTCCTTGTATTCAGGATTCCATGCCAGATTATTGTATTCCATTGGATCCTCTTCGAGATCGAAAAGCTCGTATTCTTCGCGCGTGTAGTAATCGCGGATAATCGCCGCCGCCTTGGGATCGACTTTGGCAGCTTCATCCCATTCGTCCCAAAAAGCTCCGGCTCCATCCTTGCGAAGACGGTCCGAATGATTAGTGAAATAGGCATCCGGACGCAAATTATGTATGTATTTGAATTTGCCGATACGCACACTTCGAATGGGGAATATATTCATAATCTTGTCGCCCGTATGGGTTGTAAAAATGCGATCCCGATGCCCTCGCGATTCCCCGCTCAATACCGGCAAAAAGGAACGTCCATCGATCTCCTGCGGAAGCTCCCCTCCGGCAGCGTCGATCAGCGTGGGTATTAAATCCACCCAGCTAACCATGGCATCCGTACGCGAGGCCTTGGCAACTTGACCGGGCCAGGATACGATAAGCGGAGTACGTACACCCGTCTCATACAAATTCCATTTACCACGAGGCCACTGCCCACCGTGATCGCTGCTGAATAGGAACATAAAGTCGTCGCCGAATAATTCACTGGCAATGTCGTGAATCCGGCCCATTTCCTCATCCATTCCCGTGATATCAGTTAAATACCTGGCCCAATGGCTTCGCGTTTCTGGCGTATCCACTAGATAATCGGGAAGATGGATTTCATCCGGATCGTAAGTGGATTCTTCCGACCAGGCTACATGCGGCCGCCGATCGCCAACCAATAGGCAAACGGGCTCGTCCAACTGAGCGGACTCTATCCACTTGCGGACGGCTACCGACATGTTACGGGAAGATCGCGAATGGTAGTTCAACCCATCGAATTCGCGCGTCCCGTGGGCCACCTTCCCAAAGGAGGCAACCGTATAGCCCAGTTCGTCAAGTATTGGGAAAAGGAATTTCGTTCCCGGATATACTTCCGTATGGTTAGCATGGGCCCCGTGGCGGGCCGGCATTAGACCGGTGAGCAGGGAGAATCGATTCGGGCAGCAGGAAGGCGAGGCCACGTAGGCTTGGTCAAAGGTCATGCCATTAGCAGCCAATTTTTCCATAGTCGGCGTACGAGCATCGGGGGAACCGTAGACCGAACTATCCGCTCGTCCCATGTCATCAGACAGGAACACCACCAAATTGGGGAGCTCTTTTGCAAACAGCACGGAGCTAGACGCTATCAATAAAAATGCAATAGATAATCGAATCTTCATCGTCCATTGGATGCTTAACCAGTAATGCGAGCTTGGCTACTTAATTTCCCTTACCGACAACGATTGCAGGGTCCAACTCCCGGTATGTTCCGACGGGAAACGAGCCCGGCTATCGAGACGCAATGTCTGGCCCGCCTTCAATACACCCAAGTCGCTGAGAACGCCGCTTTGATCTTTTTCATCGATATCCGCATTCACGCAGTAGATCGATAGTGGCGCGCCATCTCCGATAGTGTAGTGACCGCCGGAATCATCGCTGCTCGACATTAGACACGCATGCTCAACAACGACATTCCTATTGAAGCGAATGACTACCGCCTCATTGCCGTCGACTGCATGGGCATCGCCACCACTAACCCCCAGCCCATCGGAATTCGATATGAACGTCGCATTCGAAAGCGATCGACCACCTTTCTCGGCGCTGATCGTCGCCCGCACCGAAGATTCTTTCGCCGCTATTCTCGCATTTCGCGCCTTGGCTCCATCCAGTTCGACATTCGATCGAAAATCGAACTCGATTCGCGGCCCCAGCTCCATTTCCGCCAATCGATGGCCTCCAGCATTGCGATGGAGAACAGCTAAATCAGATATGTATTCAATCAATGGTTTCAAATCGGAGCGATCGATTAGGTTCGTTCCTTCCATTTGATCGGTCTTGAGATCGTAAAGCATATATGGATTTGCTTTCCCTTGACGCAACAATGCAGGATCGAAGAACAGCTTCCACTGACCCTCGAAACGTTTTCCATCCACTTCGGGGGAGTCTATTCGCAATACCGCTACCGCAGGATCCTCGCCAGCTTCCTTGTGGTCGTGATGCATGATCAAGGATCGCGCTTCGACCGACGCATCACGCATGGCTTCCAAAATACTGTAACTGTCCTCCCCTCCTTTCTGGCCCGATCCATAGTTAGGCATCGGCTGTCCAACAATCTCGGTGAAAGTCGCGAATACGTCCTGCAAGCCAATAAGAGCTTCATTTTTCTGACCAGGCGTATTTACAGATCCATCACCGACTCCCCCGGCCTTCCAAGCTGCAATGAAAGGAACGCGGTGTCCACCTTCGAACGAGGAGGCCTTGTTGCTTCGAAAAGGGCCCGTCGCTATATCGCTGTTCTTTTCCGCCCCATTGTCGCTAGTAAAAATGACAAGTGTGTTATCGATCAATTTCTGGCCCGGATTGCGCGGATCGTCGTTAGCCTCCAACCAGTCTATCATACGTCCCAAAGCGACATCATTCTGATAAATGTAGTCGTTTCGAGCATCCGTGGGATTCCCATCTTTGGTGCGAGCCGCGCCCACAATCGGAACACCACCTATGGATACATCAGCGGTATGAGGCGTGTGATTGGAATTCGCCGGATAATAAAGAAAGAACGGGCTTTGTTGGCTTCCAGGGCTGCCCACATGGTTGGTCATGAAACCAATGGCGTTGTCAGAATGACGGCTACCCAGTTCCTCAAGAATATAGGCATTGGGGCCAGAAGTGACTAATCCTTTTCCCGAGCCGGTCGACCCAACTACGAATCGCCCATCGATGTGCCCCGGCCCCCTAACACGAGTGATTTTTCCATCCTCGATAACCGGCCCAGATGATAAATGCGACCGGCTCGTGAAGCGGGCGAAATCGAATCCGTGATCTATTGGCGAGGTGTGCAGAGGCTTGGACAGGTCGGCGTCTTCCCAACCCGCCGCTGGCGAGCCATCCGTTCGAGAGAACCGCAATCCGACATGCCACTTTCCGAACATTGCCGTGTGGTAGCCATGATCTTTCAACAAGGAGGCAATGGTCGGTCGATCCGCCTCGATCATCGGATCTCCTTGCGATCCGAAAAGCACCCAGTGTTTCAACCGATTTCGCCAGGGGTAGCGACCCGTTAGAAGTCCATAACGTGTGGGTGAACAGCGGGAAGATGGCGTGTGAGCATCCGTAAAACGGATACCCATTCGAGCCAAACGTTCCATCTGAGGCGTGTGTAATTGATCCTTATCCGCATTGCCCGTAAAATCCTGATACGAGCTGGTATCACCCATTCCCATATCATCCGCCATCATGAGAATGATATTCGGTCGGCTGAGATCCTGGGCGGCTATGGATGTAGCTACGGTAAAAAAAATTAAAGCTGAGAGGCAGGGGCGAGTAGGTAGTTTCATATCGATTCAGATTATTCTAGGTGTTCTGGGAAATTTCGTTTTCTATCGTCAAATATGGTTTGAGCTTATCCCAATCGAATTCCACCCCGATTCCAGGATGATCTGGGGCTACCGCCAAACCCTCTTCCAGCAAAAGTGGCCGGACCGTATATCGATCGATCGGGAAACTGTGGCGCTCCATCCAGCCACCATGGGACTGCGAAGAGACCAGGCTAACGTGCAGTTCATGCATCCCATGCGAGCAAACGGGGATACCGTATTTTTCAGCCTGATACGCAACTTTCAACCAGCCCGTGATGCCGAGACAGTTTGATGCGTCTGGCTGAATGTAGGAAAGCTTAGATTGCCGAAAGGCGTAGCCGAATTCGTGCATAGTATGCAGGTTTTCACCCATGGCTAGAGGAACCCCGGTGGCATCCGCTATCTCCGCATAGCCGACATAGTCGTCTGGCAGCGTGGGCTCCTCGAACCAAAGGATATCGCATTCCTTAAATCGATTGGCCGCTTCGATGGCCTTTTCCACCTTCATCGAATAGTTGGCGTCCACCATGAATGTTCGTTCTGAGCCGACCAACGCGCGAATCGCCCTAGCCCGTTCCACATCCTCATCTAGTGATTCTCGCCCGACCTTAATCTTTACCGCATCGAATCCCTCTTCCAAGTAGCCCTCCACGCTTTCCCGTAGCTGATCCAGAGAAAAGAGAAGATCAATCCCTCCCGCATAAGCCCGACAACGGGAGTCTGCTCCTCCGGCAACCTGCCAAAGTGGTTCGCTCTTCTTTCGGCAGCGAATATCCCAGAGAGCGATGTCTATCGCGGAAATGGCGAAGGAGGCGATTCCTCCCCGTCCCACGTAGTGTGTATGGCTTTCGCAAAGATGGTTAATCGATTCCACATCGTCGCCATCTTTGCCCATAAGAAAGGGGCCAAAATCCTGATCGAGCATCACTTGGACCGCATAACCGCCTCTCCCTCCGGTGTAGGTGTACCCAGTCCCTTCAGACCCGTCGGCCAAAGTAATAGTGGATGTAATCAGCTCGAAATAGGTATGAATTCCATGCGTCGCATCGGTTAAGACGATGTCCAGAGGCACGCGAAACAATCGATTTCTAACTCTTGAGATGGGGCTCATGGGAATTTAAGAGGACGGAATCGCTTTCGATTTCCAGAGCGAATCGTTCCTTAATATATCGATTAGGCAAGGATTCTAGTTCCGATTCTGGGCTCCTGCTTTCGCTTCAAGGCCCGTTTAAGGCCTGACAATTGACACATATTCTCCTTAGCTTCGCCAGTATACCCATGAACCCCTAGTCACTATTGGCCTGATTAGGTCCGATAAGCATGTCACTTTTTTCCGCTAAATTTCGTATTCAGACTTTCATCGCAGCCTCATCTGCGTTGACGGGAGGAATCGTATTCGCTAATCCCGAGTTCAACTCATCGATTCGTCCCCTCATCGTCAACTACTGCCTCGCCTGCCACGGTGGGGAGAAAGTGAAAGGCAACGTGGATTTTTCGGAAATCATGGAAGCGGATGATTTCAGCGCCCACTTTGAGATTTGGGAAACGGTAGCTGACGTGCTCGATTTTGGCGACATGCCTCCTGAAGATGAGGAACACCGCCCTTCCTCCGAGGAGGTCCAGCAGATCCTCAACTGGTACCAGAATCGATTCGTGCATTCCGTAGAGGCTCGAGCAGGGGATTTTCAACCTAGACGCCTTGCAGCGACCGAGTACCGCAACACTCTGAGATCCGTTCTCGGATTCGACCTGGAAACTACCATCATGGGAGCCGAGCAAACCGTAACCGAACGCTCGCTCGTTCTCAAATTGCTTCCCGACGATCCGCCCGGCGAAAGCGGATACATGAACGACACCCGCAACGCGCCCTTATCTTCACATCTGTGGGAGCAACATGCTTACATCGCGGACCGGGCAATCGTTGAGCTTCTCTCATCGGAACGGAGACAAGCCCTGGCTAAGCTGATTGGCGAGGAATTGCCCTTCGAGTTTCAAGCTGACGAGCTCACGAATCACCAAGCTAGTTCGCTACTCCGCAGTCTGTCCAAGCTAGCCAACCGCCGCCCCATTCCAGCAAGTTCACTCCATTCCGCATTTGCATCTCTGCAAGGGCTCTCCGGCGAAGCCCTACTCAAAGCGACCAAACGCGAGATAAAAGCCATCCTCGTTTCCCCAAGCTTTCTCTATCGTGGACTTCTGTTAGAAGGCGAACCTGGAGAACAGCAGCGGGTCGACGCCTTCGAACTCGCCGAACGGCTTTCCTATTTTCTTTGGGAAGACATGCCTGACGCCAGACTGATGGAAGCAGCCGAAAGCGGCGAACTCCTCAACAGTGACAGACTCGCCAGCCAAATCGGCCGAATGCTCGCTTCCCCCAAAGCCCTGAACCTGTCAGAGAGTTTTGCTCATCAATGGCTGGGGCTAGCCGACATAGACAGCGCCGCAGACGACGCCACTACGCGGGGATCACTTCGAAGCCAGCCTCTCGATTTTCTCCACTATTTATTTACCGAAGACCGACCCGTAATGGAATTGATCGACTCCGATGTCGCTTTCACCAGCTACTTGACGGCTAAGTTCTATCCCGAAGATCGCGAACAGCTCTCCAAGTACGTGAAGCCAAAAGGGATCGAACGCCAACTCGTTCCCAACGAGCGAATCAAGATCGAAAAGAACCAGGAGCGAGGAGGGATCCTCACTATGCCCGGTATCCTAGCCATGAATCGGGGCCCCATTCTAAGAGGAACCTGGATGCTGCGTCGCATTCTGGGAGAACGGCTAGGAGAACCTCCAGCGGACGTGCCACCCATTCAATCAGCCGCTCCCAACAGCGAGCTCAGCTTTCGAGACCGGTTTGATCAGCATCGGGCCGATTCTACCTGCGCCCGTTGCCACGACCGCATCGATCCACTGGGATTCGCCCTTCAAGAATTCGACGACGACGGGGCTTTCAAGCTAGCAGCCAACTACAAGATGCCCAGAAAGACTAGCGACCACGACGAACCTATCGACGAGATCGACACCTCCGGAACGATGCCTACGGGCGAATCCTTCGCCAATTTCCGGGAGCTGAAAGACATCCTCTTGACCAGCAAACGCGAGGACATCATCCGCAACATCGTCGAGCAAGTTCTGGCCTATGCCCTCTGCCGCAAGCTAGAAGTTTACGACCGGTCCACCGTAGACGCGATTACAAAGGCGATTGACCAATCCGATGGAAGCTGGGAAGATCTTTTCCTGGAAGTAGCCCTGAGCCTGCCCTTTCAGGAGACACGACTTCCCGAAATCGCCAATTAGCTACTCATGAACAGGAACTGGAAAATAGACCGTCGCTCTTTTCTTCGCGGCGCCGCTGGAGCCCTGCTACCGCTCCCGTTCCTGAATCTGATGGAGGCGAAATCCTTGATCGGGACGCGACCATCAGGGGACTCCGCAGATTCGCCACCTCTTCGGTTCATGACCCTTTTCAAACCCAACGGGGTTTACCCACCCTCTTGGAATGTCAACGGAGGCACGGAATTCGATTTTCGCATGTCGCCACTCATGGCCCCTTTTGCCAAGCACAAGGATGACCTGCTCATCCTCGACAATATGGGCGATTTCGGCTTCTCGTCTCACGCCAATTCCACGCGTCGCTTCCTTTCGGGTCACCACCAAAACGTCGATTCCCCTTCTATCGATCAAATTATTGCCGACAAGATTCGCGGCGATACTCCCCACCGGTCGCTTGAACTGACCACCGAAGGCCTATTCACCGGGCAATTCGGTTGCAGCTACATTTCCTACGGTGAGGGCGGCGCACCCATATCGCGAGAAAGCGATCCGCAACTCATTTTCGACCGCCTGTTCCGGAACCCGATGAGCGATCCCGAGCAGCGCCAGGCCATGGCCAGCCTTCTCGACCGCGTCAATGAGGACGCCAAGACCCTCGCCCGCAAAGCTGGTTATGAGGATAGACACACGCTGGATGAGTACCTGACCGCAGTTCGGGAAACCGAGGTGCGTGTCCAGAACATGAACCAGGCCGGCAACGGCCCGAGTATCGATTTCTCGCAATTGAAGCGACCAGAGAGTGGCGCTAATCTCGACGAACAGGTTGAGATCATGATCGACCTGATCTCCTTGGCCCTATGGACAGATTCGACCCGATGCATCACCTACATGCTCGGCAATAGCAACAGCCGCATGGTTTTCGATTTCCTCGGCATCGCGGAACAGCACCACTACCTCTCCCACTTCTTCCGCAATTTTAGCCGAACCAACCTGGAGTCCCTCCTGAAAATCAGCCTCTGGCACATGGAGAAATTCGACTACCTCCTAACCAAGTTGAAGTCCTACCGCGACCAAAATGGCTCGCTTCTGGACCACACCGTTGTGCTTTTCGGCTCCGGCATGGGGCACAGTGACAATCACACCGTTCAACGCATTCCCATCGTCCTAGCGGGCGGCAAGGGCAAGCTCAAGACTGGCCGCTACGTTCGCTTTGCGGAAAACCAGGAGCTAAGTAAATTGCACCTGTCGCTTCTACAAACCTTCGATGCTGGAGTTGATTCCTATTCATCCTCCAGTACTCCCCTGCCAGGATTAAACGGCGACTATTTCCCCGAATATCGTGAACGGCCCTTTGATACCTGGACAAAACGCGATGGCGGGGCCATCACAGCCCAAGGCCGCCTACGCATGTCAGACGACCTGGATGAAGCGAAAATCTTCTACATCGATATCGAAGGCCGATCGCCCGTTCGCATCGAAGTGGACTTCTGGGACTTCCACAATTTCAACCTGGCTTATCACGTAGGCACGCCAATCATCCTTTCAGGAAACGGTAGCGATGCCGGCAGCCAGCTTCTCATCACAAAGGTTACCGACCTGAAAAGCCTCTACGGCAACAGCAAACCGGGAACGCAGAGGGGATAGTCCGCTCCAGCCCTTGGCTCCTTTCGATTTTTCTTGCGGATCCAATTTTGACACGGATCCAAATTGGTCCTCATTATCCGAACGATGATGGTCTCTTCGGTTCTTCCCCCTCGCATCCTTTTAACATTGGTGACCCTCCTCCTGCTTGCCGCCACCGCTTCTATCGCCAATAGCAATGTCAAAGGCAGCCGTCCCAATATCGTCTTTATCCTGGCGGACGACATGGGATGGAACGAAGTCGGATTCAATGGCCTCGATCCGGAGATCACGCCCCATATCGACCGGTTGCGCGACGAGGGAACCAGCTTGACCCAATTCTACGTGCACGCGGTCTGCGCCCCGACCCGGGCAGCGTTTCTAACTGGGCGCTATGCATTTCGCACTTGGAGCGATTGGCGCTCGGAAGATTTCGGCAAGCCGAGCTATTTGAAGAATCTTGGCCTGACCCTCGAGAGAAACGCCGCCGGGGACGAAACACGTAGAATCCATGGCTTGGATACTAATGAACGTACGATCGCCGAAGCCCTCAAGCAGGCAGGCTATTTTACCGGATTGATTGGCAAGTGGCATTGTGGCGAGTGGCTCCCCGAACATTTGCCCATGGGCCAAGGCTTCATGCATCAGTACGGGCATTACGCTTGGGGAATCGATTATAACAACTACACCATTCCCCACAACGCCCCCGCCCGCTATGCGGTCTATGACTGGCACAGGAATCAGGAACCGCTATACGAGGATGGTTATGCGACTGATCTTTTTGCTAATGAAACGGTGCGACTGATCGCCGAACACAAGAACAGCCAGCATGGCAAAAAGCCTTTCTTCTTCTACGTCGCCTTTAACGCCATTCACGGCCCCCTCGAGGAGATTCCTCGCTACACCGACAAATACGAGAAGCGTTATGCCGCCCTCAAATGCCTCGACGATGCCGTCGGCCGCATCGTTGGAGCAGTCGACCAATATGGATACAAGGAGGATACGCTGGTCATTTTTGCCAATGACAATGGGGGCCTTCGGGACGAAATGAACGCCCCCTACCGGGGTCACAAGAACACCAATTACGAAGGCGGGGTTCGCGTGCCATGCGTCTTTAGGTGGCCAGGAAACCTGGAAGCAGGCGGTACCAATAGTGGAATGATGCACATCGTCGACCTTTACAGTACCTTTATCACCCTCGGCAAAGGAAGTCATCGGCAAAAACGAGCGGTCGACAGTATCGATATGACCGATACGATTTTTGCTAATGTTTCCAGCTCGCGAAATGAGATCATCTACGAGGTTTCCGGAAGCGTCCGTTTCCCCGCTATTCGCATGGGCGATTACAAGCTGATCGGCAAGGAGCTCTACAATGTCGTCGTAGACCCTTCCGAGAGCGAAGATATAGCCAGCAAACATCCGCAGATCGTTGATCGCCTTTCGAAACGAGTTGCCCAAGCGGGTGTCGAACGGCCTCCAATGCCCGACGTTTCCCGCCTAATGTCGCCCTCCCTACCCTGGGTATATGGGCAAGAGGAAAACGCCAACGCTCCCGAATGGGTCAAGGTGGAGATCCGTCGCATTCGGGCTACTCAACCAAAAGAATGGGCCCCGGGAACAACGCCTTGGCCGCAAGCCCCCATTGACGGGAAAATTATCTACACGGGCGACGGGCGCTGAAGGGAAATAAGCTCTAGGTAAGGCTTTCTCGTTTTTGAGCAAAATCGCGATCCCGATAAAGATCTTCGGGGCAAGCCGATGCATTTTGGGTCGCGGGCGATCTCCGAGCGCCCACATAGACCTAACCTAGCTTAACGATTGCAGCGTCAAGTGGGTCCATACTTGCAAATTGGACTTAACTGAAGCTCGCTCCCCCTTTTTGGTTCGAATTAGAATAAGTATCCTCAACAAGGAACTACCGGCCTGGATCACCGTGATCTTTTTTATCCCTCGCTTGGGCATCTCGCTGCTTCTTTCGCATTTGAATATCCCATACAATGCCTAATGCTACCAGTAGAATCGTCGCCAGAGCAAAGGCAATGACTAGACTAATGAGCTCGCCCATAATTGTTGCAGCGTAGCTGGATCAGGGAGATACAGATTGGGGAATAATAATATTTCAGCAGCCGGTTCCTACTCCGTATACCGACGCCATCTCTGATCTATCGTGTAAGGATTGGGGCGCTCCTCTTCCACGACTATCCGGTACTGCATTTTGGATACTTGACCGGGCTTGATCTCGAAATCAAACTCTTGAGCAGGCACGTAATTGAAAAAGATGGCTCCATTGTTGGATGACGGCGGCCACACCCGCATTCTCTGGGGAGCATCGTGATTCTCATCGTGACACAGTATCGTGAAGGTATCATATCCCTCTCCCGAATCGCGCTGGCCCCACATGGCAATCCAACGTGAGCGTGTCGTGTGACCATCAATACGCGTCTTCCATTCCGAGCTCAGGTAGTCGCTGTTGGCCTTATCCCAGTGATGAGGGGCCCGATAGGCTATCGTCCCGCCATACCGATATGCGGGCATTTCCAATGACCATTGGGAAATATTCTTTTGCACCGTGATGTAGTCGATCTCGTAAGCTCCATCGACGTACCGGGCTTCCACGGTAAATTGCTCTTTCAGCATAACGCTTTCTTTATTAGGATCGCCCGGATACAGAACATGCTCTTGCTCCACCGTGAAGCCAGCCACATCGCTTCCTTGCAGCAGGGATAGGGTTCGGGCAAACCGAACAGCCCCTGTCTTCTCCTTTAAATTCCAGAAGTCGACGTCTTGACCATCGACCTTCGTTTTTACCCAAGCGTGCCACAAGCCGAGGTGGTGGTAGTGGTCGTCAGGGTGAATGCCCGTGACTGCCTCGCCACTGGGCGATCGAACCGGATGAATGAAGCCGCTCCGCGTGTAAATCGGATCTATCCCAACTGGCGGGGGCACAAGCGCTTTGTGGTAGGTGACAGCGGGATTGTCACCGAATTCGATGACGATGGTGTCATCGGTTTCTGTAACCGTAGGCGTTTGAGCCGCATGCAGCGGATTGGCCATGAATCCAATAACTCCTGCATAGACCAAGAAACGAGGGAAAGAAATCATGACCCCGAATATGATTCGCATATCCGATTTGGCAACCGAATCATTCTCGGAAGACTAGATTACTCACCCTTAAATCATACCAAGAAAGATGGAGTTCGATCCCGCAATTTGCAGCCCATACGCTTCAGCTTGAACTGTAAGCGAAAGTAGGAGCGGGTTTATCCCGCGATAAATTCCTATGCCCAGGGTCTCGGAATCGCCCCAATAGGTCGGGGCTCCCGCATATCTTCAATAACCAAGTACTCCTCACGCATTGCAACTAAGTTAGCTCTCCTCTACTCAGCGGAGCGATCGACCGCTAACTTTGGATACCTTTGGTCCACCCAGGATTGTTCACTCCGTCGTGGGCGATGCCCAGGCCAGCCAGATCGCCGCTGTCCAGGCAAACTGGTTGCCGCCCGCCCCTCTCCCATTGATCGGATTGAAATATTCGTAGAAACCGGATTCCCGGATCGCGGCGCGCGTATCGACCTGCAATTTGCGGGCCTCTCTTTCGAATCCGTATTCGGAAAGCCCGCGAGCCACCATGTAATTGACGATGGCCCATACCGGCCCACGCCAATAGCGGCGAGCATCGAATTTGGGATGCTCAGGATCAAAGCTCGGCAAACTAAACCTTGTCGCTTTCAAGATCCGTCTCAAAGTCGCTTGCAACTTCGCGTCCCTTCGCGGGGTGGAAACTCCCGCGTAGTAAGATAAAAACGCCACGCTAGAAACGCCACTCGCATGCTCATCCGTTCGCAGGTCGCGGGCCGCGTAGGCTCCCAGTTCCTCCGACCACAAGTAGTCAGTAGCCTCTTCCGCATGGTATAGCCAGGACTTGATTTCCTTCGCCGAATCTTCGGCATTCAAGATCTTGGCCAGCTCCAGCAGATCCTTATCAGAACGCATCAAGATAAAGGATACGCCAGGATCCGCTACGGCGAAGGGACCTTCTCGCGTAATATGAGCGTGATCCCAACCTGACTCTCGCCCATACTCGACAAGCTTAAGATACCGATCATACTCCTCATTCGTCGGTCGCATCGCGGGATCGACATGCTCGATATCGCGGCGCTCGTAGGGAGCAATTCCGGACGGGTCGACATTGGATAAGGCAAGATCCCAGTCGGGAGAGTTGTCGCGGCCGGACTCCCAAGGGTGGGTAACAGCGATCGCGGAACCTCCGCTGATTACGCGCATGGTGTGGAACCATCTGTGCCATGCCATCAGTTTCGGGAAAATCATCTTCAGCCAAGGCAAACCGACTTCTGAATCCGCTTCATAGAGATCGCGGACAATCGTTGCCGCTACCGGAGGCTGAGAACAGCCGGAGGTTGGTGGATTCTGGCCCGAATTCCAGATCTTCGGCCCGGGAAAGTAGCTGGGATCATCCCGCCGGAAAACAATGTGGGCAGCCATGCCATTGTTCCATTGGCCCTGAAACAAGGTTTCCACCTCCCTCCAGGCCCTATCGAGATCGAACTCCGAAAATCCGAGAGCCACAAACATGCTGTCCCAGTTCCATTGATACGGGTAAAGGCCCCAGGTGGGAAGCGTGTAATCTCCCCATTCGTTCTCGCGAAGGATGGCGATTGCCCGTTGATCCAGTTCAACGTCAGTCCAGGGTTTTTCTAGATTTTGGGTTTTCATTGAGCAGAAATGTCATCGTGGGCATGAGGCAGCTATTTCAACCGACTCGCCCTGATGATGATACACAACTAGCACGTCTCGCGCCTAAAAGGGGTTTAGAAAGGGCAAGAATTGCGATTTACCCGTCCACAGGAACGACTATTCGAATTTGCCTCCGATTCGATGCATATGAGCGAAGTCCCAGCCACCAGATGACGCTTGGCATTCGATCTGCTCACGGGCAGATGCGCTCATCGGCGCTTAAAAACGACCATAAACCCTATGAGAATAGAAATACCAAGAGAATGCGAGCGCATCGGCTCCCTGCAAATCTATGGCCTGCAAAAGGTTTACGAACTAGATGGCGGGGAAGGCATGCACGGTCAGGATAGCGTGATCGAGCGGATACCCTCAGAGGTTCTGTACGACCGAATGAGGGAAATGGCTATTGTCGTTCCGGTCAAAAACGAGCGCTTGAAATTGATCGAAGGTGTACTTGTCGGCATTCCGAGCCCTTGTCAGGTCATTGTCGTTTCCAATAGCCCTCGTGGACCGGTTGACCGTTTCAAGCTGGAGAAAGAAGCCTTGGAAAACTACGGGAAGTTCACTGGGAAAAAGATTCTGGTCGTTCACCAAAAGGATCCCGGGCTTGCCAAGGCCTTCGTCGATGCGGACTATACGGAGCTCATCGATGAGAAAGGCCTAGTCCGCTCAGGCAAGGCGGAAGGAATGATTGTCGGCACCCTTATGGCCAAATGGCTAGGGAAAAAGTATTTGGGATTCGTCGACAGCGACAACTATTTCCCTGGAGCCGTTTTGGAATACGTTTATGAATACGCGGCTGGATTCGCCATGAATCAGACTTCCAACACCTTTGTCCGGATTTCCTGGCATTCGAAGCCCAAGATCATGGAAAGCAGCTTGTTCTTCGCTAAGTGGGGGCGAAGCTCGGTAAATTCCAATATGATGCTGAATCGGCTGCTGACCCACTTTAGCGGATTCGAGACCGAGATCGTCAAGACGGGGAACGCTGGCGAGCACGCGCTGACGGTCGATCTGGCATTGAAACTCGAATACGCAGCCGGGTACGCGGTGGAAACCAATCACTTCATCAATTTGCTAGAAAAGTATGGAGGGATCATCGAGTCCGATAAAACCGAGGCCCTCCAAGAGAACATTACTATCTGCCAAATCGAGTCCCGGAACCCGCATATGCACGAATCGAAAGGGGACGACCACGTTGAGGACATGATCGACGCATCCCTTTCAGTAATCTATCACTCGGATCTGTGTCCCGAGCTGCTTAAACGGGAGATCATGGAGAATGTCGAAGCCCGTCGCGGCGACGAGTCCCCGGAAGTCATTGCCCCTGTACGTAAGTATCCATCTCTCTCCCAGTTAGATTTGGATACATTCTTGGCGGGATGCGATGAAGCCCTCAACTTTAATGCGGTCACTGTTAGAGCCTGATGGCAAGATTCCGTTGAATCTTAAAAACGAGCCTTGCTTAAACGGAGAATCATGGGATCCAACATTATATTCACCGATCTCGATGGTACGCTAATCGACTTCGAGACCTATTCGCCCGAGGTCGCCGCGCCTCTAGCTCGCGACATCGCCGAACGAGGGGTGCCCATCGTCTTTTGCTCGTCCAAATCTCTAGAGGAGCAACTCGCCTTGATGGACACCATCGGCCTAACGGTTCCATGCATCATCGAAAACGGGGCTGGTATTTACATTCCAGATTCCGTCGACATACTCGATACCCTGCCAGCCAAGCAGGTCAAGAGTGGCGGCCGCCTGATCGCCCTGGGCGACAGCGCGGAGTTCATTCGCAGGCAGATCGAAAGCGTATCCAAGGCTCTCGATATTGATCTTAAACCGTATCACGGATTCTCCGACAGCGAGCTGTCGAAAATCACCGGCCTGGATGAGGGTGGAACCCGCCGAGCCCGTAATCGCGACTTTAGCGAAACGCTAACAGCTTCTCTCGATGCGGAAACCTGGAGCAACGTAAACGCGGCCTTTCAGCCCATGGGTTTACACTGCCTATCCGGAGGGCGTTTCCACACGGTCACCTCGATCGACTGCAACAAGGGCCGGGCGCTCAAGATCGTAGTCGATGGCTTCGAGTCGAGCACAGGCGATCGCTGGCATTCGATCGGCATTGGCGACAGCGCCAATGATTTCGACATGCTCGATTCGGCAGACTATCCCTATCTAGTGCAAACTCCGAGGGGTGATTGGAATGAGATGGGTGTCGACAATCTGAAGCGCATATCAGCTATTGGTCCAGAGGGTTGGGCACTGGCCGTTCAAGATGCGCTTGGCCTCGCTACTGTGTAGCAGAGCAAAGACTCGGATCTCGAGACAAAGGTTGAGTTCGCGCATGCGAATCTCTCGCGCGTTCGTCACCGTGGCGTTCCAAGTAACCAATCCTCCATCAGATCATGTCCTCAAAATCCTTCGACACCATCGTTATCGGATCAGGCACATCCGCCTACTTCGCAATTTCCTCGCTCAACGAAGCGGGTCAAAAAGTGGCGGTCTTCGACGAGCGGCCTTATGGAGGCACTTGCGCGCTGCGTGGTTGCCAGCCAAAAAAATACTTGGTCGCCGACGCAGGAGCAGAATATTAGGACCGGAGGTGTAGTGACTAGGCGCTCTCTACTGCGTCATCGTCGGTAGTGCCACTTCCACCTGTTCGTATCCATCGGGCTTCACTGGTTTATCTTGAGGGGCAGGAGTGTAGTTTTTGGCATCATACAAAGGCCAATCGTCTGTTCGGAAAGGCGATGCCGGAAGTCCTTCGCGATTGTAGAGCAAATTCCGTTTGGACGGGTTCATAGCCCAGGCGTAGCGAGCGGCTTCAGGCTCACTGATTCCCTCAGCTGATAAAACTATTGAATCGCCTTTTATCGTCGCATCGGCCCAAAAGAATTTCCGATCTTGGCCAGCGATGGCGAAGCTGTCCAACGGTCCTAGTTTACCCGTCACTAAGCCGGACCCAACCGATTCGAAGGTCAAAACGAGTTTATCGTCCACTCGCTCCATCGATCGGTAGTTTGGCCCCTGTTCGACGAGCGTCTGTCCATAAGTTAGTTTCAGGGCCAAATAGGCCAGGCGAATACCGATTGGTTTTTTATCCGTCGGATGCAACAAGATCGCATCCCCTGTATCGAGAGAAACCGCAGTGCCCGTATTAGGGACCGCATTCGCGACGCGACGCATCATATCCCGACTCACGGCCCAGGCCGCATCCGGCTCGACCGGTTCGCTTTGTTCAGCCAACCAACTCGGGAGTTGGACAAAGTAGAAAGGAAAATCTTTAGCAACGTTACCTTCAGATAGCTCGTGCCAGGACGAACGATAGTAATCAATCAACAGAGACAGTTGCCGTCCATAGTTGGCGGCTTGAGCGACATCCTTGGCGTTGCGTTCGCCTTGATACCAAATCGCCCCACGAATGCCAAAAGGACGAACCGGATGAATCATTCCGTTGAAAATGTTTCCATGATACTGATGTCCCCAATTAGCCGGGGTTCTCAGCTTCGGCTGGGTCCTTCGCTCCCCTCGGTTCCATGCTTCCATCGCTCTGGCTAATTGAGCCTGGGCATTCGCTAAGTCGTATTTGGCAGACTCCGCGTCCGCTTCTTGGATCGCCCTCAACGTCCGCGGGTCGCCCAACTGAATCTCCTTTGGCATCCACCCCTCTATAGGCGTGCCCGCATAGGGCTGCAGAACCACGCCAATTGGGATCCCCAACTCCCTATGAAGTTTGCGAGCGAAATAGAAAGTCACCGCCGAGCAGGTCGCCGCAGAGTCCGGATTGCACACCTTCCACTCCGCTACCACATCCTCTTGTGGCTCATGAGAATGGGCTCGTTCTGACCTAAAGATTCGGATACCGGGAAAATCCGCTGCCTGGGCAGCCTCTGGGCCTTGCATAGTAGCGGACAAGCGCCAGCCCATGTTGGATTGGCCCGCGCAAAGCCAAACCTCTCCAATCAGTGCGTTTTCCAGCTTTAAAAGGTTTTCGCCCCGAATTTCGACTGAATAAGGTCCCCCGAAAGAGGGCGTATCCAAAAAAGCCATCCACTTGCCACTGGAGTCTGCCCGGACCGTCGTTTTGCTACCCCAGCTTCCCGACACCGTGATCGACTCTCCCGAATCCGCCCACCCCCAAATTGGAACCCCCATCTCCTGCTGCAACACCATGTGATCCCCGAAAATCGCCGGAAGGCGCACCTCGGCAAACAAACAGTTTAAGAAAAGCGCTGACGAGGATATAAAGATTATGGAGGAAAAAGCGCGCACTATATGAAATCTTTGTTGTTTAACAGGATACGTTCACCTGCTAGATTAGGTTCACTGGCATGATCCCGCTTTGCCCATTGCGAGTCAACTTAAGTTGTAGTCGAGCGTAGGAGCGGGTTTACCCTGCGATAATCTAATACGCATGCTATCGAAATCGCCCCGACCTATCGGGGGTCCTAAAAGTCTACGAAGACACAGAAACCCTGCTCATTGAATTAAGTTCACTCCAATGCGCTTTGCGGGAGCATGATGAGGAGCTGAATCGTTTCGGATATATATCATGCTGGTCTCCCGCAAGCGGGACCATCCTGTAGCTCCGCCCAAGCGGAGCGTATCCTGTTAATACAAAATAATCTTTATCAGTCCAAGGGCTCGGGCTCGTAGTCGGAATCGTTCACCCAACCGGTATTCGCTTTGCTCTCCTCGCCGGCCATGTACTTCTCGTAGAAGTTCCACGCCATACCCCTTGAATAGCCATAATTATCGAATACGTCTCCATTGCCCAAATGGCGGGGATCCTTTTGGGCAGTCAGCGTATCCTCCAGGCGAGCCTTCATCCTGGCCTTGACCACTGTTAGGCGTTCGTCGTCCGCCAGATTGTTGAGACAGTCAGGGTCGCTAACTAGATCGAAGAACTCCTCGTTGCTCTTGCGCTTTCCGAACGACAAATCCCAGTAAGATCGGTCCTTGCCCGAGCGAAAGAGCTCTAAAATTTCCGTTTTCGTGGCCCCGCCATCGACGTCCAAGTATCCAAGTTCCGGATTTCCAGCCGGCCATAGGTCGATCTTGTAGTTATAGAGATACATGTAGCCATTTCCGACAATGCCGCGAATCGGGTAACCCTGGTTCTCGGGCCTGCTGAAATCGTGCCGCTCTTTTCCTATCACCACGTATTCGCGCTTCGGGTCTACCTGGCCGCTCTTTCTCGATTTGAAAATATTAACCAGACTCTTGCCCGGCGAGGGCATCATACCCGAGCCCGAGTAGCGGACCCCCGCCACTTCCAGAAAAGTCGGGGCGAAATCGATAAAGCTCACCATATCCTCGACCACTCGACCCGGATTTCGAATTCCCGCGGGCCACATCATAGCTAAAGGCATGTGGTTGGAGTATTCATACTCTTGAGCTTTACCCCTGGGGAAAGGCATCCCGTTGTCCGAGGTCATTAATATCAAAGTATTCTCCAACTCGCCGTGCACCTCCAGCATTTCGATCATTTTCAAAAGATGGCTGTCCGCGTGCTCGATTTCCAAGCCGTAGTCGAGCATGTCGTTGCGCACGACTTCGCTATCCGGCCAGAAACCGGGAACCTCATCGATATCATCGATACTCTTGCCACCCAGCTTTTGTCCGGACCCGTATTCATAACGCCGATGCGGCTCGTGCGAGCCATACCAGAAGAACCAAGGCTTATCGGTGTTAATATCATCCAGAAACAATTCGAAATTGCCGGCGTAGTCCTTGTTCGACATGGCCGTCGTCGGCTTTTCCGGCAGCTTGGCCGAGGCGATTTCTTCTGCGATGAGCACCCGTGGTTTTCCATCGATCTGTCCCGGATCGCCTGGCCCCCATCCTTTGCCGGTTCGACCCATTTGGTAGCCACTTTCCCGGAGCGCCTCCGGGAAGGTTTTGAACTTGGCAGGAAAATTGACGATGTGATTAGCCGCTTCCTCGAGCTGCCAAGAATTGCGACCCGTCAAGATACTCGATCGCGAGGGAGCGCATTTGGCATTGGGGGTGTAGGCATTCTCGAACAGAATACCCTCTTCCGCGAGACGATCGAAGCCTGGAGTACTCATCCACTCACAACCGTAGGCGCTCATGTGCATGTAGGACGCATCGTCCATGATGCAAAATAGGATATTCGGGCGATCCTCGGCCCTGATCGCATTCGATAAAACCAGTGCTCCGATCACAAAAACCATTAAATACGCCTTAAAATAGGGATAGTTCATTCCCTGATATTTCGAATTCAATTGGACATTAGCAACAGGGAATTCAATTTTCCCCAAGGGGTCATTCCTTTCGCAGGGATCCTAACCATCAGCCTCTCAACAACTACCATAGAATTCTGGTCATCAACCGATCGAACTCGAACCCACTCGCAATTGAATTTGAGAACTATCCTGAATCGCCTCCTACCTTACGCAGCTCTAACGCTATGCCTCAATGGGTGGAGCGACTAAGTCTCAATCGACCAGCGATGTTAAACCGCTGTTCCTCAGAGTGGTGATCGAAAATCCGATGGAGTTTAGAAGTTTTCCAATCGAGTGTAGGAGCGGGTTTACCCCGCGATATCCGAACAGTTCAATTATCGCAATCGCGGGATAAACCCGCTCCTACAAATTTCGACGTTCAAGGGGCGCTTTTTAAAAATATGCCTCGCTCCCTATCGGAATCAGAGCTTGCAGTCGGCCTACCTCCGCAAATCCCCAAGTAACCAGAAACCAGCGTCTCAGTACCAGCAACCGGCATCCAGTAAATAACTACGCGAGATCACAGGCATCTCCCGGCATCCAATGGGCATCCTTGCCCTCCCATTTAACATTGCAGCCAATCGGATTCGTCAACTGCACACTGATGGGCTGGCCCGAAGTCGCCTCCTCGAGAGCACGATCCAAATCGTTGACCGTTATTCGGGAGCTATCGCGCGGCGAGTCTACTCCCCGCCCGGTGTAGATCAATTTACGGTCTGAATCGAAGACATAGAAGTGCGGCGTCCGCAAGGCCCCGTAGGCCCGGGCAACGTCCTGGGATTCGTCGTACAAGTACTTCCAGGGGAACTTATGCTCCTCAGTACGCGAAACCATATGGGGGAAGTCGTCGTCCGGATAGGTGTTCTTGCTATTGGAATTGATCCCCACAAACGCCACTCCGCGGTCCTTGAACCTCTCCACGGTCTGCCGCGTCACCTCATCCGAACCTGTAACGTACGGGCAGTGATTGCAGGTAAAGAAGACCACCAGGAATTTCGCGTCCGCGAAATCGCCCAGAGCGTAGCGGTTCCCGTTCGTAGCCGGCAGTTCAAAACCCGGAGCCGATGATCCAATAGATAGTGTGAAAGCCATTTTTATTGGCTATAATAGTCTAGCCTAGGAAGGCAAACGGTAAGATCGTCGAAAACAAATCTACGACAGCCGCAACTCAATTTTTTGAATCCATCGCCTCGATCCAGGCGATCGCCGCGGGCGCGATCAACTCATGGGCACCATCGAATATGGTAACAGTCGCCAAACCGGACGTCCTTCGAAACAAGGGTTGTTGGTCTCCATAGCTCGGATCGGAAAATTTCCCAATCAATGATACCGGTACATCCGCGTTTTCCACGAAATACGAAATCTCTTTTTCGCTAAGACGATCTTTACCCTTCGCCACCGCGTTGAAAGCCGAGAGCGAGTGGCTGATGGGCACGCTCCCTTCATGGCCATCGCGAATTCCCGCGTTGATATGCAACCGAACACCGCGAGCCCGTTTCATATAAGTCTTGGGAGAACGTTTCCGGTATTCGGAATCCACCTTTCGACTTTCGCCCGGCGTCCCCCCGCAAGAAGCGACGATTTCGCCTGTATAGCGCAATTCGCGCTCCTTCGTTTCGAAGTACCAAGCTTCCAAATCATAGATCGGTACCCAAGCGGAAACGCCCGCCCACAACTTGGGATGTCGACCTGCCATCAAAAGACACGAATAGCCGCCCCCGGACGTCCCCACCAAGTAAACGCGATCCTCATCGATCTGGGTCGTTCGCTTAGCGTAATCCACGGCGCTGACGATATCCTTCACCGCTAGCTCGGATCCGGTTGCCTCAGGCCTGCGATTGCGACCTCGGAAATTCGGATGGATAAAAGCCCACCCCTTCTCGACACACCACTTTTCGATTTCCTGATGCGTCTGCTGCTTATAATCGCCTGGCCAGGAATGCAAGGCCACCACCATAGGAGTTGGGGATTCCGCTTTGGGATCAAAAAAACGAGCTGGCTGCATGGTTTCATCAGCAGCGCTGAGATAGGAAATCTCTTCCGCCTTTTCACATCGCCCGTTTTCAAATGCAAATGACAGACTCAGCAGGCACAACATTCGGGGTAATCGCATTAGGACCTCCATATTGATCGATGTCACCTTCAATTCAATTATAGAAAACTGTAGACGCGATCACTGATCGCGTATCCGGCATCTCGAAAACGAATTCCCCGTGGGAGCGGGTTTATCCCGCGATTTCGATAAAAGTCTGGAATCACTTACTTGGCTCTCCCGCTTAGCGGGAGAGCCATCCCATTTGTTCCACTGATTGGAACATCCTAGCGAAGCATCAGCGATGACCAATAGATATCAGTTTCGTCACCGTCCCGCAATTGCAGGACTAGGAGTCCCTGTCCTCGTCAGAGCCAATAGGATTCGCTTTGCGAATACAGATTAAGAAAGGGAGCAAAACTACTTACCCCTTATTTCTTAAAAACGCACTCCACGAATAGGTGGCCGCTCCAATCAAGGATAGGCTAGATATAACTTGGAACATCATTACGTATCCAAAATTCTCGGCCATATAGCCGCAAATGCTGGCCCCCACCAAGTTTCCAAGCATGCGAACGGCCATGTAGTAGGACAGTACTGAGGCTTTTTGATCTTCTTCCACGAGCCGGGACAAATAGACGATGGCCGCTACCTCGATTCCGCCCCAGCAAACTCCGTGTAAAAGAATGGGAATCCAAAGGAAATTGGGATCGCTAATCAGCGAGGGAATAAAGACCCGAATCGGCTGGCAGAAAAGGGCGATCGTCAAGATCACCGTAGGCCGGTAGCGATCAATCGCCATCCCCATGGCCGGCAAGAAAAAGAAGGCGATGATCCCAGAGGAACCTGATAGAAGTCCAAGCAGGCGCGTACTGCCGCCAAGATCGCGGGCGTAGGCAGTAAAGAATCCGTGTACTGCTGGATCGGCCAAGGCGATGAAGAACATGGCGAAGAAGTAGGTCTTAATGAGCGGATTTAGGGCCCTGAAATTGAGGGAGGCCGACTCTACCTTTCTGGTTTCAGGCTTGGGCAGTCGCCGCAGCAGGAATAGCGAAATAACCATGAAGACCGATGAAAACTGAGCAGTCAGAGCAATGTCATTGAAAATCAATGGCAGGATCATTGTCCCTAAGATGAACCCCAAAGACCCAAAGGCCCGATAGATCCCGAACTTGCTCCCTTGCTGCTCCGTTCCGTGAGCCTTCACCGCGATCGCTGGCATAATCCCGGCAATCATCGGCATAAGGATCGAGCGCGCCACGGCGTAGATGAAAAACTGCCAGCCGGATTGGCAGTAGGCGAAATAGAAAACCAAAGCAAAATAGCCAATGGTCCCCCAAAGAACCACTTCCTTATGGAGTCCTTTCCTGTCCGCAAAACGGCCCCAGAATATAGAAGCGACGATCAACAGGCCACTGCTGGATCCAAGAATAAGCCCAATGGTGGACTCGCCCAAACCCAAATCCTTCATCCGCACCGCCTCGAAAACGAAGAGGATCCCCATAAAGGCGATCTGCAGAAGGCAGGTGTATCTGAGTATCCAGGTTTGAGTCATCGAGCTAGCCTCACAAAGACTCTAAACCGATCGGGCAGTTGGCTAGAATTATCTATCCCTTTCTCTTCTTAGCCGCAATTTTGGCTTTAGAAGAATCTCGCCACAATCAGCCACCAGTCGCTCGACTACCAATCCAGTTTCAATCGAAAGAGAAGTTCCTGAGAAGCCTTGTGCTCTTTCCGAGCGGCCTTTCGGTAATAGTCTATTGCCAGATCCTTGTCGCGATCTAAAACTGAGCCTTTCTCCAGAAGTACAGCGAAATTATATTGGGAAATCGCTGGGTAAACCCTCTCCTACCAGAATCCAGCGATTAGCAGACGATCGGCGGTCCACTCATTTCGGTAAGGTTACCGAAAAGAGTGGCTAGATGGGAAGCGGACCTTTCGGGAGATTTCCGCTCTTGGTCGCCGGTATCCCGCGCTGAGATCCGGCGGTGCGGCTTGGCATTATGCCATTTGCGATAAGGAATGAGCAGAGGGTATTAGAGCCTAATCGCAATAGCGTGCTTCACTGGAACGTAAATTCATGGGAATAAAATGGGCCTCAAAATGATCTTACTACAAATCCTATTGATCCAAATGAGAAACTGGAAATCTACATTTTTGATTTGCTTCATAGCTCTGGGAGCGGCCGGTTGCTCGACGATTCCCGTCTACGAGCAAGGATTCGTTTCCCAGGAAGGGATGACTTTCTACGACAATCCAACGGGAAATGATCGAGTCAACTTGCTCACTCAATTGGAGCCGGGAAGCGCCTACAATGGATACAACTACTACTGAACCGCTTGGCCTATCGATCAAGCCTTTCGATTAACGAGGATCCACAGTTCGCCCGCCTGATGCTAGACTCCCGATAGTAAAGCCCAATTTGAAGCTGCACGGCGGGTTTCGTCTACTTCCAATGCTCTTCACGCATAGGTTAGTCATCAAACGTAAGAGCGGGTTTATCCCGCGATTCGAGTATGGTTGTCGCGGCGTAAAGCCGCTCCTACATCAGCTGCCGACTGCAGAAGCGAGATTTTCTAGACGGTTACTTGGGCCTTCGGGTAGGGATGACCGGCCCGGTCCTCCGTATCCATTTTTCGGAGAATCGAAATGCAACCCAGCTCCCTTTAATAATTCTCGAAGCGTATTTCTATTTCCTTTACGCCAATTGATCACCAATCGGAAGGCTGCGGATTCGCTTGCCGGTGGCTGCGTGAATCGCGTTGCATAGGGCCGGAGCGATGGGAGGCACTCCTGGCTCGCCTACGCCTCCGAGTTCCACTTCCTTGCCGGGATCGACCAGATGCACGGCAATTTCTTTCGGAGCAAGGGGAATGCGCGGCACTTGATAATCGTGAAAGTTGCTCTGCACGGGAGTTCCGTTTTCAAAACTAATCTCTCCCGTAGTGGCCAAAGCGATACCCATCAAACAAGAGCCTTCCATCTGCGATCGGATACGGTCCGGATTTATCTGCGGGCCACAATCAATGGCCATCGTAGCCTTGTGAATCACTAAGCTTCCATCTTTCTTGACTTCCACATCCAGTACTGCGGCGACATAGGAGACGAAACTATAATGAACAGCGAGCCCAAGACCTCTGCCTTTTCGGGACCTCTTCCCCCAGCCAGCTTCCTTGGCCGCCGTTTCAATGACTTTGCCCAAGCGGGCCGTATCGACGGTATAGGTTTCCGGATCCTCTCCATGATTCCAGCCGTCATTCATATCGCGCGGGTCGATTTCCCGGTCTTCGCCCAGCAAGTCCAAATAGAATTTTAGATGATCCTTGCCTGCTTCCTCCGCCATTTCGGAAACGAAACTTTGAGCCGCAAATGCATGGGGGATATTGGATACTGACCGAAACCAACCGATTCGTGTATGGGCATCAATTCCCGGATTCTCGATACGCAAATTCGGGACCGCAAAGGGGACATTTCCATGACCCATATTCGATTCGAAAGCAGCCTGGTTCCGCTGATCTGGCGCGAATATCGATGTAATAGTGGGTGCCACCGAGCGGTGCAACCAACCCGTCACCTTTCCTCGGGAATCGAGGCTGGCTTCGAGATACTCCGCGGACACTGTATGCAAATAGTCGTGGCGCAGATCATCCTCGCGAGTCCACTGAACGCGGGCCGCTTTGCCCGGAAAGGCCTTGGCCACCTCCACTGCTTCATTGATGAAATCCGCTTTTGACTTTCTGCCAAATCCGCCTCCCAGAAGGGTAACGTTGACCCGCGTCTTTTCTAACGGGAGTCCCGCCCTTTCCGCAGCATGGGTTCGGGCTGCCTGCGGCGCTTGTGTGGGCGCCCAAACTTCTAAGAAGTCGTCTTTCAAAACGGCGGTTGCCACCGGTGGCTCCATTGGAGCATGAGCGATGTGGGGCAAGTAATAAGTCGCCGCATGTTTTTTGCGGGCGCTGGCGAACGCTTCATCAAGGTCGCCCTCCGAGCGGATAACTTTGCCGGACTTCGTTGACGCCTCTTCCAAGCTCTTTCGATAGACCTTGGAGTCATAAGAATCATTGGGACTTTCGCTCCACTTTATCTTTAGAGCGTCCCGGCCTTTCATGGCCGCCCATGTGTTTTCCGCGACAACCGCGATTCCACCGATAGGCTTGAATTCCGATGGAGCGGTAGCCCCTTCAATCTCCATTACCTTGAGCACGCCCTTCACTTTCAACGCATCCACCTCATCGTAGGATTCCGCTTTGCTGCCAAATACCGGAGGTCTAGCCACCACGGCATAAACCATACCTACGGAGCGGATGTCCGCCCCATAAGTGGCCTTGCCTGAAACGATATCTTCCCCATCAGCGCTGAGCGTTTGTTCCTTGCCTATGTAGCGAAACTCGTTGGGACGTTTCAATCTAATGGCCGCGCCTGATGGAACCGGCAGTCTAGCGACTGCTTCAGCCAGCTCACCAAAACCGGCCCGCCGCCGGCCTCTCGGAAATACAACGCTATGCTTCGTTGCCCTGACATCTTCGGGGTCGACACCCCAACCAAAAGATGCCGCTTGTTCCAACATCGCTCTCGCCACCGCCCCGCATTGCCGCATCGGCTCGTACCAGTGTCGCATGCTGCGGGAACCATCCGTATTCTGATTCCCATACTTCTCTTCATCGCCTTCAGCCTGGACGACTCGGCATTTTTTCCAATCCGCCTCCATTTCGTCGGCAACCACCAACGCCAAACTAGTCCGTATCCCTTGACCCATCTCCGACCGCGTGCAGGTGATGTAAACGGTGCCATCCTGACTAATCGCTATGAATAGCTTCGGGTCATTCTTGATCCCGCCCGACATTCCTTCTCCACCATACTTTTTCTCTTGTTCTTGCGACCAGGACCAATTGGCGGTTAGGAGCAGGGCGCCCGTGGCTCCCACTCCTTTTAGAAATCCACGACGATCTATGCCGTGATTCGTTATCGTGAGATTCTCGAAAGTCTTTTCCATCACGCGCCTCCTTTCAGATCAGCCGACGCCGTATGAATCGCCTTGCGGATACGGTTGTATGTGCCGCATCGACAAATGTTCCCGCTCATGGCTTCGTCGATCTCCGAATCCTTCGGAGAGCTGTTTCGGCTGAGCAAGGCCGTCGCGCTCATCACCTGGCCACACTGGCAATATCCGCACTGAGGGACGCCCACCTTGACCCAAGCTTGCTGCACCTTTTCGCCTACGGAATCCTTGGAGATCGCTTCGATCGTCGTGATCTCGCGTCCTTCCGCAGCGCTGATCGGGGTTACGCAGGATCGGATCGGCTGCCCATCCATATGCATCGTGCAGGCTCCGCAGAGACCCATGCCACAGCCAAATTTAGTTCCAGTGAGTCCCAGGATATCGCGTATTGCCCACAACAAGGGCATATCATCCGGGGCATCGAGGCGATGCTCTTCGCCATTCAGTCGAATCGTTCTCATAGGGCAAAATGGTTCTTAGCTAGTGAGTGGAGTTGCTCCGCGTGATCGAAGACTTCCGGAGCATCCCCTTTCATGACCAAGATCTCGGTCTCCGGCAAACCCAAATGAATCTGCCGCAATAACAATGCCGTTCATTATAAACAGCCTGTTTGGAGCCGAAGAACGCCGACGCAAAACCCGCAAATAGATTACAGTCTCGGTAATCACTTCAACCGTAGTCGCCGGTCTCACAGCAATCGCCCTACCGAATATGAAAATAGCGTTCTATTTCCTCATCTGGCTCGGCACCTTTTTTATCTGGTGGATGTGGACCATGATGGAAACGCATTTTTAACGTCTCGCCAATCAGCAGTAGAACAGGCATCTTGCCTGTATAGACGATAGGGTGAACAGGCAGGATGCCTGCACTACTTTTTAAATTGGCGCTCGGCTTGCGCCGCCGTAGTCCCGCCATGGCGGGACAAAGGTGTGAGATCATCCGCTACCGGCTTCATCTAGGGAACAAATAGCCACGTTACTCTTTCGATTCTACTTCGACTCGAGCTTTCGGATACAAAGCTTTTCGAGCGTGTCTTCATCAATCTCAATTCCCAAGCCAGGGCCAACCGGGATATCCACAAAGCCGTCTTCCTGCTCAAAGCAAATTGATGCCAGATCATTACGAATCGGATTTGGGGTTTGATCGAATTCCATTACCGGCTCTTGCTCGTATGGCCTTGGAGATCGAACATAGGGGCAAGGCGGAAACGTAGCCGCCAAACTGATACTCGCTGAAATCATTATCGAGGAGCCCCAAACGTGAGGATTCACCAAGATCCCCATGGAATTGGCGTGGGCGGCAACGTTTCGAAACTCTGTAATCCCGCCGATATATCTCACATCCGGCTGGGCAATATCCAAAGCTCGGCGGGCGAGAAAGTCTCGGGCGTCGAAACGATTGTACCAGACCTCGCCTCCAGCGACCGTTAAGGGTTGTCGCTCTTTAACTTGAAGATACCCATCCACATCGTTGGCCACAACCGGCTCTTCGAACCATCGGATGTCCAAATCCGCCAGTCGATGCCCCATGTCGATAGCAATGGCAGGGCTGTACGCCTTGTTAGCATCCACCATAATAAATAGGTCATCGCCTATCGCCCGGCGAATAGTAGAAACGCGGTCAACATCTGCTCTCAACGAGAGCCCGCCAACCTTAGTTTTCATTCCCGCATATCCAGCATTCGCATACGATTCTGCCTCGGCGATCAGCTTCTTGTGCCCAGAATCTTCCTGATAGTAGAGCCCAGTCGCGTAAACAGACACTCTGTCTCGAATTCTCCCTCCTAGCAACTCGGAAACGCTTTTGTTCGCCGCTTTTCCTGCGATATCCCAAAGAGCGATATCAACGGCACTGATCGCGCCTCCGCCAAAGCCACCCGTTAGACTATCATTGTAGATGCTATGAAAGAGATCGTTCCAGAGTCGGTTTATATGGCCAGGTTCCTGTCCCAGGAGCTTAGGAGCAAACAGATTATGAATTACGGTTTGCGATGGGGAGGCTCCTCCTTCGCCCCAACCAACGATTCCCTCGTCGGTAGTGATTTTGCAAATCAACGCCTCTCGGACTCTTGCTTGGCCTTGCGACCACGCGAAGGCCTCCTCAATGGGGGCTTCTAACAGGAAGGTTTCGATGCGTTCGATCTTCACGGAAGAGGATAATCGCTATCTTATCTGCCCTTTCAATACGCAATCTTCAAGTCCTCTTGCGATACGTGAAAGGTAGGGAAACTTATAAATAACAGAATTTATCCTATTGGTGATCGAGGAACCGACTACAAGCGCGGTCGACTTAGGTTGGAGTCGATTGCAGGAGCGGGTTTACCCCGCGATTTCGACACTCGCTGCCTTGCTATTATCGCTGGGTAAACCCGCTCCTACGAGGGACAAATCAACACATTCCACACAATCGTTGCGTCAAACCGATCGCGCCTGCAAAAACTTGCCGATGGGGGCTCGCGCTCCTGGGGAGGCGAAGTCTGCTAAACGATGCCACGTGTTTGCGTCAACCTAAGCTATTTATCGCTCAATTACACACTATCCCGCCGGTCCAAATGACTACGGCAGCGCATGCCGCTCGAGTTTAAGGTACGTAATTTCGCAATCCCTCCCCACCAATCTTGCCACTTATTTTGGCAACCCCACCTAAATAAGCACCTAGTGGATTGCGCATTACTCGATAAAATCAAAGTATTCCATTTAGTCTTCTTCAAGCGGTGAAAGGCTTAACGTCTCTCGCGTTCATCTGTCTACGGCGGAGCAAAACAAGCCGAGCTTACGTTTACGCCAATGCGCGACCTTGGGATGAAGCCCGTTTGGCGAGGCCGCGTGCAAGAAATCTTATTGCCCGTAAACCTCGGAAGCTAGCTCCACGACACGTCCATTGACGAATTTGATGATCCTGAAAAGCCGATTGGGGCCTTGATTGTAATACCACCAAGACGCTTTGGTGCTGCGAAAGTGAAGCTCGCTCCGATAGGGTCCAAAGATGCGCACCAAATCTACGTTGAGCTGATCTTCGACGATAGACGGTTCGCCCATCCACCCAATCACTTCGTAGGACGTGTCTCCTGTTTGAACCGTCGACCAATCTCGCTCGCGCTGATTGAGCCGCTCGTTTTCGTCGAAGCCATAACCCAAGCTCTTGCTGGAGACCAGCCGCTGATCTTCGGAGCGAAGCAGTTGCATCAACCGTCTATCGCCCTGATCAAATAGCCACTCTTCGACCGCTAAGGGCCCCAGCAATTGAAAGTCGCCACTATAGCCGGCGATACGGCTGCGGTCCGAAAATAGGCCGACCGGATCGCCGAGGCGTTGGACATTCCCTATGTCGCCCACCAGATAGTCGGCCTTCCAATGCGGCTCGCCAATCAATGACGACACCTTGCCCTTGCTCATCCCGGTTTCCACAACTCGGCCGTTTATTCTGATCGAACCCGCAAAGGAAAAATCGATAACCAAGAGAGCCAAGCCAATAGCCTAGATGGCCGGAAGCTTCGTAAACGGGAGTTCGATCGAGGAACGGGAACGACAAAATGACGGCGTCGTATAAGTAGAGACCCCTTCAAATCCCTCAAGTTGCCAAGCTAGAGTTCTCGAACACGGGCGTTCCGTATCCGAATGTCGCCCTCGCCTCTCACTCGCTGAATCGTGATCGGACCCGGGGCTTCAACGCTTTCCCGGACGTCATCGCTCACATAGCGATTGTTGATCCAAAGCTGATGACGCCCATTGTGAACCCGGAAGCGATATCGATTCCAATCTCCGAAATGAAAAGCGGCGTGCTCGGCTGCATTCGATCCAGGCCGTGGCGAATTGATCTTTGCGGCGCTTCCAGCCCGATAGCCAATCCCCAACTCGGTCGCCGTTTCCATCTTCATATCCACCTCGAATTCAAAATGATCGAACTCGCCAGCAGTCGAGAGCGGAGTTCGAGAGCCGTTCGTCAGTCGAATTTCGCCGCGCCGCTCTTGGATTCCGGAAGAGGAACGCTTCCAGGAACTTAACGATTCCAAGGACTGCCAACGATTGCCATCACGCAGTTCCACAAGCTGGCTTTGCAAGTTGGCTTTCACCACCGCGTATTCCGGATTGTCGGCCAGATTGCGCCATTCAAAGGGATCGTTTTTATGATCGTAAAGCTCCTCGCCGCCATCCGAGGCCAACGAATACCGCCATCGTTTTCCGCGAACGGAAAAATGCGGGTAGAGCGTTCCCTCATATATCCGATGCTGCATATGGTTCTTCCCCGGGATCGTGGTAATCGCCACTTCAGGACCCGTCCATTCGCCAGCTGCCGGATCCTTGATCAGCGAGACCAAACTATGACCTTCAAGCTCGTATCCGTTGGCTTCTGCATTGGGATTCTGGTTCAGACCCAGCAAGTCGTTGAAGGTTGGATAAATATCGATAAGGGAGACTGGCTGATCGCAGGTTGCCCCTTCAACTCCACCGGGCGCTCCAGCGATTATCAAAGGAACGCGAGTCGATGGTTCCCAGAGACTCCCTTTATAGAGAAAATTCTTTTCTCCCACATGGAAGCCATGATCGCTGGTGAAAAATACGATGGTGTTGTCGCGAGCAGGACTGGATTCAACGGCGTCGAGAATCGTTCCCACTTGGTCGTCTACGAAGGAAACACAGGCCATGTAGGCTTGCAGCCAGCGTCGAAACAAGTCCTTGCCTTCGTGTTTGAACAGCATTTTGTAGCGACGAAATCCATACAGCTCTTCGTTTCCTAAGGCGCTGGAGAGATCATACAGATCATTGGGATCGACTGTTGGCAACTCGATAGAGTCCAACGGAAAACGATCGAAATAGTTCTTGGGTGCGTAAAGGGGCGTGTGAGTCCGGATCAGTCCCGTAAACAACGCGAAGGGCTTGTCGTGCTGACGTTGAATTACTTCGGCCGACCATTCCGCTCCGAGCTCGTCCGCCAAAGGATCCCGATCATCGTCGCTAACATATCGCCACGGCTTCCCGAAGAGCCGCCAACCGGTGTATCCAGGAATTCCATTAGCCGGATCGGAGGGCCATACGGGAACATCTGAAAGCGGCCCGAATACATGCTCCCACTTATAGTCGATATCCGCATCCTCTTCCTCGTAGAAATAAAGCTGCTGCGGGTGCGGCAAACGGAAGTTTTCCGACTGTCCATCCCAAGGCCAAGGACCTACATCTCCATAGTGCCCAAACTCGTCGAACAATCCATTCTGGTTACCATGGTAAATTTTACCCGTGCCGTAAACACCGTACCCACCCTCTCGCAAATTGTCGTGGAGCGAAACGCTCTCCCTGTAGATTCCGTTTTCCTGCCAGTTCTCGAACCAATATAGACTCGTGGTTTGCGGATAAAGACCGAAGATCATACTGGCCCGAGAGGGAGCGCAAAGCGGATCATTGGTGTGGGCGTTGGTAAAGGTGACCCCTTGAGCCTTTAGCCGGTCGATGTTGGGAGTCGGCACCAGCGGCTTTCCACTCGGTTGTAGTGGCATGTCGTTGAGGTCATCAACGATGATAAAGACCACATTGGGCCTTGTATCGGCGAAACCGATCGCGCCGATTGCGGATAAAAGAAACAGATGAAACAACGTTCGCATAAAATGAGATAACAGAAAAACGTAGTTATGGTTAACCGTTATCAGGACGCGAGGCAAATGAGATCTTGATGCGGCCTATCGCTCCACTTCAGGTCGCTTGCATGCCTTTCCATCAAGACATCACGCAATCCGTATTCCCTTACTCTCCTGCGAAACATCGGTTTCCCCTCGCGAACAGATCTTCTATATTTGCTGGATGTCGACCTTTAATCCCGCCACCGACGTATTCTCAATGACCATCTCCGGCGTTACCATGTCCGATATGCAACAAGAGATATCAGGATTCTGGAGGGCCCACAAGTACGCTTTCGCATATCTCGAGATATCTTCTCGAATTGCTGTGTTTAATTTTTCTATACGCCATTTTGGCGTCTCCTCCGCACTGATGATCCTAGCTGCCTTCATCGCTACAATGCCCATCCCTCTCTGTTTTGCCTTGAAAATCAGACGGTTGAGGGCAGCGTGGTTCCCAATATTGTAGGCTATCATCGCCCCATCGTAGCATCCAAGATCTATGGCCTTATCCAGACAGCTATCGACGTCGTTGTGTATGGAGAGGGCCGCGAAACGAATTGTCCCTTTCGTCTTCAGCTCGTCGAATATTTCCCGAATATGCTCATCTTCCAGCATCTCTGGCATCGCCACTCCGTGGGGACAGTACAACAAATCGAAGTGATCCGTCTGAGTCGTTTTCAGAGAATTGACCACCAGTTCTCGCATACGTTTCTTTATGCCAGGCTTCCGTATTACTGTGTAACCAAATAGCGGATATAGGTCTTTTCTATTTTATTCTCTTGCCCTTTCCAGTAAGTGAAATGGAGCCCTGGGCTGAGGATGCCGCGCTCTGCGATCAATTCCGGTGCCTTCTTTTTAAGAGAAGCCTGCTTTCCCCCTGGGAGACCATTGAGGATGCCGTCCCCGAGCTCTACCATGTATTCATTATAGAAACTGATTTTGTTGGAAACGAACAACTTGTTCAGTTTTCCGGATCGTTTCAGATATGAGCCAACGAGCTTTTTCGCCTGTCCGTTTGTATAGGCAGGGGACGTATCGATAAAATTCACCCCTCTCTCATACCCGACCTCAAAGGCTTGTACGAAGCTCTCGTCTTTCCATAGAGCGGTCCCCTGAACGACTTCCGACAGCATCATGCCACTGTTCCCAAACATGCGATAGGCCATGCCGGAATGCTTATTTCGCCATTCAGGGGGATTGGTCGGGCGAGTGGACAAACCCAAAAGGCGACTATTACCGGAGCAGTTTCAAGCTGATGGCCCGCGTGATAGGGAAAGGCGACGACGTCTACGAGGAGCAATTCATCGAGGAATTCGATAAGCGGGTTCGGACCTATCTCGTCGCCAATGCTCGTCCTGAGGAAAACAAGCTGGTTCTGCAATCCGGCGACTGGAACGCTACCTTCAACAATGGCGTCTACAACGGATCAGGGATCCCCATCGCAGGCGAGCTTATGGAATTCGAATTGAAGAAGGTTCAACGCGTTTCCCCGACTATGGGACAACAACCGCCCGCCGATGGCATCGTCCTTTACGATGGCTCTAGCCTCAAGGCTCGGAAAATGGGTTCCGATTCTGGCGCCGGGGCAACCTGGAAAATAGAGGAAAACGGCGATCTCACCTCCATCCCTGCCGATCCCGGCAGCCGCGAGCGGAATAACTTGTATACAAAAAGCAGCTTCGAGGCTTGTCGCCTGCACTTGGAGTTCAAAGCGCCCTACGAGCCCATAAACCGATTTCATCACCGGGCCAATAGCGGCGTGTTTTTTCAAGACACTTACGAGGTACAAATCCTGGATAGCTACGGCAGTACGGGTTCTTGGGACGACGTCGGAGCCATTTACAAAGTGTCACCGCCACGTGTGAATGCGAGCTACCCGCCAGGCAAGCGGCAGACCTTAGATGTCGAATACCATCCTGCGGCGTTTAATCTCGGAGGGACGCTCGTGGCCCTACCGAGAATCACGGTCTACCTCAACGGCGTGTTGGTCCAAAGGGATCAGCCAATCACCAGGCGCACCTCCCATGGATGGAAAGGACGGCAAGCGGAACCTGAGTACGTTACTGGTCCCGTCTGGCTACAGGATCACGGCCACCAAGTTAGCTTCAGGAATATTTGAATGCAGGAGCTGTAAAAATTTGTATGTTAACATCGCGATTGCGGCAGGTGGACGGAACTAGGTCCTCCGATATTGGCAATGATTCTTGTAGGAGCGGGTTTACCCCGCGATTACGATACCCATTGCTTAAAAATCATCGCGGGGTAAACCCGCTCCTCCACGCGACTCCCGCCTAAGCTGACGCCAGTGCCCGTTTACGGAACATTGGCATTACCCCTCACCCCGGCAGGCGCCAATCGCCTCGGCCCGGGCTGCCAAGCAAGAGATTGGCAGCTTCGTCATCGCGGATACGTTCCCGTTTGGCATCCCAAGAAATCGGCCGTTCAAGACGGTAAGCTAGATTGGCCAGAATACACATACTGGCGACGCGATGCCCGGACTCCATATCCATGACTGGCTGTTCACGGGACTTTATGCAATCCAGCCAATTGGCCAAATTCAGATCATGGGCCGGCACTCCTTTGGGCAAAGCGTAGGCCATCCCATTGGCATTGGCGAAGCTCACCACTTGCTCGTCCGGGAAAACGCGTCCGTCACCACCACGCACGATCGTCTTCCCTTTGGTGCCATGATAAACCGCTCCAAACTGAAAATCCGCGGCTTGGATTCCCGGCTGGGCCCAATGAATCGAAAGATCCGGACGCTCGAATTCGTACGTCACTTCGAAATTGGTGGGG
>Ga0208624_1000111_pt1 | contig 42905 bp, 42 predicted proteins | sample Knorr_S23_td_DCM_FD_185607 | JGI IMG/M metagenome (GOLD analysis project Ga0208624, IMG submission 185607) | Marine microbial communities from Southern Atlantic Ocean transect - Knorr_S23_td_DCM_ad_71m_LV_A (SPAdes) (version 2) | ecosystem: Environmental > Aquatic > Marine > Oceanic | place... | reverse complement strand
CTCGCTGGGGCTTGGAGGTGGATTATCCCGAGCGTGTGACGATGCACGGTGCGCGCTATCATCATGATGACGATCAGGAAACGCCCGACACGGCGTATGCCACGTACGACTTCGGCAAGGTTGGCATCGGTTGGGACCAAAGCAGCTGCCATCCGCGCCGCCAAGAGAAGCGGCCGTTCTGCACCTTCTACGGCAAAGGCGGATCCCTGGAGATTCACGGTGCTGGCTACAAGCAGTTTGATCTCGGTGGCAAAGAGGTGAAGGCCAATCCCGGCAAATGGGATGACGGCTTTCACTTCGCAAATTTCCTGAACGCCATCCGTACCGATGAACCGCTCAATTCCGAAATCGGTGATGCCCAGATCAGCACGCAGCTCACGCATCTGGCGAACATCGCCTATCGCACCGGCGGCGCCATCGATGTCGATCCCAAGACCGGTAAGGTGAAGGACAATGCCGAGGCCATGGAACAATATTGGGGCCGCGAATACCGCAAGGGTTGGGAGCCGAAGGTGTGACCGGCTAGGATGGAGCTGTTCAAGCCATACAGTCACATTGAAGAAACGGACGCATTCGTGGTATACGAATTCCGTACGGGTTTTTTGTATCTGCTGTACGGAATCCTACTGACAATTGGCGTCGGCTATTTCTTCACCCAGCAAAACCCGATCCGCTGCGGGTACATACAAATACCGCGGGAGTTTGGGGGATGCAACAGGCTACGCCACCGCGTCCATGCAGCGTGTGCAGAGTTCAGGGTGGTTTTTGTATTGGCCGACCGATTTTTCCCAGCGCCAGCAACGGCTACACTTAGTCCCTTCGGCCTTAGTGACAGAATAGGCGGCGGCCTCAGCGCTCGTGTCCTCGGTGAGTTTTAATTGGGAGATATTGATTAATTCGCGCAGTGTTTCGGCGTGGGCTTGGGCTGTTTTCAGTGCTTCGGGATTGGCCGTTATGGTAACCCGGGCTTCAAGGGCTTTGCCGATGAGTTTTTCCTGACGCGCTTTTTCCAGTTCCGCAAGCGCAGGTTCGCGCAGGGCAAATAGATTTTCCCAATCAGCGCGTTCCTCATCGGTAAGATTTAGGCTTTCCTCGGGCCAATCGGCAAGGTGTACAGAATCAGCTTTGTCGCCAGGGAGAAATTCCCAGGCTTCCTCGGAGGTGAACACGCAGATAGGCGCGAGCATGCGAGCAAGGCCGGAACAGAGGCGTAGCAGAGTGGTTTGAGTGGCGCGCCGGCGTGGCGAATCAGCGGCATCAGCATAAAGGCGATCCTTCACGCAATCGTGGTAGACTGATGAAAGTTCCACGGAAACGAACTGGCTGATGCGCTGGTATACCACGTGATATTCAAATCGTTCGTAGGCTTCAGTGACATCGCCTTGCATGGCAGTGAATTGATCAAGTATCCAGCGATCCAGCGGCGTCAGCTCGGAATCGGCCACGGTATGTTGGGTTGGATCAAAATCGTATAGGTTGCTGAGCTGATAGCGTAGGGCGTTGCGAAGGTTGCGATAGGTTTCAGCGACCTTTTTGATGCGCTCATTGCTGACGGTGATATCGTTACGAAAATCCTGTGAGGCTACCCATAGTCGCACGATGTCCACGCCATACTCGCCGACGTAGGCCTCGCTGGTCTGCGGTTTGGCATAGCCGCCTTGGCCCTGTTTGCTCTTGGAAATTTTTTCGCGATCAGCATCGACCATGAAACCGTGCGTCAGCACTGTTTTGAACGGCGGCGCGCCATTGCCGGCAAGCGAAAGCAGCAGCGAGCTTTGGAACCAACCGCGATGCTGGTCGCTACCCTCGAGATAGACATCGGCTTGCCAGTTCTCCACGCCTTCCTTTTCGGCATGATGCAGCTCAGGCCGCTGCATGATTACCGAGCGCGAGCTGGAACCAGAATCGATCCATACATCGAGCGTGTCCATCGATTTACCGTCGGGCTCGGGGCCTTCCCAGTCAGCGGGCTTTACGTCGGTCCAGAGGGCAGCTGTGTCGCGTTCGAACCAGACATTGGACCCGTGTTCTTCAATGAGCGCGGCGGTGTTACGCACGATGCGGGCATCCAGGATCGGTTCGGTGCCGGCATAAAACGCCGGGATCGGCACGCCCCAGGTGCGTTGGCGGCTGATGCACCAATCGGGCCGGCCTTCCACCGCGCCTTCGATGCGGTTCTGGCCCCAACCGGGCACCCAGTTCACTTCGTTGATGGCGGCGAGCGCTTGTTGACGGAAATTCTCGTGATCGATCTTGATGAACCATTGATCCATCGCCCGGAAAATCACCGGCGTCTTACTGCGCCAACAGTGTGGGTAGCTGTGCGAATACTTCTCGTGATGCACGAGTCGATTGAGTCGGCGGAGGAGCGCAAGCACGGCTTCGTTGGCTTCGCTAGTACCGTTCTTTTCGAGAATGGATTGGCCGACCAGCTCCGTGGGCATCTGTGCCTCGGCGGGCAGATCATCGGTGTGGGAGAGTTTGCCGGCGTCATCGACCGGCGAATAAATGGGCAGGCCGTTCTGGCTGCCGAGCCCGTAATCCTCCAGTCCGTGCCCGGGCGCGATGTGCACAAACCCCGAGCCGGTGCTATTCTCCACAAACGTATCGCCGGCCAGCACGGGGCCGGTCTTGTCGATGAACGGATGCACGTACCGCAATTCGCCCAGTTCCGCGCCGGATATTTCCCCAAGCGTCTCGACATTCTCCCAGCCGCACGTCTCGGCCACCTTGGGCAGCAGCGTGCTTTCGAGCAGATATGTTTCGGTGCCCACCTTGGCGCGCACGTAGGTGAACTGCGAATTGTACGCCACGGCAAGGTTGGCCGGCAACGTCCACGGCGTAGTGGTCCAGATGATCAGGAACGTGTCGTCTTGGCCTTCCACCGGGCACTTCACAAAAATCGATTGGCTGACGTGATCCGCGTACTCCACCTCGGCCTCGGCCAACGCCGTGCGGCAGGGGATGCTCCAGTACACGGGCTTTTTGCCACGATAGACAAAACCCTTTTCAACGATATCCGCAAAGAGCCGCAGCTCATCGGCCTCATATTTTTTGTCGAGCGTGAGGTACGGATTTTCCCAGTCGCCAAACACGCCAAGGCGCTTGAACTGGGTGCGTTGGTGATCGATGTACTTGCGCGCGTAGGCTTCGCATTCGCGGCGGATCTCCGCCGGGCTGGCATCCTCGCGGCCCGCCTTGCGCAGCTCCTGCACCACCTTGAATTCAATCGGCAACCCGTGACAATCCCAGCCCGGCACATACGGCACATTCTTACCGCGCATGGTCTGGAATTTCAGGATGGCATCCTTGAGAATCTTGTTGAGCGCCGTGCCGATGTGCACATCGCCGTTGGCAAAAGGCGGCCCGTCGTGCAGCACGAAGGTCTCCTTGGCCTGCGCGTGGCGCTCCCGAATGCGGGCGTGCAAATCCTCCGCATACCATTGCTCAAGCCGTTGCGGCTCACGCTCCACCAGGCCGGCTTTCATGGGAAAACCGGTCTGCGGCAGGTTCAGCGTTTCTTTGTAATTCATGCCCGACAAAGGCGGGGACGCTATCAATCGCGCGGTAGCGTGTCAATGAAGCGGCAGTTCAATGCCCTCGATCCGCAGCAGGCGAACCTTCCATTTCATACCGCCGGAAAATCCCGTTAGGCTCCCATTAGCACCCACGACCCGATGGCAGGGCACAATCACCGGAATCGGATTGGCCCCACAAGCCCCGCCAACGGCGCGCGCGGCCTTAGGTTGATTGAGCTGATAGGCGAGTTCGCCATAGGTCTGCACCGTGCCGCCGGGAATGGCCAGCAGCAGATCCCAAACCGCCTGCCGAAATGCCGTGCCGACGGAGAGATCCAGCGGCGGCAATGTGCGTGGGGTTTTGCCCTGCAACATCGTGTGCAATGCCGAGGTGGTTTGGTGCAGCCACTTGGCGGGCGGATCGATGGCGTTCGCCAGCGGGTCCGCCTTGGCCCTGGGAAATTGAAGCCGTGCCAGACCGGTCTCGGTAAACTGCGCACGAAACGTTCCCAGCTCGGATTCAATAAGGGCGGAGTTCACGCGAAGAAGCTATCGCGCCGCCATCGGGTCGCAAGCCAAACCCGTTTACAACTGCGGAATGAGCAGGCTGAGAATGCTCCAGAGCACGGCGATGAGCACGAGCGTGAGGAGAATAAGGCGGTTGCGGGCTACGCGCGTTTCTTTACGCAGGGCGGTGTACCCGTGGTTGCGCCCGGCCGCGAGATAGGTCACCAGTTTTTCATTGGGCGTCGGCTCCGGCGCCGTGTCCGGTTTTTTCAAACGCTGCCACCAACCATGCAGATCAAACTTCCGCACACCCTGGTCATTATATAGCCGAGGGGAATCGGGCTCGGGCGGAAATAATTCGGCGGGGGTAGAATCGTTCGAGAGGATGGGATCCTTCGGCAGCGGCGAAGTTTCCTCCAGCGTGGTGCGGATCTCCGTGGCGTTGCGGGAGGTGGAGACATGTTCGAGATCTGAAATCTGCTGTTCCAGCTGCTCAATCTGGGAATTCAATTCCCTCGCGCGCGACTTCATCGTATCGGATTTGCCCCCGAACCACCCCATGAACCGCTAACCTTTCATCAACAGGACTGCGAGGATCCCGGCGCCAATCAATAACACGGGCCAAGTAAGCGCCAATCCCCAAAGACACATTTGGCCGAAAGACCGCGGCATGGACATGCCGCCCGAACCGGTGGCGGCCGGTGCTGAGAACACGCCGGATTCCTCATCGCTTTCGCCGTTGAGCAGGGTCCATTTCAGGCGGGCTGAATTCAACTCCATGCGGGCGTTTTCGATGGTGGTGAGATTGCGGGTGAGCAGGACTTTCCATTGTTCGTCGTGCGTGTCCACTTCCTCCAAGGTTTCCACCTTGCTCATGGCATCACGCAAATCTTCAATGGTGCGGGCCATTTGCTCGGCATCGCGCTGGGTATCCATGTGCGCTTCCTCCATGAGGCCGAGGCTGCGCGTCAGCTCATGCATCATCTCCTCTCGGCCGGTTTGAAATTCCGAGAAGCGTCGGCGCGAATCCTCCACGGTGGCCTTCTCGCGTTCGAGCTTCTCGCGGGCACGATTCAGCTCGGCCAACTTCGTTTGTAATGAAGTGGCTTGGTGATCCAATTCCTCCCGGTCATCCGACATCACAGTTGTGCGCTTGGTGGTGACGGGAAAATCCTCCTCCAGTAAATCCGGCTCATCGAACGCAGCCATGGCAAAAACGCTAAAACGCCGAACAACAAAAGTAAAGCACAGGTTGGGGTGTGCCGCTAAAAAGCCCCCAACGGGTGGGGTTAATGCTCATAATTCCGAGCGCGCTGGAGGCCATAAGCCAACGGGCCGAAGCCGACTCCCAGCGAGAAGACGAGGAACATGCCGATGTAAATGGCCTGCTGGGTTTCATCCGCGCGGCCGAAAATTTGCCAGGGCGATCCAAAGGGCGACCCGATTCCGAGCATCATCACGGCCATGCCGATGTACACAAAGCTCACCACCAAACAAAACGTGCCGCCGAAGCCGGAGACAATTTTACTCGGGTTATCCTCCTTGAGATCCGGGTACATCACGCCCATGCCCATGGCGAGACCGTTCAGGGCCAGAGCCATCACGGAGATGCCGCCGCAGAAAAACACTTTTTGGGCTGTCGGCAAATGCAGCATGTTGCTCGAAAGCCAAATGAGCGGAATGGAAATCGCCAGCGAAATGACGGTGGCTAGCATGAACTTCACGCCGACCACGCGGTTTAAGCCAAGCGGGGAGAGGCCGACGATCCAGAGGCGTTTGCCTTCCAGCGAAAACTGCGGGTAGACGAAACGCGTGGTCAACGTGGCGAGGTTCAGCGCGCACGCAGCGAGGTTCATGAAACTGACGAGCTTGGAAAAATAATCGCCACCAAACCGGCCGCTGGAAAACAGCGAGGTGAATTGCTCCGTGAAAAATCGGAGGTTCAAAATGTAAATGCCGAGAATACCAAAGAGGATGAGCGATTGGCCCCACTGCGCGGTGTCGCGCCAGAAGATGCGTATATCCTTGAGCACAACGGCGCGCACATCCGGTGAGAGGAAGGGCACGCGTTGCAGGGCGCTGTCCAGATAGCCGGGGGCAAAATCGAAGTCCTTGCGTTTTTCCAGTTGCGCGCGATACCAGGCTTGAAAGCGGGCGGTCAACGAGGTTTGCCAGATTACACTGATGATTTGTGCCAGAGCCGTTAACAGAATGATCCACGCGCCGGTTCCAATTAGCGAGAGATGTTGCAAGGGGGCTTCGCCGCCGAACGCAGTGAGCCATTGGTTGGATTGGAAGAGGAACACGCCCAGCAATCCCAGAATACTGCTAGCCGTCAGCAAATGGGCGCTGCGGGAATTCAGCACCCACGAGACCACGGCGAGCAACGGAATGAGCCCCAACCAAATGGGGCCCAGGGCGGAGACAGATTTTTTGGCCGGCGCGGCGGCTTCGTTCACGGGCGCCAGCTTGGTGAGCTGCCAATGGTTGAGGTCGGTTTCCGGCAGGTCGGCGTCGGGTTGCTGCCAAAGTTCCTGGGCGGTGGAGCCGCGGATGTGCTCAGTAAAATTGGTGCTGGTGAAAGTGAGGCGAAGATGGCTGGCGTCTTCGCGGGTCAATGCGCCTTCAAAGTAATTACCGTGATCGGTGACATTAAATGTTTCTCCGGTTAGCTCATCGTTTTCATCTACCTTTTCCACTTCGCGGCGGAAATAAAGTCGATAGGTAGCATCGGCCTTAGGTTGGGTGTCGCCGGCTGGAATCAAAAGATGATTGGTGTGGACGGTGGGGCGCGGGGTGTTGTGCAGATCCTGCACCTGCAGGGCTGGTGCATCGGGCATCAACACCGCCTCCGGTTCGGCGGCAAACTCCGCGGCCGGGCCTCGTAGATGGTTGCGGCCCCGGACAAGGTCCAAGCCGGATAGGGTGGAACGTAAATTGGCATTGATGAGATACTCCAAGTCCGGCCCTAACTGCTGCATCTCTCCTGAGGCACTACGTTCGTAGAGGAGGCGCAGGCTGGGTTTCAAGGCGTATAAGCCATCCTGCACCAGTCGTGGTTCCAATTGCGCTACCTTGTTCGTAGTCCAACGACCGAGATCAATGGAGGCGATGTCCGGAGATTTTTTCTGGGCCGCATAGGTTTCGGCCAAAGGCGCGAATTCGCCGTGCCAGAAATCCTTGATGCTACTGAGATTGACCAGAGGCAAGAACCACGCCAGCAGGATGATTTGCGCGCACAGCCGAGGGGCGAAGGACACGGCCTGGCTCCAATCCCCGGCTAGACTGCCTCGGCTGAGCGTGGCGGATAGGGATTGGTAAAAGGTTTTGCCAGTGCTGGTGAAGCCGAGGAAGCCGAAGAACAGGACATTGGCTGTGAGCACGCCGATGAAAAACTGTGCCAGTGTGCGTGCGCCATCCACCCAGTTGGTGAGCGTACTGGAGAGCCAGTAGCTGGGCAGGAAAGGGAACTGCGCGAATTGGGTCTTGGCCAGTAACCGGTCGGTGAGATCCAGCACGCGCGTTTCTAGGGTTTGTTCAGTTGCCGCCTCAGGTTGGAGGTACACCTTCACCATGTACACGATTGCCAGCAGCAAGAGCACGGCGGTGGTTTGAAATAAACTACGGTCGAGATAACGAGCCATGAACACCGCAATCCAGCAGCCGAAGACCGCGGGCAGGATGATAAATAACGCCACCAAAAACGGCGTGACCAAATAAAATCCCAGCGCCGCCTTTTGGTGAATGCCATAGGCGACCACCAAGGGCGCAATCAGCAGTAGGAAGGCCCACGAAGCCACCACGGTGGTTTCCACCAGCTTCCATTGGAAGATGTGGTTGGCCGAGAAAGGGAGGGTTTGCAGAAAACGCGTTTCCTGATTTCGAAACATGTTGGTGTAGCCAACCACCACATTGGAAAAAAGCAGCAGCATGAAGAGCATGGCAAAGAGCAGGAACACCAGATGCTCAATCAACAGGTCGCCCAGCCCGGGGAATTTAGAGACATAACGCAGGCCTGCCCAAAACAAGCCGGAAGCGATGAGGGGATAGAAGATCAGGAACACCGCTACCATGAACGACAGCGTGCCCGAGCGCGAACCGGCCTGCGTGACGCGGCGCCACGCCTGTAGCAGGTTTACCTTCAGCAACAGCAGGAACGGCGACGGAAATCGCTGGGAGGAATCGCTCATCAGCCTTGATGCAGTTGGCGTTGTACGGCCACGTCGGATTCTTCTCGCGTCAGGGCTAGGAAGGTTGCCTCCAGCTCGGCATTGCCCTCGCCGCCCAGATTATGCAGTTCCTCCTCGGTGCCCACGGCTACCAGCTTGCCCATGTGCACAATCCCAATGCGATCGGCCACTTCCTCGGCCACGCTCAGCTGGTGTGTGGAGAGAAACACGGTCATCCCTTGCGCCGCACGTTCCTTGAGCACTTCCTTGAGAATATATTGGTGATGCGGATCTAGACCCACCATCGGTTCATCCAGCACAAAGACCTCGGGGTTGTGCATCAGCGCCGAGACAATCGCGATGCGTTGGCGTGTGCCGTGGGAAAGGCTTTCGATGCTCTTGCGCAGGTACGGTTCCAGTGAGAAGCGGGGGATGAGATCGCGCGTGCGTGTCTCGATGTCCTGCTCGTTCATGTGAAAGAGCTGGCCGGTGAACCGGAGGAATTCCCACGGCGTAAGCTTATCATACAAAAACGGAAAGTCCGGCACATAGGCGAGGCGCTTGCGCACCTCGATGGGCTCTGTTTGCACATCGTAGCCGCACACCTTGGCTGTACCGGTGGTGGGGGCAATGAGGCCGACCAGCATTTTGATGGTGGTGGTTTTGCCGGCGGCATTCGGGCCGAGCACAGCGAAAAATTCGCCTTTGCCGACCGTGAGACTCAGGTCATCGACGGCGGTCAGGTCGCCGAATTCCTTCACGAGATGGGTCAGTTCGATCATTGATCACGGCGCAACCGGCCGTAAAAGTTCTGGTTGCGCAGAACAATGGATTTGGGCAGGTCGAGCTTGGAGGTTTTGCTGATGGTATCAATCAGCACATCAGGAATCTCCACGCGCAGGATTTCCCCGAGCGTGTTGACGTAAATTTTCACGAGCATATCCTCCACGATCGGCACATCAATGCGATACACCTTGATGCGCGAGCGCACGCCGGGCAGCAGGTCAATGTGGGCCTGACGCGGGAGTTCCAGCTTGAAGTTCAGCGGGCGATTTTTGAGTTCCTCTGAGTTCAGAAAATTCTTCACCATCAACGAAGCTCCGCTGGCCGCGAGCGCCGGCACGCCGGCCAACTTCAATCCGGCGCCCACCAGTTTCTCCGGTTTACTTAGGTCTTCTAGTGGAACGTCTACTTCCTGCTCGGCCCCCTCCAGACTGGCACGGAGGGTGACGAAATTATTTGTGGAATGGGCATCCACGGCAAATTCGAATTGGCGTTCACTGATCTCGCGTTCGAGTTGCACTTGCACCGAGGTCCATTGCTGGTCCGGAAACGGGCTGAGGCTGATGTGAAAATCAAAAATGACATCCTCCCGGGAGTCTGTGGAATGCAGGCGGCCGCGGCTAATATCCAGAGTATACTCGCGGACCTTTTCCACCATACCCTCCACGTTGCCGCCTTGGGTGGTGTCGCGCACCACCGTAGGCGTCCAATCCAATGCGCCGAGCAGTTGGTTGCTGCGTTCATCCACTACCTGCAATTTGGCTTCGTCCTGAGCGTTGAGGATTTTTTCCCAGACTACTTGGATATCCAAGGCCGCACCGAGGCTTTGGCCGGCGTATTCCACCTGCCATAGGCGATAGGTCATAAACGCCCAAAAGGTGAAGAGGATGACAAGGATAACGCGCTGCATGGCCGGGTGTGCGCGGGGAGTGTACTATTCCCGAGTAGGAATAATCAACTCCTGACCGATCTGCAGTTTGGAGGGATTCAAGCCCGGATTGGCGGCATATAGTTCCTGGAGCTGAATCCCATATCGCCGGGCGATGGCCGTGGGGTTCTCTCCAGATTGCACCTTGTGCTTGCGGCTGGCTACCGGTGGCGGTGGAGTTGAGGTGGCGCCGGGTTGAGGTAATTGAACCGTGCTGTTGGTGGCCGGGCGCGGATTGGGGTTAATGCCGCGGGATTGGAGCTGATGCCGTAGGGCCTGATTTTCGGCGGCCATTTGGTTGAGCTGCGAGCGAAGTTGTTGGATGGCTGTGTCAGGCGCGTGCTGCGGTGAGCCGAGAATATCCCTTGCCAAATCGCCCTTGAGTGCTTCGATGTGGTTTTGGACATCCTTGCCGTTGGGAGCGTTGGGCTGGAGGCTGAGATAGCGTTGGAGATGATAGATGGCCGCGGCTGGGGCAGATTTGCGAGTGAGGTAGAGTAGCCCAATTTCGTAATGGGCCAGTGAGGAGCGGGGGTTGGCTTCGAGGGCTTTGTGGAAGGAACGCTCGGCGCCCTCGAAATCGCGCTGTTGCATTTGGCGGCGGCCTTCTAGGAAGTGCGGTTCCTTATCCTCGGCGTTAACAGCCCCTCCTGTGGGCTCGCAACCGATCCACGCTGTCGCGAGGATTGCGATGAAAATGGCCAGAAATTCACGCATCAACCCCACGCTATCCGACGCGACACGCACTGGCAATCGGCAGTTGTAAACAACTGCAAGCCGGCCTAGGCGAAAGGGTTGTCAGGTCGGCCCTGTGAAGGTTCATCCGATTCTTCTGCCTCGGGGTCCTCTTCGGGAGCATTCTCGTGGTCAAAGGGATTTTCGGCGGTGTGCACGGCGGGCGGCAGGAAGAAGGGGGCGAAAAAGAGAAACATCCAGCCAACAATCAAATGAAGCAGGATCAAGATCAACAAACCCATGAGCGGCAGAAACTGCAGCGCGTAACACAGACAGCCCATGGTTAACAACGCGCCGGCCGGCAGCCAGGCGGCGGTGGTGAGCCGCCATAGTTTGTTCAAGCCGCCTTCGCGATCGGCAAAAAAGGCGACCGTCTTGGCCGGCCACATGCCGAGGAGCCCAAACAACAACGTCAGCAGGCTGTAGCCCACGCCCACGGCTACGCTGGCGCCTAGCAGGAGAAACGGCCGGCGCGAGCCCCACCAGGGGATGTGGGTTTCGCGGTTGATGCGGAATTCCTCCACGGCGTACGGGAAATCCAGATAACCGAGCACGGAGCTGAGCACCCAGGTATTGCGTCGAAATTCAAGTTGCAGGTCTGCCAGTTGACCGTGTTGTTGCTGGCCGGTGGGGTCGATGATGATACGCAGGTAGCCGTTTTCGGCGAGCACGCCGGTTTGATCGGCGGGCCAATTGAGCTGGCCTTCGCTTAGGCCGGCTTGTTCGGGCAGTTGCGCCACAGCGGCATCGAGCACGGGCGCCCAGTATTGGCCCAACACCAACATCACACTGCCGCCCAGCGCGATGGCGAGGACGGCTTGCCACAGGAGTAACCTTCCCCAGCCGGTGGCGGCGAAGGAGGCGACACTGGAAAAACTAAAAGGGAAGCCCGAAGGAGGCGGAGCGTTTTCCTCCACCGGCGCGCATTCCTGAGCTTCAGGCGTTTCGGCGGGTGGTGCGGATACTTCCGGCTCCATGGGGGGATCAGTTTCCGGCGGCTTCAGCGGGCGGTTGTTGCTGGTCTTTTTGGGGCGGCATGAGCATGACGGGAAAGGGGTAACGCAGCTTGAGTACGTCATCCACGTTGACCTCTACATGATACACGCCGGCCTCCTTGAATTCGACATTGCCGAAAAGGTGGACGTTGGTGCGGATGTTGTCCGGCTTATCCAAACCGTATTTCATCTTATTTTCGCACAGGGTTGTGGAGCTGTCGGGTGAAATAATTTTGACGTGCTCGGTGAATTCACCTACGCCCGCTGTCCAGCGGTTAAAGCATACAATTCTGGAAGCGGTGACGGGTAGTTGCGGCACGATCAACTGCGTGAGCACGCCGATGAGCATGGGGTTGCCGTTGGCTTCCTGACGGATTTCCTCACAGAGCACGGAGCACTGGAGATCGGGGAGAATGCGGGTATCTGACATGGGTTAAGATTCGGGGGTCTCAAGGTTGAGGCCGTTGGCGCGGGCGGCGGCGCGGACGGTGTTGCGCAGCAGCATGGCGATGGTCATTGGTCCCACGCCGCCGGGATTGGGGGTGATGCGGCCGGCGATGGCTTGAACCTCGGCAAAGTCGACATCGCCCACGAGGCGGCTGCCGTTTTTAGCCTCGGGATCGGGGATGCGGTTGACGCCGACATCGATGACGACGGCGCCGGGTTTGACCATATCCGCTTTCACAAATTCGGGCACGCCCATGGCGGCGATGAGGATGTCGGCACGGCGACAGTGTTCGCCGATGTCGGCACTGCGGGAATGGCAAAGGGTGACTGTGGCGTTAGCGTGTTCGGATTTCTGGCAAAGGATTGCGGCCATGGGTTTGCCGACGATGTTGCCGCGGCCGAGGATCACGACTTCTGCGCCGCTGGTGGCGACGCCGCTGCGGATGAGCAGCTCATGGACGCCGGCGGGGGTACACGGCACAAAGCCGTCGGTATCGCCGAGAAGCAGTTTGCCGACGTTCAGCGGGTGAAAGCCGTCGACATCCTTGTTGGCCGACACGGCGGCGAAGATGTTGGCTTCATTGATCTGCGATGGCAGGGGCGCCTGTACAAGGATGCCGTGCAGGGTGGGGTCGGCGTTGAGTTCGCCGATGAGCTTAAGCAGATCTTTCTCGGTGGTGTCTTCGGGCAGGATGCGGGTTTGGGACTGGATGCCGAGTCGGTCGCAGGCCTTTTCCTTCATGCCCACATAGACGCGGGAGGCGGGGTCTTCCCCAACGCGGACAAAGACGAGGCCCGGCGGCGTGCCGTGGGCCTTTAAGGCCTCGGCGTGCCGCCGGGTTTCCTCGTGAATCTGATCGGCGATGGCGCGGCCATCGATCAGGTTGTCGGAAGCCACGGAGCTTAGTTGGCTTCGGGTTTGTCCTCCCCCGATTGTTCGGGGGCGGATTCTTCCGGCTTGGAGTCTTCTTCCTTGGCCTTGTTTTCCTCGGCCTTGCGCTTGGCGTCTTCGGCTTCCTGTTGCGCCTTCTCCACAGCCTCTTTGCGGGCGGCGGCGATCTTGGAGATAAACTCCTGAGTGAGCTCGCCCTTGAGGGTGTTGACCAGCAGCACTGGGGTGTTTGCGTTGCGGGCATCGAGGGCTTCTTCGCCGCTGACGAGGACTTGTTTGCCGACAAACCAGTTCAACTTGAGAGCAACCTGTTCGTCCAGCACGAGGTAGTTGATCTTCTTGCCGGAATCAAGGTGCTCCAGCACGTAACCGGTGGGAGACTGGATATCCAGCGTGCGGCGTACGATACCTTCACGGGTTACAATACGCACGGGCTTGTCGGTCTTGGGCTTGGTGAGTGTGGGCGCGGGCAGGTTCGGGTTCACCTTGGCGATCTGCACAGGCTTGGGGGCTTCCGGCTTGGGCGGCTTGGGAGCCTCGGGCTTGGCCGGGGTGGCTACTTCAGGCTTGGGGTTCACGGCCACCTCGGTGGGGTTCACGGGTTTGGGGTTGGTGATGGAGGGGTTTTGCTTCACCTCCACGCCGCCGGGGGTTTGACCGTTGCCTTGGCCGAGCTCCTGAATGGGCAGAGTGACGGTAGGGTTATTCTGGCCGGTGGGCTTGGGCGGGGCCGGTGTCACTGGGGTGGGCACCACGGGTGTGGGGTTGGAGGTAACCGTAGGAACGGGCGGGACTTCCACGACACCCACACTGGCTTGTTGGCGGGTGACGAATTGGGCGGCGACAAATACCGAGGCGTTTTGCGGAGCGAGCACTTCCATCCATTTACCCTTGGAGGCACCCGTGAGGACGAGCTGGGAGCCGCGGGGCATTTTGGCGAGGACGGGGAATTGCTCGCCGGCACCGCCGCGAACATTGAGGTTGGTGGCGCGTACGGAGGAGACGTTGAGCTTCACCGGTTTGCCGGCAGCATCCACACCGTTCAGAATATTGGCGGCTTCCAAGAAATCGGAGTGGACCCACAGGCCGGCATCGGCGGGGACTTGCACGCGGTACCATTTGCGGGGTTCCCCGGCCTTGGGCGCAGCAATGTTGATCTCTTCGAGAATGTTGACTGGCTCATCTTTGTTAAATTGAAACACAAGTGAGCTGAAGATCGTAGCGCGGCCACGGGCACTGACGCGGGTGCCATTCACCAAGCCAACACCAATGGAAGGATCGGAGACCGGTTGAACAGGCGCAGCGGTGGCAGCGGGTGCCGGAGTAGCAGGGATAGCCGGAGTAGCTGTAGGCGGCACAACTGCCGGAGTTGGTACAGCGGGGGTGACCGGTGCGGGCGGCACGGGCACGGCGGCCGGCGGCGGGGTGACCGGAGCCGGAGTCACGGGTGCCGGTGGCACGGGAGTGGCCGGCGGGACTGGGGTGGGAAAGGGTTCGGGTTGGCCTTGGGCCACGAGTAGGGTGGTCGCGGCCAAGCTCAACGCGGGGATGATGAGTCGGGTGGATTTCATTGTGTCCTCTGCAGTGTTCGTATTTCTGTTTTTGTCAGTGTTCGCCATTTACCGGTTGGCAATTCGCCGAGCTTGACGGTGCCAATCTGCACCCGGACCAGCCGGGTAACTTTCAAATCTCGTGTCTCAAACATACGACGAATTTCGCGGTTCTTCCCTTCGGTCAGCTCCAAATCCACCAAGCTTCGGGTGCCGTTGGCGCTGATCAATTTGGCTTCGGTGGCCCGCAACGTTTCGCCGCGGTGCACCACGCCCTGCGTGAAAAGCTTGAGGGTTCGGTGAGTCACCTTTCCTTCCACTTCCACGCGATAAACCTTAGGGAGCTCGTACCGTGGATGGGTGATCCGCAGTGCAAATTCGCCGTCGTTTGTGGCAAAGATCAATCCTTCACTGTCGCGGTCCAGTCGTCCCACAGGTTTCAGGTCCCAGTCCGCCGGCAGCAAGTCGCCCAGTAGGGCACGTTTACGCTCGTCTTTCCGGGTACACAAAACACCACGAGGCTTGTGTACCGCCACGTAATGATGACGAAGGGGTTGAATATGGCGGCCGTCTACGGTCACCACGTCGGCTTTCGGGTTGATTTGAACCCCTTGCCGAGTGATGCGTTGGCCGTTTACCTCCACGCGGCCTTCCCGGATGATCGTTTCGCTGGCTCGCCGCGAAGCGATTCCGGCCTGAGCCAAGAATTTTTGCAGGCGCACCATCAACTTTCCTCCGGATACAGAACACACGCTCGGTATCCAACCGGGAAAACAGAAGACGCCATCCGGGCGAAGGCCCGGGACATCGAAGTTGAAAAATCAGAAGAACCTATTCAGCGGGCTTGGTCTTCCGTAAACCGGAGACGCGCTCGCCGTCCTTCCACTGACCCCGCTTCCGAAGCAGCGCGACTCGTTCCCAACGTTTCAAAACGTTGCGCTTCGCACCCACGGATCCGGCGGTCTTTAAACTACGATGTCGTGACATAAATCTGTTTCCTCGTCACCTCGCCATGACAAGTCTGGAGGCCGATAGGGGCACACCTTTCCTTGGCACGGGCGAGGCCAACTATTAGTTGATGGCTCGCGCCAGCGGCAAAAGTTAGTTACTAACACTGCTAACACCTGTTAACAACCGTTTTTTCGGATTTTTTTGTTAGCTCAATTCGCCGCTGCCCAGCATTGCTTTGAGGCCCTGGTTTCGGTAGCGTCCCACCCCTGTTGTCATGGAAACACTCCTGATTGCCCTGCTGGCCGGAATTGGCTTCATCGTCGCCTACCACACCTACGGCCGTTGGTTGGGCAGCAAAATCTTCCGACTATCTGCGGATGCAGTCTGCCCCAGTAAACGGTTAGAGGACGGCATCGATTATGTGCCCACACGCAAATCCGTGGTCTTCGGGCACCATTTTACCTCTATTGCCGGCACTGGCCCAATCGTCGGCCCAGCTATCGCGATCATGTGGGGTTGGGTGCCCGCGCTGCTTTGGGTGGTGTTCGGTTCCATCTTCATTGGCGCGGTACATGACTTCGGTGCTTTGGTCGTCAGCCTCCGCAACAACGGCCAAACCGTCGGTGACATCGCCGGCCGCTTGCTGAACAAACGCGTGCGGTTGTTGTTTCTGTTTACCTTGTTCATGGCGCTGACCGTGGTGCTTGCCATCTTTGGTTTGGTGATCGCCGCTGTGTTCAAACAATACCCGGCGGCGATCTTCCCGTGCGTGGTGCAAATTCCCATCGCGGTAATCATTGGCGTGATGCTGCATCGTAAGGGGGGCGAATTGCTCCTGCCATCGCTTCTAGCGCTGGGCGTGATGTACATCACGGTGATCTTCGGGGACCGAGGATTTCTGGGTGACTTCAATGCCGCGCTCGCCGCCTGGCCCATTTGGATGTGGGTCATCGTGTTACTTGGTTATTCCTACGTGGCGTCTGTATTGCCGGTGTGGACCCTGTTGCAGCCGCGCGATTACATCAACTCGCTGCAGCTCATTTCCGCGTTGGTTTTGATTGTGCTCGGATTGTTTGTGGCCGCCATGTTTCCCGGCGAAGGTCAAGAGCTGGCGATGGTGGCGCCCGCGTGGGATTTGAATCCCGAGAATGCACCGGTTATTTTTCCGTTTCTCTTTATCACCATCGCCTGCGGCGCGTGCAGCGGATTTCATTGTCTCGTCTCCAGCGGCACGAGCAGTAAACAGCTAAAAGATGAACCTGATGCCCGCTTTGTGGGCTACGGCAGTATGCTCACCGAAGGGTTTCTGGCCACCTTGGTGATTGTAGCCTGTGGCGCCGGGCTGGGCTTGGGGCTGATGAAAGACGGGGTCATGCTCACAGGCGATGCGGCTTGGGCTGCGCAGTACGGGGATTGGCTGGCGGCCAAAGCGTTGGGCGCCAAAGTGGGGGCTTTTGTGCAAGGCTCGGCAAATTTCTTGCAATCGTTGGGTATTGCCGCTCCGGTTGCGATTGCCTTGATGGGCGTGCTCGTGGCTTCCTTTGCCGGCACTACACTTGATACAGCCTGCCGTTTGCAACGCTACGTGGTGCAGGAATTGGCGGCTACTCTGGGCGGTAAGGTGGGCATTGAAGGCGCGCAACCGGCCGGGCCGTTTGCCTTGTTGCAGAACAAACATGGAGCGACGATTTTCGCAGTGGTGCTCGCCACCGCCATGGCGTCCATTCCTCAGGGCGGCGCGGAGTGGAGTTTGGCCAATGCCGGCAAAGGCGGGTTGACGTTATGGCCGCTCTTTGGCGCGACAAACCAGTTGCTTGCTGGGTTGTCGTTTATGGTTATTGCATTTTATCTGTGGCGGCGCGGACGGGCGGTTTGGTTTATTGTCATTCCCATGTTGTTCATGTTGGTGATGCCCATGTGGGCGATGCTGCATCAACTCTTCGTGGCACCGGGCTGGCTCAAGGCGGGCCAGGAAAATTATCTGCTCGGCGGTATTGGGCTTGCTACGATCGCGTTGGAGATCTGGATGATCATTGAGGCGGCGCGATTGTTTCCGAAAGCCAAAGGGGTGTTGGAGGAGAGTTTGGAGACACCGGATTTGCGGCCCGAGACTGAGGGATGACCGACTCCGATCTGCAATCCATCGCGGTGTTCGGGGGATCCTTTGATCCGGTGCACAACGGGCATGTGATGATTGCCCGATCGGCATTGGCGGAACTGGAGTTGGACCGGCTCATCGTGATGCCCGCGGCGCAGTCGCCGTTCAAGCCGGATCAGACATTGGCACCGGCGGCCGCGCGAATGGAAATGTTGCGCGCGGCATTTTCCGGCGAACCGGAAATCGAAATCAGCTCTTGGGAATTGGACCGAGGTGGGGTCTCTTATTCTATTGAAACCCTGCGCGCTCTGGCGGCAGAGCATCCGGAAGCGCAGTTATTTTACCTCATTGGCGCGGATCATGTGGCGACGTTGCCGCAATGGCGGGAGGCGGACGCGCTTGCGGCGGCGGCCACCTTTGTGGTAGTGCCTCGGCCGGGCGCGCCGGAAGAGGCGTTTCCCAAGCCGTTTCGCGGGCGTTATTTACAGGGAAAACCAATGGCGATTTCGGCGAGCGAAATTCGGGAACGACTGCGAGCTGGGCGGTCCGTGGCAAATTTTGTGCCGCCACCAGTTGCGCAATTGCTCAACTCAATGCAGATTTACTCGGAGAACTGATGCAGGGACTGGAATTGGCAGAGGCATGCCGTTTGTATGCCGAAGAGAAAAAGGCGGAGGATGTGATCATCCTCGACGTTCGTGAAGTGTCCAGTATCACGGATTATTTCGTGATCGCCACCGGCACCAGCGAGCCGCATGTGCGGGCGATCTGGACGGAGGTGGCAGACAGCATCAAGCAACAGCACGGAGTGGCCGTGGGCAAGCCGGAGGGGGTGCGGAACAATAAATGGGTGGTGCTGGATTATTTTGATGTGATTGTACACGTGATGATCAAGGACATCCGTGATGAGTACGATCTCGAGGGGCTGTGGAATGACGCCCCGCAAGTGACCGCGGAACCGGTGACTTAGTTTTCCTTCTGATTGAACTCCGTGGCCAGACGCCACGTGAGAATGAACTGGGCGAGCAGCCCAAGCAACACCAGCAGATTGCCGACCTGCGACAGGCCGTGCAGCGGCCCGAATTGTTTCGCGGCGGTCTGTTGTACTTCAGGCGTGACGTTTAGCCCAAAGTAATCGGCGTACTTCGCATGATGCATGGCATCGAGCTTGGGCATGATCCAAACCATGCTGACTACAATCAACAGGATTACCGTGCCGAGTATCAGGGCTTGGGGCACTTGAAAACGCCGTGCGTTCCAGCGCCAGCCAATCGCCATAGTGCCGAGCGCAATGCTGGCGCAGGCGATCTGGAAGGCGGTAAATTTGCCGATGAGATAGCGCGCGGCAATGCCGTCCTCGGGCTTAGGCAGGATGGGTTCCAGCGCGGGGCTGAAAAAAGCGGGCCCGGCTACGAAGGTGAAAAAGACCGCGCCTCCCAGCCACACCGCGGCGTTGAGGGCGGCGACTAGGGCGATGATTTTTTTTGGTTTAGATTTTTTTGGCGTCAACAGGCTTCTCCGGTTCGGCGTCCTTATCCTCCACACTCTCGGTCAACGGCGAGGAATGGTATTGCACCCTTGCGGCCACGAGCGCGCCGTACAGGATGATGAGCCACGTGAAATAAACCGCCAGCATGAACACGGGTAAAAGGCCCAGGCTGCCGCCGTAGGTTTTGGTGTACAGATCGTTTTTCATCAGCACATGCGAAACGTACATGGCGCTGAGTACGTGGTTCAGCTGCCAGAGTATGCCGGCAACCAATCCACCCCAAAAGGCCGCGATCCAGGAGACAATCATGTTGGGTATGAGTTTGTAGAGAAATGTCAGCCCGGCCATGGCGAACAGCAGAGGCACCAGCGTATTGATAAATCCGCCAAAGCTCCGCAATTGTTGACTGAGATCATCGAAGACGCCGCCATGGGTCAGAGCTAGTGCAATGATGATACAGCCGGGGCCGAGGATCAGGGGCAGGGAAAATTTGAGGATCTGCGCGTACCACGCCCGCGAGCGGCGGATGCTGAAGAGATCGTTGAAGGTATCCTCCAGCTGCATCACGACCAGCAGGCCGAGATAGATAAAGACCAGCGCGGTGAGAACACCGGTTTTGTCCAACCGAATTTGGCTGGCAAGGTTGGTGATGAAGTTGTTGATGTTTTGCTCGAGATTGGTGCGGATGGTTTGGATTTTCTCTTCCACCGCAGAATCTTTATGGCTCGTTGAGGCGGGCAACACGCTGACGACGATTTTACTGACAAACCGCTGCACCGATTGCGATTCGTCATGCGTGGCGGCCGAGGAGATGGCCGCGGCCAAGGCCAGTACGGGCACCAGAGCGAGCAGGGAATTAAACGCCAGCGCGGCAGCCCGCATGTAGCAACGCTCTTCATCAAACTTGCGGTAGGCCAGCAGGATGAACCGCGCCACGCGCATCCAGCGCTTGGGCAGCACTTCGCGGCTTTCCTTGTCGCACACCCGTTTCAGGTCTTCCCGGAAGATCTTCCACGGGTTGGGAATGTTGGGTAGCGGGTTCTCCACGAAAGTGAAACGGCTACCATTTTTGGCGGTGAAATTCAATTTCCGAACCGGGCACGGGCCAGTTTGAGCTTTAAAATAGCCCCCTTTTCTGCTGTACTGTCCGCACGGATGGCGCGCAAGGAGGCTCCCCAAAAGGACACAACTCAGGGAGGCGCCAACGAGGTTCTCGGTATCGGCCTGTTTGCATTGGCTGTGCTGTTCTTGTTGGCCCTATTCTCGTACGACAAGGGTGACTTGTCGTTCAATGGCACGGAGATCAATGATCCCCGTCACAATCTCGTGGGCCTGATTGGCGCGTGGCTGGCGCAGGGTTGTTTCCTAGCCTTGGGTGTGGCCGCCTATCTGTTGCCGCCGCTCACGTTGGTATTTGCCTTCGGTTTCCTGATTAACAAACTCGACGGACTGCGCAAACGTTGGCCTTGGGCGATCGCCATGATTCTGGCCGGCTCGGCAGGCCTGAGTCTGTACCCCAACCTCTTCGGTGGATTAGCTGGCCAGCTTAACACCGTGGATGGCGGCGGCTACATCGGTATGCTGCTCAACAAAGCTATCTTCCAGCACGTAGGCACGGCCGGTGCCACGGTGATCCTGCTGTCGGTCTACGCAGTGAGCCTGCTGTATATCACCAATTTTCAACTCAAAGATTGGGCCAAAGAGATGTGGCAAAAATGGAAGCTGCGCCGCATTGACCGTTCGGCACCTCTGGCCGAAGAGGAAGTGGAGCTTACCAAAAAAGAGGATGAACTCAGCCAGCGCCTCAATGAACTGGAAGATCTCCAGCGCAAACTCGAAGCCACGCAAACGCAGGTTGAACAAACTGCTCAGGCCGCGGAGGAAACCGTCGCCGCCGCGCAGCAGGATGATCCGCGCATCATCGATCTTAGCCAGCCCGGCGCCCAAGCCGCCCAAGCAGCGGAGGATGAGGAGGATGAAGAAGACGACACCTCCGCCAAACGTCAACTGGCCGCCATCATGTTTACCGACATCGCCGGCTACAGTCGGTTGGCCAATAATGATGAGAAAGAGGCGCTCAAGCTGATCCGCAAACAACGCCGCCTGCTCAAGCCGATCGTCAAGAAATACGAAGGTGAATGGCTTAAGGAAATCGGCGACGGTTTATTGTTGAGCTTCGCCAGTTCGCTGAATGCCGTGGATTGTGCGCTCGCTATTCAGGAGAAAGTCCGTGGGCACGCCCATCTCGATTTGCGCATTGGCATCCACCAGGGCGATATCGTGCGGGACGGCAAGGATATTCTGGGCGACGGTGTCAATATCGCCTCACGCATCGAGCCCTACGCGCCGATTGGTGGCGTGGCAGTTTCGGAAAAAATTCAGCAGGACCTGATCAGCCAACCGCAATATGAGGTGCAGTTGCTCGGCGAATTTGCCCTCGAAGGCGTGGATCAGCGCGTTGAGATTTACACCCTGAAAACCGGCGCGGAAGAGCTGGATGAAACCCAAATCATCGAGCCCGAAGACGCCGCACAGGAGGAGACCGTACTGCCGCCGGACGCCTTGGAAAGCGACGAGCCGGAACCTTCCGTGCCGTCCGCCACCACCGAGGATGTATTGGGAGTGGAATCACCGGAACCCGTCAAATCCACCGATGAAGTAGAGGACGGCACCGAATCCTCTGTCCACATCGCAGCTCCTGTTTCCAGTACGGGCCCGCTCCAGCAGCCGAAGAAAAAAGGCCCCAAGGCCACGCGCGTGGATCGCGGGCCAATGATTGAGAATTACAACCTGCCGTCCGCCGGCTTCCTGCAAGCACCCGAGTACAATGCCCCGCAGGTGGACGCCACCGAGGAACTAAAGGCGCAGGCCATCACCATCCAGAAAACGCTTAATCAATTTGGCGTGGAAGTGACGCTGGGCGACATCACAAAGGGCCCGACCATCACGCGGTTCGAGCTGCATCCAGCCGCTGGCGTGAAGATGGAGAAGATCACCACCTACGCCAACAACATCACCGCCGCCTTGGAGGCCGAGCGCATCAACATCCTTGCGCCCGTGCCGGGCAAGAGTACGGTGGGCGTGGAGGTGCCGAACCGCGTCAAGACCAAGGTCATCATGCGCGATTTGCTCGAGAGCGATGAATGGAAGAAGAGCAAGGCCAAGATCCCCGTGGCCCTTGGCAAGGATGTGTACGGCAAACCGATGATTGCCGATTTGGCCGAGATGCCGCACCTGCTGATCGCCGGTGCCACCGGTGCGGGCAAGAGCGTGTGCATGAACAGCATCATCGCGTCGTTATTGTATAAATTTTCTCCGGACGAAATGCGGTTGGTGATGATCGATCCCAAAGTCGTGGAGTTGCAGATGTATAACAAGCTACCGCACCTTGTGGTGCCTGTGGTGACCGACCCCAAGAAGGTGATCCTCGCCCTCCGCTGGGTGGTGCAGGAGATGGAGAAGCGCTACAAGATTTTCGCGCAGGAAAACGTGAAGAACATTCATGCGTTCAACAAGCGCTCCCCCAAGAAACCGCAGCCGGAAGCCGAACCGGAGCTGCCGCTCTTTGGCGGTGCCGAAGAACGGGTTGAGGCTGGTCAGGACGGCTTTGCCGTGGAGATCGATGAGGAGATCACCGTACCACGTGAGCAAGAATTGGAGATTCCAGACAAGCTCAGCTATATCGTCGTGGTGATTGATGAGCTGGCCGATCTCATGCTTACCGCGCCGGCTGAGGTGGAGAACGCCATCGCGCGCATCACGCAAATGGCCCGGGCTGCCGGCATCCACTGCATCGTGGCCACCCAACGCCCGAGCGTGAAGGTGATTACCGGCGTGATCAAAGCAAACATCCCAAGCCGGATCGCCTTCCAGGTGGCGTCCAAGATTGATAGTCGTGTGATTCTCGATGAGATGGGCGCGGAGAAACTGCTCGGCAAAGGCGACATGCTCTATCAACCCCCCGGCGCGCCCAAACCCATCCGCGCGCAGGGCCCGTTGGTGGAGGATCATGAGATCGAGAAGATCGTCGACTTCATTGCCGAACAAGGCAAACCGAGTTACGAGATGGAGATCCATCAACAACTTTCCAAACCCACCGCCGTGCTGGATGCCGCGCCCAGCGATGAGGAGGAGGAACTCATCCAGCAATGCATCGAGGTCATCCGCAGTGAGCAAAAGGCCAGTGTTTCCAAGCTCCAACGCCGCTTGCGCCTAGGCTACAACCGCGCCGCGCGTCTGATGGATGAACTTGAAGATCGTGGCATTGTGGGGCCCGCACAAGGCAATGAACCCCGAGAAATTCTCATCGACCTTGATGGCACCGGCGCCGATGGCCGCGGCCAGACGATGCATACGATGGTGTAATTTGCTTTGCCCACGCGCATTGTGGGCGTAGATTACCTTCATGGCGGAATTGCCCAACATGCAGCGAACCTACAAGGTGTGGGCGGCTGATGATGTGGTCTATGGACCGATCGATTTTCCGCTCCTCTCCCAATGGGTGCGTGAGGCCCGGGTGGCCCGCGATAACTGGGTGTTCACCGAGCAGACTGAGAGCTGGGCCCGCGCAGCTGATTTGCCGGAGCTGGGCCTGCACTTTGAAGAGGCCGGCGGACTCCTCAAGCCCGGCACCATCAACGGCCCCATTGATCCACTCATCCCCGGCGTGCCCGTGGGTACCCTGCAGCAGGTGGATATTTTTAAGAACATGACCGACCGCCAACGCGGCCGGTTTGCCCAATGCATGGAGGTGCAGAAGTTCACCAAGTTTGAAACCCTGGTGAAGGAAGGGGATCCCGGTGGAGCGGTGTACATCGTGCTGGAAGGCATGGTGCGCGTGCGCAAGATGATCAGCGGCCGCGAAGATGTGCTGGCCACACTCGGCGCCGGCGAGATGTTTGGCGAGATGTCCCTGTTCGATGATTCCAAACGCTCGGCAGATATTGTGGCCAATAGCGATGGCGTGTTGTTGCGGCTCAGCCTCGATGTGATGCAGCGCATGGTGGATAAACAGCCGGAAGTCGTCGTGCCATTCCTCGTGGAGGTTGCCAAGAAAATGGCCGAACGCATCCGGGCCGACAACGAGCGGCACAAGAAGGACACGATCCTGATGCAGTCCCGCCGATAACCGGCGTTACAACGTGATCACGTCGCCGTCGTTCAGGAACGTATGCGGCAGATCGCCCAGAGCCGCGGCGGCTTGCGCCTGCATGCCCTCCAGATCCGCTCGATAGGGCCGCGACAAGTGCGTGAATGCTACCTGCCCAATGTGGCCCTCCGGTTGATCCTTCAGGTACGCGAACAATTCATCCGGCTCCACATGCGCCAATTCGCAGACCAATAAATCCACCGGCTGAGTCAGCAACACCTTCAAATCCTCCAGCCCGCCAATATCCGCTGAGTGAGCAATGCGCGTGTCCGCATTTTCTAGCACAAAACTGAACGCCTCAAAGCCGGCCGGATATTTCTCGCCAAAGGTGGTCTTGAGCTGATCCAAATGCGTCGTGAGATGGGGTGTCACCGTGATGCCGCCCACCTGGAAGGAAGTGCTACTTTGCAACGGCGCAAAATTGAGCGCGCACGCCATTAGCTCCTCAAAGATATAAGCCGCATCCAGCATGCGGCGCACTGGCTCCACACCCTCGGCCGGCAAATGCACCGCGAGATCACGCGTGCGTTGATCCAGCCAAAATCCCTGCATGAGCATGAAAAAACCGCCCACATGATCGCAGTGCAAATGGCTCAGAACTATGCCATCGAGGTCATCGGGCTGCACTCCGGCCGCGCGCAGCCGACGGCTTACCGGCTCACCGCAGTCCAGAAGCAGCGTGCTGTCCTCTAGCTTAAAGAGAAACGCCGAATGCCCCCGGCGATCGCTGGCCCAGCCGTCGCCTGTGCCGAGTGCCTGAAAGGTAGCCTTGCTCATGGCGCAGGCCGCACCCTAACGAACAGAGGCCGCTTTTGTAAACGCTGCATCTGGGGCTGTTCACAGGACAGTTGGGATAACTTTTGATCGGATCAACCGCCCGGAATTCTACTTTCGGGCTGTGGCATCCGTTGGCGATCAATTGCGTCAGGCTCGCGAATCACAGGAACTCACCATTCCTGAGGTCGTGGACCAGACGAAAATGAAGACCGATCAGGTTCAGGCGCTGGAAAGCGGCGACTGGTCGATCTTTGCCGCGCCGGTGTACACACGTGGGTTTGTGCGCAACTACGCCACGCTGCTCAAGCTGGACCCGGAGGCTTTGCTCAACGATCTCGATGTGGAGCTGGGGCAAGCCCAGCCGTCGGCCGCCAAGGCCGATGGCGATTCCCCGTTACGCGCCGGCGTGATCGATGGGCTGATGCTTCACTTTTCCGGCGTGAAATGGCGCGCGGTTATTCCCATTTTTTTGATTGTGACCATGGCGGTGGGTGGATTTTTCGCCGCCGATTATTGGCGCGACTATCAATCCCGCGATCATCTCGAAGGCTTGGGCTCCGGCCTGAACGATGCACCTGTCCCGGGGGATGAGGATCAACTCCCCGTCATCACCAACGCGCCGCCCCCAGCGGCCAAGGGTTCTTGATTTTCGTGGGCTGCTCCCTATGCTTCCGCGGCTGTGCCCAACACCGCGCCCAATCCTGATGCTGCTCCCACGCGTGTGGGGATGATCTCGCTGGGTTGCGCCAAAAATCTGGTGGATGCCGAAGTCATGCTCGGTTCGTTGATGGCCGATGGGATGGAGATCACCAATGAGCCGGCGGAGGCGGATGCGTTGATCGTCAACACCTGTTCCTTTATCGACTCCGCGCAGGAGGAAAGTGTGGATACCATTTTGGAATCGTCCGAGCTGCGGTCGGTGCAGCAGCCCGGACAGGCTTTGATTGTCTCCGGCTGCCTGCCGCAGCGGTTTCGCAAGGAACTACCCAAACTAATGCCAGAGGTGGATGCCTTTATGGGTGTGGATCAAATCGCCGAGGTGTCGCGCATTGTGCGCGAGGCGATGGCGCATCGGTCCACGCAACCGGTTGAGGGCGCGCGGCCGGCGCGCAAGAAGAAGCCCGCGGCGCCTAAGAGCGAGATCAATATGCGACCGCAGTACGTGCCGGATGTGGAGACACCGCGGTTTCGACTGACCCCGCAGCATTTTGCCTACGTGAAGATCGCCGAGGGCTGCAATCATCCGTGCAGTTTCTGCATTATCCCGCGCATGCGCGGCAGCCATCGCAGCCGACAACAGGCGGATATCGTGGCGGAGGCCAAGGAGCTGATTGCTCAAGGCGTTAAGGAGTTGAATCTGATTTCCCAGGACTCCACCTACTACGGTATGGACCTTCGGCCCGGTCATCGGCGCACCATTTCATCGCCGGAAAAATTTGCGCGCGCCAATGCGGAATTATCGGAGGACGCGGCGACGTTGTGCTCGCTGTTGCGGGAATTGAACGCCATCCCCGGCGATTTTTGGATTCGCCTTTTGTACACCCACCCGGCGCACTGGACGGATGAACTGATCAAGACGATTGCCGAATGCCCAAAGGTGGCCCGTTATGTGGACATGCCGTTGCAGCATATTCATGACACGATGCTCGAGCGGATGCGACGTGAAACTGATGGTCAGTATATCCGCGATTTGATCGCGCGCATTCGTGAAGGCATTCCCGGTATCGCGATTCGCACGACGTTTATTATTGGGTTCCCGGGCGAGACAGAGAAGCGGTTTGAGACGTTGCTCGATTTTATCCGCGCCACAAAATTCGAGCGGTTGGGTGTGTTCGCCTATTCGAAGGAGGACGGCACGCGCGCCGGCGGCATGCGCGGGCAAATCCCGGTGGAGACCAAGGATGCCCGCTGTGCGAAGGCAATGGCGGCTCAGCGCAAAATCGCACGCGCTCAGGGCAAGGCGTTGATTGGCAAAAAACTGAACGTGCTCGCGGAGAAGCTGGCAACGGATCAGGATTTGCAGGGCGCTGATGTGCGTTCCTGGGAACACGGGTTGATTCGCGATACCAACCGCCGGAGTGCCAAGCTGGTCGATGGCCAATATACCATTGCCCGCGGCGAGGCGGATGCACCGGATATCGATGGCCGCGTGTATGTGCAGGGCGAATTGCCTGTGGGCGATTTTTCCTGGGTGCGCGTGATCGGGCACACCGATTATGATTTAATTGCCGAGCCGGTTTAAACCCTGATGAATCTGCCGAACAAACTCACGACCTCCCGCTTTGCGATCACTATCGTGTTCGTGGTGGTGATGTTGTGGGACACGCTGCCTTACCACACCTCGTGGGCGGCGCTTCTCTTTTTCATTGGCGGCATGACGGATATTCTGGACGGCTACTTGGCGCGCAAGCACGGCCTGCAAACGGATTTCGGTGCGCTGATGGATCCGCTGGCCGACAAGGTGCTGGTGTGTGCGGGGTTCATCTTGTTGGTGGGGATGAAAGTGAATCCGGAAACCCAACTGGGTTCCTATCATCTGCCTGAGGCACTGGCTGCGCCGGGGCCAGAATTGCTAATGCCGGCGTGGATGGTGATTGTGATTGTGGCGCGCGAGTTGGCGATAACCGGCTTGCGGTTGTTGGCGGCTAACAAACAGGTGGTGTTGCCGGCGGAAAATATCGGCAAACGAAAAACCAATTTCCAGTTTGTGGCGGTGATCTCCATGCTGGTGATCGTGAGTTACCCCGAATGGGGCGCGGGCTGGGAGAAGTTTTTCGGAGCTGAAATTGCCGGCTGGCCGTGGAGCATTTGGTTTACGCTCATTGCCACTTGGGGTGCGGTGGGGCTCACGCTGGTGTCCGGCGCGCATTATCTCTGGCAAAACCGCGACCTGTATCTGAAGGACATGTAACGCATGGACCGTCTGATTCTCCTGCTCGCCCGCGGTGGCGGTCTGGGCCTCGCGCCCAAGGCACCGGGCACGGTGGGCACCTTGGGCGGTTTTCCCCTCACGGCGTTGTTACTGGTACCGGGAAATTTCTGGATCTATCTGGCAGGCTGCGCGGCCTTGGTGCCGCTCTCGGCGTGGATCTGCGGCGAAGCCGAACGCATCCTCGATTGCGAAGATCCGGGCGAAGTGGTGTTCGATGAAATCATTGCCGTGCCCATGTGTTTTCTTGGCGTGTTCGCACTCATGACCTTTCAAGGCGAGGGAATGCCCTCCGTGCAGAGTGTGCTGGCAATGCCATGGACGTGGGTTTGGGCATTGGCAGGATTTGGATTATTTCGCCTATTCGATATATGGAAACCGGGGCCCATTGATCACGCCCAGTCTTTTCGAAAAGGTTGGGGCGTGACGATGGATGACGTTCTTGCCGGTCTCCTTACCGGTGTCATCCTTGGCGGCGTGTATTTCGGTCTCCAATAAAAAAAGGGGCAAGGTGAACATGCCCCTCTCTGGTGATTGGTGGTGGATGGCTACTTCATCTTATTGAAGTTCTGCTGGAGGATTTCCCAGTCTTCCATGCCCTTGGTTTTCTCGAGGAACTTGGCGTTTATTTTGGCTTCGATGTCCTGTTTAGATGGGCGGTCGATTTGGTAGTAGATTCCGAAATGGCCGGGCACGAGTTCCTCCGCGAGGGCGTAGGCCGCATTCTCGTCCGTGGGATCATGGTCCTCGGGGACCTCTTTAAATTCCCCGCCCTTGCGTGGGTTGCTGGAATCAAAGGCGCCATCATAAAACTCAGTGCATTCGCTCAGGCATTCGATGAAGGCAAAGCCCTTGTGATCCATAGCGGCCTCCATCATGGAGAGTAGATGCTTCGGGTTGGTGTGCGTGCTGCGCGCCACGAAGGTGGCCCCGGCCGAGATGGCCTGCTGCATCGGGTTGATCGGCTTGTCCACGGCGCCCCACATATCCGTCTTACTTTTGAAGCCGATCGGACTGGTGGGGGAGGTTTGTTTCTTGGTCAGGCCGTAGACGTTGTTGTCCATCACCACGTAGGTGAGGTTCACATTTTTGCGCGCGCAATGGTTGAAGTGGTTGCCTCCGATGGAAAAGGCATCGCCGTCGCCGCCGAAGACAAACACATCCAGATCCTGCCGGGAGAGCGCAATACCGGTGGCAAAGGGCAGCGCGCGGCCGTGGATGTAGTGTGCGCCGTGTGCCTGCACAAAATACGGGAACCTGCTGCTGCAGCCGATGCCGGCCACGGTGGCGAACTTCTCGTGATGCAGGCCGCGGTTTTGGATGAGCTTGAAGTACAGCGCCAACACGGAGAAGTCGCCGCAGCCGGGGCACCACGTGGGCTTGTCGGCGGCGAGTTCCTTTTTGGTCAGCGGGTTTCTCTCGATTTCAACTGTGTCGCTCATGAAATTATTTCTCCTCCAGCTTAGCTTGCACGCGGGCCAGCACGTCTTTCACACGCCAAGTCAGCCCGTCGGTCTTGTTAATGCCCTCGATCTTGGGATCGCAGTATTTGGCCCGTAACAGTGCGCATAGTTGGCCGTAGCCATACAACCCTTCGTCATTGTTCTCCACCACATACACATGATTAAAGCCGGCGAAAATATCTTCCAAACCATCGGGCAGAGGATTGATGTGACGGATGGTCAGGGCGGACACGCTGTCGCCCGCCTTGCGCGCGCGTTCGGTGGCCTCGCGCAGACTGCCCTGAGTACTGCCCCAGCCAACCAGCAGTACATTGCCTTCTTCCGGGCCAAACACTTCCGGCTTGGGGAGGGCGCGACCAAGGGCCTGCAGTTTACGGCGGCGCTTGGCGTTCATGTCCAGGTGCATTTTCGGGGAACCGCTGGGATGCCCCATCTCGTTATGCTCCAGGCCGGTCACAACAGGATATTTGCCGCTCTTGATGTAAGTGCCCGGTGCGGCGTGCTGCGTTTTGCCGTCCGGCGCTGAGAGATCGTAGGGTTTGTGATCCTCGCGCGGGGTGAGGTCCGGTGAGATGTCCTGACACACCTCCTTTAGCTTCGGCATCCCGAAAGCCTCAATGCGAGTGGCAATGGCCTGATCGGTGAGGATGATCACCGGCGTGCTGTATTCGCGCGCGATATTGACTGCTTCGATGGCTGTGTAGAAACAATCCTCCACGCTCGCGGGGGCCAGAACCACGCGGGGCGAATCGCCATGGCCGCCAAAACAGGCGATGTTCAAATCACTTTGCTCCACGTTGGTGGGCATGCCGGTGGAAGGGCCGCCGCGTTGGACGTCGACAACGATCAGCGGAATCTCCGCCATCACCGCCCAGCCGATTGCTTCGCCCTTGAGCGCAATTCCCGGGCCGGAAGAGCCAGTGATCGCGCACTGGCCGCCCCAACTGGCCCCAATGGCCATGGAGACCGCGGCAATTTCGTCTTCGCACTGGACAAAAATGCCGTCGTACTTGGGCAGTTCGCGGCGAAGTAATTCCATGATGTCCGACCACGGAGTGATCGGGTAACCGGCTCCGAACCGAACACCGGCGGCGAGGATACCGTAGGCTAGGGCTTCGTTGCCGGTGCATACGACCTGTTCCGAGTCGCGCGTCTTGGGGTCGTCAAATTCGTAGATCTCCGCCAGCGTAGTGAGCGGGTAGCCGTTGCCGGCATGGAAGGCCGAGAGCGCGGTGGTGGTGACGCTCTCGGGCTTGCCTTTGAAGCGTTCGGCAATCAAACCTTCAATGCGGCCGGCATCGAGGTCAAACATGCGCGCGACCAAGCCAAGTGCGAAAATATTTTTGCCCTTATCCTTGGCCGTGCCGCCGATGGCTTCCACGGTAAGCTCGGCAATCGGACAGCCAATATGGCGGAATTTTTCCTTCAGATCCTCTCGCGGCTCCACATGCGCGGTGTCGTACAATACGATGCCGCCTTCTTTGACGAAATCAATGTGGTTATCGTAGCTGTGCTGGTAGAAGGCCATCAACACATCGGCTTCGTCACCGGACGACAATACCTCGCCGGAACTGAGGCGGACTTGGAAGATGGACGGGCCGCCGGAAATGGTGGAGGGAATGGTCATGAACGTCATGACCTCTTGCTCGCTTCGCCCGGCTAAACGCGCCAAGAAACCGCCGATGGATTGGATGCCATCCTGCGAATTACCTGCAATTCGGATTACAGCCTCCTGAATTTTGGAGACCTTTAGGTTCTCACTGACGGCCTCATTGGCCGTGGAACTATCGCTCATCGATTGTTGGATCAACAAAATTGCCGGCAGCTATCACGTCCCGCACCCCGGCTTCCCCTCGTAGCGAGAAGATGAGCGAAGCTAACACCAATAGTCGACCTGTCAAACGATATTCACAAAAGAAATGCGTTTTTTGGAAAGCTCGTATGACGCTGAAAAAACGGAACCAAATGAATTCATCAGGAGTGTTTTATCCACCCTTAACATTCATGGGATTTACTAATGTTCAAGGGGTCGTAATCAGGTCTGTTGGAGGGCCCATTCGAGGCCTTCGAGGACGCCTTCGCCGCATTCGGTGGATGCGATAAAGCCGTCGATGCGTTCCATGTGGGCGATGACTTCGCTGATGGAATTGGCCGGAGAAACTAGCCATTCGGCGCGATCGGGCTGCAGCATGGAGAGGTCATTCCAGTGATCGCCAGCCACAAAAATTCCTTCGCGCGGGATATCCAATTGCTGGGCTAGCTCGGTCAAGGCCGTTCCTTTGGTGAAGTCTGTGTGCGACAAACGCCCGTAGATATCATTGCGCACAAAGGTCAGCTGCGGGTCATCGGCAAAAAAGGCGTTCACAAATTCTTGAATGGCATCGGCATCGCGGTTGTTGCGGGCGATCAGGCAAAAGGGAGACCATTCATCTTCGTACACGTTGGCACTGAAATGCAGGTTCACCCAGTCGAACAACTCCGGCAACCGATCGGCGATCGAGGCAAAGAGCGCGGCCTGCGTGCGGGTGCAGCGGTCATTCCAGTCAGTCAACGGTTCGTAGCCGTGTTCTACACAGCGGAAGATTTCCCGTTCCACCACCACGACGTAATCCGGATGCACGGTCAATTCAGCGTTATCAATGCCGAGGCGCAGGTCATCCAGCGTGCGGCCGGTGTTGATGACCCAGGTGGCACCCTCGGCTTGCAACTGGGCCAACTTGGTCTGCAGGGCCTGCGGTACGGGCGGTTCGGTGAAGTCCGAATGCAGGGTGCCGTCGAAATCCGTGCAAATGAGCTGGAGCGGGGTGGGCATGGTTGGGCCTTGCGCGGCCCAGTACATCGGCCCCACAATGCGCTGTCAAAACCAATCCATTCGCTTCCCCTGCCATGGCCGACGAACTGCAAACCCAATATGATGATGCCGTATTCGCCTATACCACCGGCGATTACACCGGTGCGGCGGCGGGCTTTGCCGCCGTGCTATCGGCGGATCCGGCGCATTTCGAGGCCCAGCTTTCGTTAGGGATGGCGTATTATCGGATGGAAGATTTCGCCCGGGCCATTGAGGAAGGCAAAAAGGCCGAGGTCATGAATCCGAATGAGCAGCGGGTGCACACCAATTTATCATTGGCTTACATGCGCTCGGGCGACAAGGAGACGGCAGAGCATCACGGGCTCCAGGCCAAGCTGTCCGGATGGCGCGGCAACATGGAGGCACCGGGGGGCGATGCAGAAGAGGATCCCCTGAAAATGGCCGAGCCGAAGCCGGAGAATATCAAGCTGCCCACCAAATTTCCCGATCAACCCTGGAAGAAAAAGAAGGACTAACATGAAAAGCGCGTATGAACTGGCGATGGAACGCCTGCAAAAGGAATCGCCCGATCAATCCTTGAGTGAGGAAAAGAAGGTTGAACTGGCTGAGCTGGATAACCTGTACAAATCCAAACTAGCTGAACGAGAAGTGTTTCTAGGCGGCAAGATAGCCGAGGCCGAAGCCACCGGCGACTTCGAGGCATTGGATCAACTGCAGCGTCAGTTGGCTTCCGATAAGAAGACGCTGGAATCGGAGTTGGAAGAAAAGAAGGAAGCGGCGCGAGGCGCTTAACGACACGAAAAATCCCCCGCGCGGAGGCGCAGAGGATTTTGGAGAACCCCGGAGACCTATCGCTGGGCAAAGACCGGGGCCGGAACGTTGAACTGTTCGTCCAACCGGTTGAGTTGACTGAGGAGTCCGACCACTTTCTTCATGTTGCGGTGGACATCCACGAGGGATTTGTTGGCGGTTTCCAAATCACCGATCACGGCGGCGGCGTAGTAGAGGCCTTTTTCCTCCTGGATGCTGGGGAGCATTTCCGCGAGTTCGCCATTCACTGAGAGAACCATCTTGGCATTCTTTTGAATAGCGGCGGCTTTGTCCTCAGCGACTTTGGCCAATTGACGGTAGCGATCGGCCAAGCGGTCGTTTTGCTTGGCGTTGGCGGTGGTGGTGCACCATTCGGCTTGCTGATGCGCGAGGCTGATGGCGTTGGCGATCTTCTTATTTAGAGTGCCATCGGCGGCAGTGACGCTGACGCTGTATTCGATTTGCGTGATGATGTTGTCGAACTCCGACATTTTTTCGCGTTGCGAACGATTCAGGCCTTCGAAGACGCCGAGGGATTTTTCAATGCTGACAACCATTTGGTTGACTGCATCCTTCAAGGTGCCATTGGCTTTTTGGGTGAAGCCTCCATCGCGGGGGGCATCGCCGGCGAGGGCGGGGCTGGCAGCGAAGAGCGTGGCGGCGAGAACGGTGGTAGTGATGATGTGTTTCATGATAGATCCTTTTTCTTAGTTGGTTTCGTTGATGGCGTTTTGCCTCATGCCCTTACCCACGCCGGGCGGGCGGGGATTCTTTCAAGGGATGGAAGGTTTTTTCATTTTCTTGGGTCTGCCACTGGAAAGAACCTGTTTTTTGGGGAATATTGAATCAAGGCAATCGGGCTGGATTTATGGCTTCCTCAACTCTTTCCGCTGAACCCACCCCTCACATTCCTGATTATCGGCTGTTGCTGAAGATCGGGGAAGGGGCGTTTGGGCAAATCTGGATGGGCCGCGACGCGCTGGGTCTGCACCGTGCGATCAAGGTGATTCGGTACGAAGATTTCAAATCACTGGAATCGTATCAGGCTGAATATTATGGCATCCGCCATTACGCGCCGTTTTCGCACAAGTACGAGGGCCTGCTGGAAATTCATCATGTGGGCATCCAAAAAGAGGAGGGTTATTACTACTACGTAATGGATTTGGCCGATGACCTTGCGGGCGGGGCGCGGGGCTCGATGGACTATGAACCCAAGACCTTGCGCGCTTATCTGGACGCGCAGCCCGATCATCGGGTGAACGTGGAGGAAGCCCTGCGAATCGGCATTGAGGTGGCGGAATCCCTGAGTTACCTGCACTCGGTGGATTTGGTGCATCGGGACATCAAGCCGGAAAATATTGTGTGCATTAATGGTAAATGGAAACTGGCCGATCTGGGATTTGTAACCACGCGCGGCGGCAAAACCTTTGTGGGATCGCTGGGCTACATTGCGCCCGAAGGCCCGGGACATCCGTCGGCGGATGTGCATAGCGTGGGCAAGATTCTTTATGAAATGGTCACCGGCAACGAGGTGGCGGATTTCCCGGAATGCCCAAGCTGGGTGTTTGAAGATGATGCTGAGGCGATGCGTTTTCAGGATCTGAACCCGATCATCCTCAAAGCCGCAGACCCGATTCCGGATCAACGACATCAATCCGGCTGGGGTTTGCTGGGTGAATTGGAGGCGCTGTTGCCCGGGGCCGAGCCGGAATCGGAGTCGGTGAGTGAAGCGGCTGCACCGGATTGGGGCCGGTATGTGTATGCTGCCTTGGCAGCCGGATTGGTGTTGGCGGTGGCCAATTATGTACGCCTGATTGACCAGGCATTGGACGAAGCCACTGTGCCGACTGAGCAGAGAGTCGAGCATCAATAATTTTCCTGAAAGAAACCGCAGCTCCTTTGCGTGCATAAAGATATGGAAACGACCAAGGCGAAAATGAACTGGGACAATACCCGCCGTACCCTTCTAGAGCGCCTGCGCCGCACGCGCACGGATGAAGCCGGTTGGTACGATTTTTTTGATACCTACTCGCGGCTCATTTACAGCGTGGCGCGCAAGTCCGGTTTGGGGCATTCGGATGCCGAAGACATGGTGCAGTCCACGACCTTAAAGGTGGCGCAATATATTCAGCGTTTTGAAATCAATCCGGGTCGAGGCAAGTTTCGAAACTGGGTCTGCATGATCACCAAACAGCAAATCGCCAACCACTACCGCAAGCTCCATCGCCAACCGCCCCTCGCCGAATGGGAACCGGGCGAGAAGGAGATGGAGCCGGAGGTTGAGGATCCGGTCAACCAGTGGGATGCCCTATGGGAGAATGAATACGTCAATCACGTGAATGATCTGGCCTTGGCCGAGGTGAAGAAAAAGGTCAGCCCGAAACAGTACCAGATTTTCCATCTTTATTGCATCAAGGAGCATGATGTGAAACGCATCGCCACCTTGTTGGGTGTATCGTCGAACGAAGTGTATCTCGCCAAAAACCGCGTGCAGCCTTTGTACCAGGAAGCCTCGCGGCAAATTCTGGAGGACGCACGGGAAGCGGAACCGGCCTAATCGGTTACTTGGTCAGGGCAAAATATTGCAGCGCTGCCACGATAATGGAGTGGCGGATGCGACCTTCTCGGATGAGGTGCGGGAGGTCGGCTTCGGGAATGAGTCGTGTGATCAGATCTTCGCCGGCATCCCACTCTACTTCGTGAGTGCGTTGGCAGTTTTCCACCAGAATGGTGTGCACGCGGTTGTTCATGATGGCGGGGTTGGCGTAACATGCGCCGATGAGCCGAGCGTTCTCGCCGGTGTAACCGGTTTCCTCCCGTAGTTCGCGCAGGGCGGTGGCGACCGGATCGGTCTCGCCGGGGTCCATCATGCCGCCGGGAATTTCCAGCTCCACGGTTTCCGAGCCCTGCCGGTATTGTTCGACGAACACCACTTCACGCTCAGGCGTGAGGGCGATGATGTTCACCCAGTCGGGGCACTCGAGGACGACCATCTCATGCTCGGAGCCGGTGCGCGGGTTGGTGGTATGGTCTTCGCGGATTTTAAAAATGCGATGATCGCTGACCACACGGCTCGCGTGCTTTTCCCATTTGCGAATCTCGTCACTCATGATTGCTGACGTTCGTCGTGGGCGGTTTTCATGAGCTGCAATAAATGCAGCAACGCATCCTGATGGGTGCGGCCGTCTTGTTCGGCGAGTTGATGGGCGCGTTTGTCGAGCTGGGCGGCCATGTCGTGGGCTTTATTAGCCGGCACACCGAGCTGCTGCAAGGCACCGGTCAGAGCCGCTTGCTCGGAGTCGGTCATTCAACCCCGGCGTCGGCGCGCGAAACGATGGTGATCGACAGCACACCTTGGCGTTCCTCAGGTCGGCTGTTTTCGCCACCGCCACCGCATGGCACGGCGCCCAAGGTATCGAGTACTTCCTCGCCCTTGATCAGTTCGCCGAAGCAGGTGTATTGGCCGTCGAGAAAATTAGCGGGGGCGAGGCAGATGAAAAACTGGCTGCCGGCAGAGTCTGGATCGCTGGATCGGGCCATGGAAAGCACGCCCTTGTTGTGCGGGCGATCGCTGAATTCAGCTTCGATCTTGTAGCCGGGATCGCCGGTACCCCAACGGAATTCCTCGCTGGGATCCTTGGTGAGCGGGTCGCCGCCTTGGATCATGAAACCCTTCACAATCCGGTGAAAGCAGGTGCCGTCATAAAACGCATCGTTGGCGAGTTTCTTGAAATTCTCCACTGTTTTCGGGGCTGTCTCGGGCCAAAACTCTACCACCAGTTCACCTTGAGTGGTGCTGATCACGGCAACTTCATTATTGGATGCACTCATAAAAAACCAAGGTCGCGCATTTACCCCTAATGTGTCAAAAATGAAAAAAGTCTCGCAACCCACAGCCAATCCGCTTTCATGGTGCCGCTATGCGAACGACCCTTTTTGCGTTGGCCACCGTGTTGGCCTTTTCATCGATGGCCCAAGACGACCTTGCCGATGGCCTTTATGCTCGGTTCCAAACCACAAAAGGCACCATCACTCTGAAACTCGAGTTTGAGAAAACTCCATTGACTGTAGCCAACTTTGTGGGCTTGGCAGAGGGCACTAAGAAATTTGAGGCTCAAGGCCGCGAAGCTGGCAAGCCTTACTACGACGGGCTTGGGTTTCATCGGGTGATCGCCGACTTTATGATCCAAGGCGGTTGCCCGCTCGGCACCGGCACGGGCGGTCCGGGTTATCGCTTTGTCGATGAGATTGATCCGACCCTCAAACACGTGGGGCCCGGCATTCTCTCCATGGCTAACGCCGGTCCCGGCACAAATGGCAGCCAGTTTTTCATCACCCACAAGGCCACCCCGTGGCTCGACGGTAAACACACCGTATTCGGCAAGGTGCTTGGCAAAAAAGATCAGGACGTGGTCAACGCCATTGCCAAGGGCGATAAGATCATCAAGCTCACCATTTTGCGCGTGGGCGATAAGGCAAAGGCTTTCAAGGGAGACGAAGCACATTTTGCAAAAATCATGGAAGATAAGGAAAACGCAAAAAAAATCGCCTTCGAAGCGCGCATGAAAAAGGAGGAGGAACAAGTCGCCGCCTTGATTGCCAAATATAAGAAGGACAACAAATCCGAGGTGGTGACCACCAAGAGCGGTCTGCGTTACATCGTGTTGGCCGAAGGCAAAGGTGACGCCCCGGCGGCAGGCACGCGCATCGCCGCCCATTACACCGGCACGCTGACGGACGGCAAGAAATTCGACAGCTCCCGCGATCGCAATGAGCCCATTCGTTTTCCGGTGGGCAAAGGCTTTGTGATTCCCGGCTGGGACGAAGCCCTGTCGCAGATGAAAAAAGGCGAGCGGCGTATATTGATCATCCCGCACAAGCTAGGCTATGGAGAACGAGGCGCCGGCGGCGGCGTTATACCTCCGTTTGCCACGCTTATCTTCGACGTGGAACTGGTGGATTTCTAATCCGAACCTACTGAAATTTCTCGAACGGCAGCGTAGCGACTTGAGCTGATACGCTGCCGTTTTTTGTGTCCACACTCAGTACTGTGCCCAACTCGCAGGCGGTACGTTTGATGATTGCCAGAGCGACATTGGGTTCATGGCAAACACTGGACAATGTTCCAACGGGCTTTTCCCCATGCAGCACGGGATCTCCGACGGCCGCGGCTCCATTCAATGTCAGTCCTCGTAGAACCTTGTTCACTTTGCCGTAGGTGCGAATGCGGGCGATGATTTCCTGGCCGATGTAGCAGCCCTTGGCGTAGCTGATGGCGCGCGTCTCCAAGCCGCCTTCGGGCGGGAGATGATCAGTCGTGAGGTCCACACCGAACCGTGGGATGGTAGCCAGCACGCGGGCCTTTTCAAATGCCGGCATCTGGCATTGCGGCGCGGTGGTGGCCAACCGGTCGCGCCAGGCATTCATGGCATCGATGGGAATGAACAAATCAAATCCGACCGTGCCCAGTCGGGGTTGGTGGACGATGTAAATTTCGTCCTCCGTTTGGGCAACGGTCAATGGTTCGGTGGGCGCGGGCAAATCCAACTCCGTGAGTACAGCTTCCGCCTGCGGGCCCTGCATGGTGAGCAAGCCGAAGTGCGGAGCGACATCGGCGATCTCCACATCCTCCGCGATGACATACCGTTCCAGCCGTTCCAGCACGGCCGCCGTGAGGCCGGGCTCGAAGTCGAGCAGGATCTCATCGGCCAACCGATAGGCAAACAGGTCGCTTTCCATTTTGCCCTTGGCGTTGACGAGGGCGGCGTAGCAGCCGGTGAATTCCCCGAGGCCGTTGATGTCGTTAGTTACCTGCCCATGCAGAAACCGCGCGCGATCGGCGCCGAGCAGACACAGGCGCGAGCGATCGGATTGATCCAACCAACCGGCGGTCTCGGTGAGGGCGGTGAATTCCTGTTCCACGACTTGCACGCGGCGCATTGTGCACGTTTTTGCTGACAGGCCAAGGCCAGCTCGCTAGAGTCCGCCTCCCATGTACAAGGTCGTTTTACTTCGTCACGGACAATCCCAGTGGAATTTGGAAAACCGGTTTACCGGTTGGCATGATGTGGATCTTACCGAGCAGGGCCAAGCTGAGGCCCGCGCCGCCGGTCAGGTGCTCAAGGAAAACGGGTTCGTGTTCGACAAGGCCTATTCCTCCTTGCTCAAGCGCGCCATCCGCACCTTGTGGCTGGCCTTGGAGGAGCTGGATCAGGTGTGGTTGCCGGTGCGCCGCGACTGGCGCCTGAACGAACGCCATTACGGCGCGTTACAGGGATTGAACAAGGCCGAGACCGCCGAGAAACACGGCGAAGATCAGGTGCTCATCTGGCGGCGTTCCTACGATGTGCCGCCGCCTCCCATGGAAAAAGATGATGAAGGCTATGCTGGCAAAGACATTCGGTATGCCGATGTGCCCGAAGCGGACATCCCGCTGACCGAGTGCCTGAAAGACACGGTGGACCGGTTTCTCCCCTACTGGCACGAGACCATTGCCCCGGATATCAAGGCCGGCAAACGCGTCATCATCGCCGCCCACGGCAACAGCCTGCGGGCGTTGGTGAAGTATCTCGATGATCTTTCGGAAGAGGAAGTGTTGAAACTTAACATCCCTACCGGCATGCCGCTGGTATACGAACTGGATGCTAACCTGAAGCCGATCAAGAACTACTACCTCGGCGACGAGGAAGCCGTGAAAGCCGCCATGGACGCGGTGGCCAATCAGGGCAAGGCGAAGTAGACGCCCATGAAGGCTGTTATCCTCGCTGCCGGCAAGGGCACGCGGATGGGGGATCTCACGGAGGAGACGCCCAAGCCGATGTTGCCGGTGGAAGGCCGGCCGATTCTCGAGCATATTCTCACCGGCCTGCGGGAAGCGGGCATTCAGGAGTTTTGCCTGATCACCGGCTGGAAAGCGGAGGTGATCGAATCCCATTTTGGCGATGGCTCGGCCTTTGGGGTGAAGATCAATTATGTGCGACAGGAGGTGCAGGACGGCACGGGCAAAGCGCCGGAGCTGGCCAAAGCATTTGTGGGCGAGGCGCCGTTTTTGCTGACGTACGGCGATATTCTGGTGAAGCCGGACACCTACCGGCAGATGCTAGTACGCTGGGATGGCGGCGAATTATCAGGGTTGGTAACGGTGACGGGCAGCGAGGATGTAACCAAGGGCGGACTGTTCTTCTTTGATAACGAATTCTTTCTTCAACATCTCGTAGAGAAACCCTCGGCTGCCCAGCTGGAGGAACTGCGCGCCGCCGGTTGGCTGAAGAGCGGGGAGCCCGCGTGGTACAATGCGGGAATCTACTGCTTCACGCCGGCGCTCTTTCAGTACACGGCGCAGTTGGCGAAATCGCCCCGAGGCGAGTATGAGCTGACCGATGCGCTGACGGCCATGCTGGCCGAGGACCACGCCATGGCCGGACTGGCCATTGAAGGGCGCTGGGTGGATGTGCGCGATCCTGACGTGTTGCAGGCTTTACAAGAGTCGGACGAATGACTTTACTCCCGCCCCCGTGCAACGAGTTACCGACACCCGCATTGTTTCCTCTGAACCGCTGCCCAGCCCGGTTGAGCTGACGGCTGAGCTGCCGCGTACGGAGAAACAGATCGAATTCGTGGCGCAGGCCCGGCAGGAAATTCACCGGATCATCCATGGCGAAGATCCGCGTTTGATCTTTGTGGTGGGGCCGTGTTCCATTCACGACCTGAAAGCCGGCCGCGAGTATGCTGAGAAACTCAAGACGGTGGCTGATGAATTGAGCGATCGCCTACTCATTCTCATGCGCGTGTATTTCGAGAAACCCCGTACCACCACCGGCTGGAAAGGGTTGATCATGGACCCATACCTGAACGGAACCTACGAGATTCCCACCGGTCTGCGGATTGCCCGTGAGTTTCTGGGCGAAGTACTCGACCTCGGCATGCCCACCGCCACCGAGTTGCTCGATCCCATCACCCCGCAATACATTGCCGACAGCTTGTGCTGGGCGGCCATTGGCGCGCGCACGGTGGAAAGCCAAACGCACCGGCAAATGGCCAGCGGCCTGTCCATGCCCGTGGGGTTCAAGAACTCCACGGCTGGCGATTGTGATGTGGCGGTCAACGCCATTGTGGCTGCCACCCAGCAGCAGACTTTCCTAGGCATCACGCCCGAAGGCCGGGCTTCAGCGGTGACCACCAGCGGCAATCCAGATTGCCAGATCATATTGCGCGGCGGCTCCAACGGCCCCAACTACGCCGGTGAGCACGTGGCCGATGCCGTGGCCAAGGCGGAAAACGCCGCCGTCATTCCCTCGCTGATGATCGATTGCAGTCACGGCAACAGCAGCAAGGATCCCGAGCGGCAACCGGCCGTGTTGGAGGATGTGATGCAACAGGTCACCGCCGGCAATCGCCACATTCACTCGGTGATGATGGAAAGCAACCTCAAGGCCGGTAGCCAGAAGGTGCCGGCGAATCTTGAGGAGTTGGAATACGGCGTGAGCATCACCGATGGCTGTCTGGACTGGGCGGCCACAGAAAAAGCGCTGCGGGAAACCCACGCAGCGCTTGCAAGCCGAATCAGCTAAATTCTTATTTCTTTAAGGCGCAGGCGATGGGGCATCCGGGTCACTGGAACCGTCGCCGAGAACCGCGCTGCTGGGATCCACTGTGACGGTCCGCACGCGGGCACTCACTTGAGGATCCGGCGCGAGGATCACACGAGCTTTGTTGTAGTTGGTTCCCTGCCAACTAATTTTCATTTGATTGTAGTTCCAAACGATCAGTCCATTGACGTTGGTAAAACTGTTCGGCATACCAAAGGCGTTGGTGATTACACTCGCGGGTTGGCCTATGTAGGCCCGATCCAGATCGGCCGGTTGCCCGGTGCCATAGGACCAATCCCTTTGTTTGCCGGCCGGCAAATTGGCGTCGGGATTGGGGATGGGGAAGGAAGTGGCGTTGGTGCTGGCGTTGGAAGGTTCGGAGTTGGTTTCTGTATTCTCCGGCTCGGACTGCGTGATGGGCTCGGTGTTTTCGGCGGGCGGCGCGGCTGGCTCGCCGGAGTCGGGGGCTTCTTCCGTGGCCTCTTCATCTTTGGAACAGGCCATGGCCAGCATCAGGGTGAGGGATAACGTGATTAACCAGTGGGGCTTCATTATTAGTTCAGCCTACCGAGGGGGATTCAGGCGTCAACCTTTTGTGGTCAACCGTGGCTTTGGTCGTGATCATTGATCATGCTCGTCGGCCGGTGGATCGATTTCAGTGATGTCCGCATTTTCGGCCATGTAATCGATGACCTTTTCTTCCAACAGTCGATTTTGGATGTACGCGATCTGATTGTTCTCCGCCAGCTCCTTGATGTGGGCCTGCGGGTCCTTGCCCATTTGCTGAGCCTGCATAGCGACCACGCGCAGGACTTCTTCACGGGAAACCTCGAGTTTCTCCAGCTCCACGATCTTCTTGTGGGCAAAGAACCAACGCAATTTGTCAATGGCCTTGGCATTGGCTTCGGCGGTAATTTGGTCCTTATTTTTCTCTACATCCTCCTCGCTTTCGTCATTGGCGCGGCGGGCGCGCACGATGGATTGCACTTCGTTTTGTAGCTCCTGTTGCTGGAAGGAGGGAGGCACATCAAAGTCCAGTTTGGCGACGTAGGCTACGCGCACCTGTTCACGCACCCCGCGGTTTGCTTCGCCCTTTTTATTGGCTTCCAAATCTTCGCGTACACCGGTTTGAAGTTTTTCCAAACTTTCCGCATCCCAGCTCTTGGCAAATTCGTCGTTTAATTCGGGTAACACCTTTTCTTTTACCTCATCCACAGTGACTTCGTAGGAGGCCTTAAGTCCCTGCAGCTTGGGTTGGGCGGGATATTCGTCCGGGAAGGTCACCTCGATGGTGCGGCTCTCACCCTGTTTGGCG
>Ga0208624_1000108_pt1:0-42500 | contig 43545 bp, 29 predicted proteins | sample Knorr_S23_td_DCM_FD_185607 | JGI IMG/M metagenome (GOLD analysis project Ga0208624, IMG submission 185607) | Marine microbial communities from Southern Atlantic Ocean transect - Knorr_S23_td_DCM_ad_71m_LV_A (SPAdes) (version 2) | ecosystem: Environmental > Aquatic > Marine > Oceanic... | reverse complement strand
GTACATCGAGCGGATTTGCCTACTCGAAAGCCTACGCGCTTAGACTGCCACATTCATCAGACAGCCAGATTAACCTTCTCCGTCACTCCGAAGATCAAACATGTACAAGCCGGTACTGGAATATTAACCAGTTGTGCATCGACTACTCCTTACGGCCTCGCCTTAGCTCCCGACTAACCCTGGGCGGACGAACCTTCCCCAGGAAACCTTATCCTTACGGCGAACAGGATTTTAACCTGTTTTATCGTTACTCATGCCTGCATTCTCACTTCCTAGCAGTCCAGGGTTGCTTGCCGCTCCCCCTTCGCTCCGCTAGGAACGCTTTCCTACTACTCTCGCAAAAGCGAGAATCCATGAATTCGGTACGTGTCTTAAGTCCCGATCATTTTCGGCGCAGATTCACTCGATGAGTCAGCTATTACGCACTGTTTAAATGGTGGCTGCCTCTAAGCCAACATCCTCATTGTCTGGGTAAATCCACATCCTTCTCCACTGAGACACGTTTAGGGACCTTATTCGATGGTCTGGGTTGTTGCCCTCTCGACTACGGACGTTATCACCCGCAGTCTGACTGCCGCGCTACACCTCTTGGCATTCGGAGTTTGATTGGGGTTGGTAACCGGGTATGGCCCCTAGCCCATTCAGTGCTCTACCTCCAAGAGTCAGCACGCGACGCTATACCTAAATATATTTCGGAAAGAACCAGCTATCACGGGGTTTGATTAGTCTTTCGCTCCAAACCACAGCTCATCCGAACAGTTCTCAAGCTATACCGGTTCGGTCCTCCACTTCATTTTACTGAAGTTTCAACCTGGCCATGGTTAGATCACCTCCGCTTCGGGTCTTATGCCAGCAACTCGACGCCCTATTCAGACTCGCTTTCGCTGCGCCTCCACATCGTAAATGCTTAGGCTTGCTACGGACATAAACTCACAGGCTCATTATGCAAAAGGCAGGCGGTCACTTCACAAGGAAGCTCCCACTGACTTGTCTGCTATTGGTTTCAGTTTCTATTTCACTCCCCTAACAGGGGTACTTTTCACCTTTCCCTCACGGTACTAGTTCACTATCGGTCATCGTCGAGTATTTAGCCTTACGCAATGGTCTGCGCAGATTCACACCGGGTTTCACGTGTCCGGTGCTACTCAGGGTACCAGTAGGATGATTAACGTTTTCGCATACAGGGCTGTCACCTTCTATGGCGGAACTTTCCAGATCCTTCTCCTAACGTTAACGTCTCCATGTCCTGGCCCTACAACCCCCAGAGGATAAATCCTCCAGGTTTGGGCTGTTCCGCTTTCGCTCGCCGCTACTTACGGAATCGATTCTCTTTCTTTTCCTCCGCTTACTGAGATGTTTCACTTCAGCGGGTATCGCTCTACCTTCCCTATGTATTCAGGAAGGAGTAACGCAGTGTTACCTGCGCTGGGTTGCCCCATTCGGAAATCCCCGGGTAAAAGCGTATTTGCCGCTAACCGAGGCTTATCGCAGCTTATCACGTCCTTCGTCGCCTGACGATGCCAAGGCATCCTCCAATAGCATTGAGTAATTTAGCCGTCTTCTATATTCTAGACGCTTGTATTACTTTCTATAATTAATTGATAAGAAATATATGAGATTAAAAATTGACTTTCAAAGAACGGAAAAATTGTTTCCTCCAGTTTCGTTTTTTTCATTGTTGTTATAATTTCGTTCCGGGATTTTTGTTTATAGCCGGGGTTCAGGCCCGCCTTCAAGGAATCTCCGCGGCGAGGCATCTCGCCACAGTTTCGCGACGCGGAACGACGGCAGATGGTGGTCCCAGTTGGACTTGAACCAACGACCCTCGCGTTATCAACACGATGCTCTAACCAGCTGAGCTATGGGACCGTATCCAGAAGGTAGTTTGGATCCAAGGGCCTCCTTCGCCTATTGCGAGCTAAGGCGGGCAGCCTTCTCATTTCGTCTGACAGCAGCCAGCCGAAGCCTTTGCGAAGGCTGGTGGAGCCAGACGGGATCGAACCGACGACCTCCTGAATGCAAATCAGGCGCTCTTCCAACTGAGCTATGGCCCCATCTGGTCGGAATTATGAAAAACGAAGCTGTTAAAGAACAAGCGAAATTTATTTTGTACGACCAACTACAACCTGTCCCTCGCAGACCAAGACGAACTTGGAACGTTTGGGATTCGACCATATCCGTTGTCCCGCAATAGCGGGACGCTGGATTCTCCTTAGAAAGGAGGTGATCCAGCCGCAGGTTCCCCTACGGCTACCTTGTTACGACTTCGTCCCAGTTACCAGCCTCACCTTAGGACATCGCCTCCCTTGCGGGTTGGCTAACATACTTCGGGCAAAACCGGCTTCCATGACGTGACGGGCGGTGTGTACAAGGCCTGGGAACGTATTCACGGCGCCGTAGCTGATGCGCCATTACTAGCGATTCCAACTTCACGGAGTCGAGTTGCAGACTCCGATCCGAACTGGGCCCAGCTTTAGGGATTTGCTCCACCTCGCGGTATCGCGGCCTTCTGTACTGGGCATTGTAGCACGTGTGCAGCCCTAGGCGTAAGGGCCATACTGACTTGACGTCGTCCCCACCTTCCCACTCTCATAGAGAGTTTGTCCCACTAGAGTCCCCAACTAAATGCTGGCAACTAGTGGCAGGGGTTGCGCTCGTTGCTGGACTTAACCAAACATCTCACGACACGAGCTGACGACAGCCATGCAGCACCTGTGAACCGGCTCCGAAGAGAAGGGGGATTTCGCCCCCGGTCCAATCCATGTCAAGCCTAGGTAAGGTTCTTCGCGTTGCATCGAATTAAGCCACATGCTCCACCGCTTGTGCAGGCCCCCGTCAATTCCTTTGAGTTTTAGCCTTGCGGCCGTAGTCCTCAGGCGGTACACTTATCGCGTTAGCTTGAACACTGAAGGGGTCGAATCCTCCAACATCTAGTGTACAACGTTTACGGCATGGACTACAGGGGTATCTAATCCCTTTCGCTCCCCATGCTTTCGTGCCTGAGCGTCAGTAATCGTCCAGATAGCTGCCTTCGCTATTGGTGTTCCTCCAGATATCTACGCATTTCACTGCTACACCTGGAATTCCGCTATCCTCTCCGATACTCTAGCCAAGTAGTTTCGAAGGCAATTTTACAGTTAAGCTGCAAGATTTCACCTCCGACACACTTGGCCGCCTGCGCACCCTTTACGCCCAGTGAATCCGAATAACGCTTGGAGTCTCTGTATTACCGCGGCTGCTGGCACAGAGTTAGCCACTCCTTCCTCTCCAAGTTACATCAGGCAGCCGGGTATTAACCGACTACGGTTTATCCTTGGTGACAGGGGTTTACAACCCGAAGGCCGTCATCCCCCACGCGGCGTTGCTCCATCAGGCTTGCGCCCATTGTGAAAGATTCGAAACTGCTGCCACCCGTAGGTGTCTGGACCGTGTCTAAGTTCCAGTGTGGCTGATCATCCTCTCAGACCAGCTACCCGTCTTAGCCTTGGTGAGCCGTTACCTCACCAACAAGCTGATAGGCCGCAAAGCCCTCCCTATGCGCCAGGCCCGAAGGTCCCCGGCTTTGGATTCTCTCTCATGCGAAAGAGGTCCACATGCGGTATTAATTCGAGTTTCCCCGAGCTATCCCCCACATAAGGGTAGGTTCTTTACGTGTTACGCACCCGTTCGCCACTCTCATGTTTAATTAGCAAGCTAACTAAACAATCCCGTTCGACTTGCATGTCTGAACCACGCCGCCAGCGTTCATTCTGAGCCAGGATCAAACTCTCCGAAAAGAGAGTTCTTGAATCCATGGATTCTTGAACTACGCTGACAAACAAAACTATTTGTTTATCATCTACTTAAATAATTGATTGGGGTTGCAATCAATCGTACAAAATAAATTTCAAAGAACGGGAAATTTCATTTGGGAAAGCCTCCATCCGTCTCAAAAACCGCTACGACCGTCAAGCGTATTCGCGTTTGATACCGCGCTGTTTTGCTTCTGACAATCGCCCGCTAGGCCGTTGAAAAGAACGAGGAGGACGAAACCTGTAAGATGCCTAACCGAAATCAAGCACTTTCTCCAAAAAAGTTGAGTGGTCTCGAAACTCATCCGAAGCTCGCTAAAAAGCAGGCATGAAAAGAACAGAAGGCTCCGGAAGCTGGCGCATCGAAAACCGAAAGCAAGTGTTTTTTGAAAAAAGTTTTTCACCCTCGGATTTCAGTCTACCCGAGACCCGTTTGGCGGGGCTATGTCAGGGCTGAAAACCGGGAGGAATGGAACTATTCGGCTCGAATTCGATCGTCTTTAGAATTACGCGGATTAATTGTTTTGGTTCTCATTTACTAATGGAGGGTGGACAACGTATCGAAAAACTGGCGATCGATTATGGATTGACTGCCCGCCCCTGCCCATTACGGGCATAGGTGAGCAAAACGTAGCTAAACGCAGTCGAACAGCTGCATCGCCGGTTACTTATCGGCCGTTGAGCAACATTCCCACCCGACACAGATTAACAACCTCAACTCCCATAGAGCTTTGGAAATTAAGGCAATAAAGCGAATCGTAGACTTGATGAAGAGGTCCGACCTATCGGAATTCGAAGTCGAAGAAGAGAATTTCAAACTCAAAATCAAGCGTGACACCGGTAAAGAGGGACCTGCCCAAATAATCAGCTCGGTCCCGCTTCCAGCCGCAACTCCGGCCACTCCGGCTACCCAGCCCGCGAGCGCCCCAGTTGAAGCCTCTGATACGGAGCCCGACACAGCCACCTATATCACTTCCCCAATGGTGGGTACGTTCTACAGCTCTCCCTCACCCGAAAGTGACGCATACGTAAAATCTGGCGACAACGTTTCAAACGATACCATTGTTTGCATCATTGAAGCCATGAAGATAATGAACGAGATACAATCGGAGCAGAGCGGCTCCATTGCCGCAGTACTCGTCGAGAACGGCCAGCCCGTGGAGTATGGCCAAAAACTGTTTCGTTTGGCCTAAAGTCCCTCGCGGCATTTCCGCTGACTCCCGGCACCCGATTGTACTCCTAGCTACATCGCTCACGAGCAGCTTATCAACCTAACGAATTTCCCACATGCAAAAAGTACTCATCGCCAATCGTGGCGAAATCGCCTTGCGCATCGTTCGCGCCTGCCGCGAGCTCGGAATCAAGACGCTCGCCGTTTACTCGGAAGCGGATCTGGAATCGCTTCACGTTCAGTTAGCGGACGAAGCAATCTGCATAGGCGGCCCCCAAAGCGACAACAGCTATCTTAAAGCGGATCGCATCATCAGCGCAGCGGAAATCGCGGATGTTGACGCGATTCATCCTGGATATGGCTTTCTAGCGGAAAACGCCGACTTCGCCGAGCAATGCGCGTCGTGCAATATCAAATTCATCGGCCCCTCGGCTGAATCGATTCGCATGATGGGTGACAAGGCGATCGCCAAGGAAACCGTAAAAAAGGTTGGAGTACCCGTTTGCGGCGGTAGCGACGGCACAGTCGGAACCGAAGACGAAGCAGTCAAAATCGCGACCGAGGTCGGCTATCCTGTGATGATTAAAGCGGTTGCCGGAGGAGGTGGGAAAGGTCTTCGCATTGCTCACAACGACATTTCACTCCGCAAGGAATTCATACTCGCCCGCAGCGAGGCCGAAAAGGCATTCGGAAACGGCGAAGTACTCATCGAGAAATACATCGAAAACCCGCGCCACATCGAATTCCAGGTCCTTGCCGACCAGCAAGGGAACGTCGTCCATCTCGGCGAACGCGACTGTTCCATCCAGAGGCGCCACCAAAAGCTAATCGAAGAAGCCCCTTCCCCGTTCGTAAACGATGACCTCCGAAAGCGCATGGGTGACGCTGCCGTCGCAGCCACCAAGGCAGCCAACTACGAGGGCGCCGGTACGATCGAGTTCCTCGTAGATCCGGAAAGCAATTTCTACTTCCTCGAGATGAACACTCGTATCCAGGTAGAGCACCCGGTTACGGAAGAGGTCACCGGTATCGATCTCATAAAACAGCAGATTCAGATAGCCCGAGGGGAACCAATAGCCTTTAAACAGGAGGAGGTGCAGTACAACTATCACGCTATCGAGTGCCGCATCAACGCGGAAGACCCGGCCCACAACTTTACGCCAAGCCCGGGCTGCATCGATCTGTACTACGCTCCTGGTGGCCCCGGAGTCCGAGTGGATTCTCACGCCTACGGCGGCTACATTATACCTCCCTACTACGATAGCATGATCGGCAAGCTCATCACCTATGGCCGGAGCCGAGAAGTAGCCATCGAACGTATGTACCGGGCATTGAGCGAGTATTTAATTCGGGGAATACATACGACAATCCCCTTGCAAAAAGCGATTATCAGCGATGCCCGCTTCCAAGCCGGAGAAGCGACAACCAATTTCATGGAAGAGTTTATGGAACAACCTCCCAAGTTAGATTGAGGGGACACTTCTCTAAATGCGAAGTTTTCCACTAAATCGTCTCTTCGCTTGAAACAAACGCGGAATTGACGATTCTTAATCTGTAGGATCGACGGGCAAATCTTAAGCCGGTGGCTCGGCGGCCTTGATAACCAAACAGCCGGCCAAAGCATTTTAACCAGTTATAAGCAATGGAAGCACAAGAATCCACAATAGAAACCGGAGCACATCCTGAAGGCTCTCTCGGGCAAATCAAAGTCAACCATACGGTTGTTTCCACCATCGTGAAGATGGCGGCTATCAATGTTTCGGGAGTACTCGCCGTCGGCGGGAGTTTCGTCGAGAATTTCATCGCCCAGATATCCAGCAAGGAGTCCGACAAAGGGGTACGCGTATCCGAAGACGAGGCAGGCAACTACCAAATCGAAATCCGCGTTCTTATGGAATACGGCGTCGAGTTGGCTAAAACAGCCGAGACCTTGCAAATGATAGTCGCCAAGCAAGTAACGAATATGACGGGCAAGCCGGTCGCCAACGTCGACGTCATTATCGAAGGCGTCAAAATGGCTGAGGAAGAAGAGCCTGAGGACAACGATAGCGAAGAGTAATTTATCCCTGGCCTGTCTCAGGCCACATCGATGCCAGAGTTTATTCAACAAGCTAACGATTTCGTGGGCAATCTCCCGCCCATTGTCATAGTAGGTATCCTAGCGGTACTGCTGCTATTGATAATCGGGCTCCGGAGTATACTGAAAAGCCCGCCCTCGCGGCTCATAGCCTTTTCTAGCGACTCCGGATCTGTTTTAGTCTCCCGCAAAGCCCTTCAGGATCTTATACGTCAAACTTGTCTCAAGGACGGTTGGGTCGAAGCAGCCAGGCCCATCGTCAAAATTGATGGCGAAAAGATCAACACGACCGTTACACTCCGGCTTTCCTCCCCCGAGAATCTTAAGGAAACCACCAAAAGGCTGCAGACTCGAATATCCGGACTGCTTCAGAAATCTCTAAGTTTCGATCAAATCGGCCCCATCGAACTCATGGTCACCAGTTTCGGGAAACAAGATGTCGACGAACCTGTGGTTCTGGATCCCGAGCCTGATGCAAGCGCGGATCTGACAACGACCCTGAGCCCTAAAAAGCCAGTATCGGAAGACCCGGACGAAATTCGAAAAACCGAACGGGAAACTAAGGTGTAGTAAGATCGGGCCACTTATCCTGGTGACCAAAAGGGCTACAGATCTAGAGGCCACGGCCCCACTTTCGTTAAGGGAATGCTCATTCTACGGTATCCTAGACACTGGATACGTCTCTCGATCTGACTGGGCTCGAAAATACCGCGCCCTCGTAAAGGGAGGAGCGGGAATCATCCAATTACGGGCCAAGAGAGAATCGCATAAGGAGCGCGAGGCGCTACTGGTCAAGATACTCGAAATTAGAAACGAGGCAGAAGATGAGTCCCAACCCCCGCTCATCCTTAACGACGACCTGGAGCTCTGTCTGCGGTATGCGAATGTCGGGTTGCACATTGGCCAGGAAGATACTCCGGGAATTGATGCTAGAAGCAGACTTGGCCCACATCGAATTCTGGGGCTATCCACTCATTCGATACAGCAAGCAAGACAGGCGATGGAGTTGCCTAAGGGCACCCTGGACTACTTCGCCGTAGGCCCAATATTCGCCACTCAGACTAAGCCCAGCTACACTCCAGTGGGACTAGAACTGGTAAGATGGGTCGATCAGCAAAGCCCGAAATTGCCGTTTTTCTGTATTGGAGGAATCAATCGAGGGAATATCGATGAAGTAAGGAAAGCGGGCGGATTGAGAGTTGTCGCTGTATCTGATCCATTGCTCGCCCAAGATACTGCCGCAGCCGTCGAGGAATATACGCGGTAGAGGCATAGAGTGGCATCAATCCCCCTTCTTCTTTTGAAACCGCAGACTGGCCCATTCATCCAGTATTTGGCTCTCTCCATTCTCTAGGCATTCGATCTCCTCGAATCGCCTTTTAACCCGATCCGCTTCGGCTGCTAGAATGCCACTAAGCACCAGCCACCCTCCTCGGGACACGGAATTCACTAATAGATCGGCATTCGCTTCCAAAACGTCTGCTAGAATATTCGCCAGCAAGCAATCAGCCCCTTCCAGCTCCAGTCCACTTTCTAAATCCCCGACAAAGAATCGGACTTCATTTACGTTATTCAACGTGGCATTCTCTTCCGCAATCCTTACCGCATCTTCGTCGATATCGAATCCCTCGATACGCTTGAATCCCAATTTCGCTGCAGAGATCGCCAGTATGCCCGAACCGCAGCCTGCGTCAATTACCCGAGCCAAGTCCAGGTCCTCTCCTGCCTGCTTTCTGAATTCGATCAATCGTTCGACGCACAATCGAGTTGTGGCGTGATTACCGGTCCCGAAAGCCATCCCGGGATCTAGCCATACGGCTTCGTGTATTGCTTGCATTTCGTATTCATCTTTTAGCCACACAGGGGCCCAATGTAATTCTCCAATCGACCAAGGCTGGAAATGCTCCTTGTAGCTCTCTTTCCAATCCTCGGCCGCTAACTCGCTTAAACCCCAATCGCCTTGGATTTTCAACCGCCCCTGCAATGCCTTCATTCCAGTCTCCGCTTCCGTACAGTCTTCGAAAACCCCCTGTATCCAGTAACCCTTGTCATCAAAATTTTCATACAAATTCCAATTCTCGAGCCCTTCCGATTCGAAAATCAGGTTTTCGGCAAAATGGAACTCTTCCAACGACAATCTAGCCCTAACTTCGTACATCCTATACAATCCCTTTCTAATAATTTGAAGCTTCTCGCTAAATCACCTAACTCGTTGATTCACTTGCATAGGCATCCCAAGATGCGGCCTCAAAGTCATCCGCGCCAAAGGCTCAACAGGATGGCCAAGTCTCAGCTTCAAGTCAAATCGCTGAGCGAGCAAAGCGAGGAGGAGGGTCGCTTCCACCAAACCAAAGTGCTTGCCCATGCAAATTCTTGGACCCGCCCCAAAGGGAATGTAGGCAAAGGGCTTCACCTGTCTGGAACGGCCTGGCAGAAATCGATCTGGATCGAAGCGATCCGGATCTTCCCAATGAAGCTTATGGCGATGCAGAACCCACGAGGATATTGTCATAAATGAGCCCTTTGGAACACAAGATCCCGAGATTTCGTCACCCCCTAGAGCCTGCCGCGAGAAAACATGCACCGGTGGATACAATCGTAGAGTTTCATCCACGATAGCCCTAGTGAGCGGAAGATTGGGCAAGTCTTCATAAGTCGGGCTACGACCAGCAAGGGCATCTTCCAGCTCGCCCCAAAGCCGTTCCCTTATGTCTGGATGCTCGTGCAACAAGTAGAACGCCCAGGTTAATGTGATAGCCGTCGTTTCATGACCCGCTAGATAAATGGAAGCCACTTCATCGCGTAGCAACTGACCCGTCATAGACTCTCCGGATTCTTCTCGGAAATCTATCAGCATTTGCAAGAGGTCGTCCTTCGGCTCTTTCTGGCTATGGCGTTCCTCAATTACGCTGGCGATCACCTCGTCGAACTGGCGAACTGCCGCCCGTCCCCTGGCCTGGCCCGGTCGCGGGATCCAAGACGGCAGCCCTATCAACTCGCTAATATGAATGCGGCCATGCGATGCCAAATAGTCCTGAAATGATTGATACAGAGTCGCGTTTCTATCACCCAAAACAACCCCGAACATCGTACGGGTTATTATATCGGAAGTCAGCAAAGTCATCTCCTCCATTACATCCACTTCCCCATCGACACGATCGCGCTCCCAAGCATCTACTGCTTCCAAGCCGGCTTCCATCATGGTCTCGGCATAGCCTGCCAATCGCTTCTTGTGAGTGGCCGGCGACATAATCTTCCGCTGCCTTTCCCAAAGCTTTCCTTCGCTGACGAACACGCCTTTACCTAGAAGCGGTTTTAGCGACTGCCGATTCGCTAGGCTTTTCCGGTAATTCGCGGCATTGGCGACCATGACATGCTGAATATCCTCGGGGCGGTTCATCACGAACATCCGCTTATGAAAGAATTTCAGCTTAATCAGTTCCCTGCGATAATAGGACTTTGGCCAGGCGGCCACCATATTCGAACGCGCCAAATCCAGATATTTGGCCGTATCAAGAATCTCATGCGCAATTCGAAACATCTAAGGAGGATGGGGACCTATCTCCTGCGATAAACTTGACCACAGCAATGACCAGACTATTTTTCCGGGATTCCAGCAACCGTATAATCCTTAATCGTTCGTGCGAAGCCTCCCCCTAACCGTATTCGAGGAATACCTCTTCCACGAAAATCGAAGCGACTACCCATGCAACATTTTTGTTCGGGCTAGATTCTCCGGAAATCTGCAACGCAATCGATTCACTGAGGCCGTGGAAAAGGTGGCCCATCTTCACCCTCATCTAACTGCGACGATAGAGAGAGGGCTGTTTGGACGGCTACACTGGAAATTCAACGGTTCCGCGAAAATCCCGATCCACTGGCTCCAAGAAAATATAGATAGCTATGAACCCGATTTCGGCTCATTCAATCCCGAAAACGAAATATCCTTCCAACTCTTTGTCGCGCATGAACCGAATCGCTGGGATCTTTATGTTAACCAAAGCCACTCCCTGTGCGACGGGGCCGGGTACTTCCGATTTTTGCACGATCTACTCATTGCATACAATCAACTTTGTGGAAGCGAAGACATTCAGCTTCCGGAAACGGATCTGGCGAGATTGCAACGGCGAGGGAGTCAGAAATTCCGTTTGGGAAGCTTCTTATCCATTATTCCAATAAAAATGGCCGGCTTCTTTATCGCCCTCTCCCTGTTTCGCCGGCAGGTCTCCCCGCTTCTGCCAAGCCGGGAATCGACTGAATCTATGCCTTATCCAAAAAGTTCGCCGCACTTTGTATCCAAATATCTGGATAAAGAGTCCTATTTCCGATTCCGCAAATCGGCTCGAAAAGAAGGCATCAGCATCAACGACCTATTTTTAGCCGCCTTTCATGCCGCTATCGGCTCTTGGAGAACTTCGCTTGGCGAAAGCAATCCTACTGATTGGATTCGCCTCAGCGTCCCTGTAAACCTTAGGCTCAAGGCCGATAAATCGCTTCCCGCCTGCAATGCCATCAGCATCGTTTCCATCGATCGCCAAGCCAAGGGCCTATCCAATCGGCCTAGGTTGCTGCGACGAGCCAAAGAAGATATGCAATACGTCAAGAAGGGCCGTCTCGGGACAATCTATTTAGCGGTTCTTTGGATCCGCCGCTTCCTGCCCGGAGGCATCCGCTCATTCAGCCACCGCAACGTCTGTCGCACAAGCGCCACTCTTACGAATATAGGACCCCAATTTCTTCACAGCCCTCTTCGGAACTCCGTCGGTAAACTGGTATCGGGAGGTTCTGTATTGGAAAGGATCAATTCCGCGGCCCCCTACCGTCCCCACGCCCAAGCCACCTTGCTGGTAGCCATCTACGCAGGAGAACTCGAAACGACCCTGAACTACGATCCGAGGGCGATAGGCCCAGGCGAAGCAGCTAAGCTCATCGATTGCTTTATTAGCGAGCTACGATCCATGACCAAAACCGTTGGTACATAGGTTTACGGCAACCCCAAACCTGCAGCACGGCGCTTTCGCGCGTCCTGGGATGGAAGCTAGAACCGACGCGGGCTAAAGCGCCAAGCTACCGATCTCGCTCCTAATCGAAGAATCGTTTTGCTTTGTCGAAAAACGTCTTTCCAACGGGCTCATCCGCATCGCCACAAGCGAGAGCGAACTCCTCGAGCTTCTGTCGTTGTTCGCTATTGAGCGAAATAGGCACTTCGATTTCCACGCGAATCATCTGGTCGCCAAAGTAGCCGCCACGCAGACTGGGCATCCCTTTGCCTTTTAGTCGAAAAGTCGTGCCCGACTGCGTTCCCGCAGGGATTTTCAGACTCGCTTTGCCTATCAAGGTAGGGACTTCGATGGTCCCTCCTAAAGTGGCTAAGGTAAACTTAATGGGAATCTGGCAAAACAGATTTTCCTCCTGACGCTCAAAGATATCGTGATCGGAAACGTGGATAACGATATAAAGGTCACCCGACGGGCCACCCCCGACCCCGGCTTCGCCATTGTTCGCGGAACGCAGCTTCGATCCGGTATCAACTCCTGGCGGAACTTTAACCTTTATCTTGGTTGTCTCGTTCACGCGTCCCTCTCCTCCGCAGGTCGAGCAGGCCTTTTCCACTTTCTTGCCGCTACCATGACAGGAAGAACAGGTTTGGCGAACGGAGAAGAAGCCTTTCGACGCGGTTACTTGGCCATGGCCGCCGCAGGTCGGACAGGTCACTATACCAGTACCTGGCTCCGCCCCATTCCCGCCACAGCGGCTACACTGAACTGGCTTTCTGAAGGAAATCTCTTTTTCAATGCCCTTGGCAGCCTCTTCCAGGCTGATTTCCAAGTCATACCTCAAGTCAGAGCCACGCTGAGCCCCACCTCTTCCAGACGCTCCTCGCCCACCAGAGCCCCCGAAGAATTCTTCGAATATGCTTCCACCAGCGCCCGCGCCTCCGAATACCTCGCTAAAAATGTCGAAAGGGTCATGGAAAGGACCGCCAGCAGAGGACCCGCCGCCGCTACCCCCGCTGAAGGCCGCATGGCCATAGCGATCATAAGCGGCTCGTTTCTGCTCGTCCTTGAGAACCTCATACGCCTCGGAAACCCTCTTGAAATTCTCCTCGGCCTCCTTGTTACCCGGATTCTTATCCGGGTGGTACTTCACGGCCATCTTTCGATAGGCCTTCTTCAGTTCGTCCTGAGTCGCCTGCCGGCTCACTCCTAGCAATTCGTAATAATCCTCTTTCACGATTCCTGGCTTTCTATCTCGCCGTGAAATTCTTCCCTGGCTAGTCGGAAGCGCCCCCGGACACGATTACTGTCGCTGGACGAATCAATCGACCATTCAGCGAGAAACCTTTGCGTATCAATTGCAGAACAGCCCCCGCATCCACTTCTTCGCTCGGCTGAGATTGGACCGCTTCGTGGAGATTGTGATCGAAAGCATCGGCTTTGCCAGGCTCGATCTCCTCAACCCCATTCTCTCCTAACACCGCTTTGAACTGCGACAACACCATCCGAATGCCTTCCTCGACAACCTTGGGGTCGGAAACCTGCTCCGCGGAAGAAAGCCCCAGAGCCATATTATCATAGATCGGCAAGATCGATTCCAGCAGGCCAGATACCGCGTATTGCCGCAAGTCGTCCTTTTCTCGAATTACACGGCGCTTGTAGGTGTCCAGATCCGCAACTGCCCGCAGGTAGTTGTTATAATTGTCATCCGCTTGACTCTTAGCCTTTTGAAGCTGCTCTTCCATGGACAACTCCTTCTCCTCTTCAGACGCTCCCTCGTTGTTTTCGGTCCCGTCCTGCTTCTCCTCGTCCTGCTCGGATTTGCGCGCAGCTTCTTCGGAATCAGCCTCCAACTCGGCTTCCTCGACCTCCACTTTTACTTCCTCTTCTTTTTCCGCCATATTGGTTTCCAATTTCTTTTAATAGATTACCCAACTGTTTCTTCGGTAATACCGCTCTGGAATCAAAAAGTTTTTCTATAAGGTCCAGCTCCTTTTAGCGGATGCTGGCATTCGTTCGGCCCTTCCGTCGTACGCTTGAGCCGTGTTCGTGCCAATGAAGGCCGTTTCCGCGACCACATCGGGCAAGTATTCAGCTCTAGAAATTACTTCAAACAAAGGATCAAAGAGACCCATAGCGTCTTCGGCAGCGAAATCGTCAGCATCGATTCCCAACCTGAGGGCTTTGTGAGAGGGCCTGGCAGGAAGAGCATAATCGAGAATTTCGACGGTGTGGATCTTGAGGTGGCATTCGGCAATCGGCATTCCTCGACCCAAGGCCTTGGAACCGCCAAGGAGGCTTTCCAAAACGCTTTCCAGATTCAATACACCGCTTTCATCCCTGATAAGCGTAATGCGCTCAATATCCAACTCGACTGAATCTAGGCGAACTCCTTCAGAGATGAGCAAGTTTGCGGGACCTGTAACCTTCAGGCGGCGTATAGCCAGAATCGGTCTTCCCTCGTGGACAGAGCTACCGCTTCGCAGTATTGCCTCTTCAACAAGAAACTCGAACCCAAAAGGATTGCAGGCGATGGACTCGGCCTCCCATAGGTTGCCCGTGTCCTTCTCGATCTTGATCGCGATCACCGTGGGCAACGCCAACATCCAAGCTAGCGTGATGGATGCCATCAGAAACAATCCCATGAAAACAGCCGAACGAACGACGCCACCTCTACGACTCTTGTAGGCCTCTGGATTTCGATGGGATTCTCGGTCTAATTTCATAGGGGACTATTCACTTCTGGCTGGGTCCCAACCAGTTAACCGTTTACTAGTTCTAAACAAATCGATCGGTTACCAATATAGTGGCCGCCCCCGAAGCAGCCACCTCGAAGGAAGAACTCGCTGGCAATAGAACCGTCCTTCCGTTCGCCGCTTCCTTCCCAGATATCTGGACGCTTCCAGCGGTGACGCTAACGAGACGGGGCTCTCCTTGCTCGAGCACAACTGGATTCGAGCTAACATCCAGATCAATTTTCCTCAGTCGAAATTCCCGGCAATCAGCCAATAGGCTCTCGCCGGGTCCCGGGCAAACCGTCTCCGGTTCGAAGTCGTTCCAATCAATGCACTTGAGCGACTCCTGCACATGAAGCTGCCGTGGGCTACCGTCCAGTCCAACGCGACCCCAGTCATACACCCTGTAAGTGGTGTCCGAATTCTGCTGGATCTCAAGAATCAAGTTGCCCGCATCAATGGCGTGAATCCTTCCACTTTCCACTAGTATGGACTCTCCTGAGCTGACAGGAAAACGATGCACACACTCCTCCAGTGTCCCCTCGCCCAAGCGTCGCTCGAACTCGTCCCGCGTAACGCCATTTTTCAATCCAACAATGAGTGACGCGCCCGGTTGACAATCAGCGATATACCAGTTCTCGGTTTTCGGCTCTCCTCCCAATGCTGGGGCCACTTCCGTAGGAGGATGAACTTGCAGGCTCAGCCTGTCCGAACAATCCAGCCACTTTACGAGAATGGGAAAAGGCCGGCTCGAATCATAGCCCTCCCCCATAATTTCCTCTGGGCGATCTTCGATCAGCTCGCGGAGCGATTTCCCCGCAAAGTCTCCTTTATCGATCACGGACATCGCTTCGGGTCGGTCCACGACGTCCCAACTCTCGCCGATTACCTTCCCCTTGGGCAATTTCCGGCCCAGCGCCTCCTCTAGATTTCGGCCTCCCCATACGCGCTCTTGATAAATTGGTTTAAAGTAAATCGGATTGCTCATCGCGTCCTTGCAGTTTTCTCGGAAACCCGTCTTTTCATCAGTTTACGGACCAGCCCGAGCTCTAGCGAGCCCTACTGCCTCGTCACAGCTCCCATCCATATGGCCAGAAAGCGCAGTTCCAATAACAAAAATCCCTCGTCCGACATCAAGTCGCCGCGATTGCGGAGCCGTTGGCTCTGGGCTGGGGGCTTCGCCTTGTTGGCCGCGCTATTCGCTATCGCCTTGCTGGATTTCCATCCTCGACAGATTCCCGACAATTTTACGGATCCCTCGCTCGGCTTCGAACCAAATGCTTTCGGTCTTCTGGGCGTCAAGATCGGCCAGTTTTGCCTCTATCTTCTCGGAGGAGCCGCCTGGCTGATACCCGTCTTTTTGGGATGGCGAGCGTGGCTCTACGTTCGCAAAGTGCGCCAAGGCGGCTGGGCCATAACGATTGGAATACTGCTCAATATCGCCACGGCTTCCGGACTATTGGCCATCCAGAATATTATCTTTCTAGACAAGGAAATCTACGCCAAAGATCCCGGCGGGCTTCTCGGTCAAATACTCTATTCGGCATCGGTGAGAGCCTACATTGGCGATATCGGGACCACACTCATTCTCGGAGCCCTTTTTGTCGGAACTTTCGTCTTCGTTCTCGCCCCTGGGGTCTCAAGCGAATCCTATGGAGAGGAAAGCGGGCTGCAGGGATGGCTCGATCGCTGGCGCTCAAGTCGTGAAGAAAAGCGCGAAGCCCGACGCCTGGCGAAACTGGCCCGTCAGGAAGAAAAGATGGCCCTCAAACAGCAACGCCTGGAAGCCAAGCGTCTCGTTAACGAAGAAAAGGCAGCCGCCAAGGAAATGGTCGCTGCAGGCAAGGCGGCGGCGAAGGGAAAACAGGCCAAGTTCCAGCCCGAAGTTGACCCGGAACCCACTATCCCGGCCCGCAAAGAAGAACCAGCCCCTCCACCTCAAGAGCCTGAGGAAGAAGAGCCTGCAAAAAAGCCGGCCCTCAGGGATGTCCTCAAAATTGTGGCGGCTGAGGAAACCAAGAAAGCGCGAGTCAAATTACCTCAATCAGTCGGCGACTACATCTTTCCTCCCCTTGATCTCCTGGCTCTTCAAGCTAGACCGCATCACTCCAATTCTCAATCCGAGCATACTAGCAACGCCGATCGACTACAAAGGACGTTAAAGGAATTTGGAGTAGATGTCACCATGGGAGAAATACATATCGGGCCGGTAATCACCCGATATGAAGTCTACCCCGCCCCCGGAGTGCGGGTAGAGAAAATATCCAACCTGGACAAGAATATCGCCCTGGGTATGCGGGCCCAATCCGTGAGGATTCTCGCTCCGGTTCCTGGCAAGGGTTGCGTCGGTATCGAGGTGCCCAATCAGAATCCAACGCCGGTAGGCATTCGGGAGATTCTAGAATCCGAAGACTGGGCCAAATCGAAAGCGGAAATCCCCATCGCTCTCGGCAAGGACGTAAGTGGAAAACCGATTATCTCCGACCTGACTAAAATGCCTCACTTGCTCATCGCGGGAGCTACCGGAGCGGGCAAGACAGTCTGTATCAATTCAATAATTACATCGCTACTTTTTCACTCCAGCCCCGACACCCTTAGATTCATCATGATCGATCCGAAGATCGTCGAGATGAAGGTATTCAATTCGCTGCCACACATGCTCATTCCAGTGGTGACCGATCCCAAGAAAGTCCCCGGGGCCCTCAAGTGGCTGATCAACGAGATGGAGCACCGCTATGAGACCTTCGCCAAGGTGGGCGTTCGCAATATCGCGGGGTTCAACGGCCGCTCGAAGCCGGAAAAGGAAAAATCGGAAGCGGAAAAGCATGAAGAGGAGCAAATGGAGATTACCGTGCCTCGCGACGAAGGCGTCCTCGATGAGACGCCCGATAAGTTTCCCTACATCGTCTGCATCATCGACGAGCTTGCGGATCTCATGATGGTCGCCCCCGCTGATGTGGAAACAGGTATCGCCAGACTTGCTCAGCTAGCCAGGGCTGCGGGTATCCACCTTGTCATAGCGACTCAACGTCCGTCCGTAAACGTGATCACGGGCGTGATAAAGGCCAATTTGCCTTGCCGGATCTCCTTTCAAGTTTCCTCTAAAATCGATAGCCGCACCATTCTTGACGGTCCTGGGGCCGAGCAACTCATCGGCCGAGGCGATATGCTCTTCTCCCCTCCAGGCAGTTCCAAACTCATTCGTTCGCAAGGAGCCTTCGTCTCCGACGAGGAGATCGCTTCCATTGTCCACAATCTCAAATCGAACGGCCCGCCAAAATTCGCTGAAGAAGTGCAAAAGCAAATCGAGTCACCCGAAGACGTCAGCTTTGGAGACGGTGAAGAAGATGGCGACGACCTTCTCCCTCAAGCGATCGATGTGCTTCGCTCCACCAAGCGAGCATCCACCTCCATGCTTCAGAGAAGACTACGCATCGGCTACAATCGGGCTGCCCGACTGATGGAAGAGCTTGAAGACCGCGGCGTCGTCGGTCCAGAAAACGGTTCAAGCCCAAGAGAGATACTGGTGGATCTGGATACAATGTAGAAACCCAAAACGCGATCCCGCTGACCGGGAGCATGCATCATCTTAAGTACACAAACCAAGAATCTACGATTTATTGCGGATTGTAAGAGCGGGTTTACCCCGCGATTTCGACAAAGCGCTTCTTGATTCTCGCGGGATAAACCCGCTCCTACGTTGATCCAATTTTAGAGGATGCACCTCGACCAATCGAGGCTATATGATAGCTTCGCCAACATGATGAACCAACTTCTCCCTTATATCATTCTGCTGACGAAGGAGGCATCAAGTAGCGGAACGTATCCTGTTTATTTCTACTCACCCCCATCCCGACAAACAGATTCACCACAAAGGGATCTTCATGCTTGAGACATGCTTACTTCCAGCTCGAACTTGGTCTCCGATCGGAATTAAAGACGGCTCTGTCCTGCGCCGGGCGGAGTGATGCTGGGGAAGCTAGAGATAATCGGGTTTTCCTGATCGAGCCGAAGGACTGGTCTATGCGATTCATAAGTTTTCTGGCGATGGCCTACATCAAAATTATCGAATGGATCCTCTATCCTACGAGGTGGAGTTGGACGAGCGATACCGCGGCCAAGGATTGGAAAGACGTGCAGGTCGTCCTCATTCTCAAACACACGTCCCTTTTTGAATTTCTTTTCGCGAGTGTGGTTCCGTTCGGCTATCTGTGGCATCTTTCGCGAGAGATGGTTTACCCAGCCGCAGCCGAAACTCTGGAGAGACCTCTCATCGGAACTTTTCTCAAGATCGTCGCCCAAGTAGTACTGCTAACCCGCAAACGTGACAACAGCTGGATAGAGTTTCTGCAGCAGATGGACGATCAGGCTATGACCGTATTTCTCCCAGAAGGAAGAATGAAACGGCTCACCGGCCTCGACAAGACGGGTCAGCCCATGACGGTCAAAACCGGAGTCTATGATCTGCTGAGGAAATTCAGGCCCTGTCAGGCTGTGATTCTATATAGCGGCGGCCTGCATCACGTCTGCCCTCCTGAAAAAAGGTTCCCAAGATCTTTAAGAGGCTACAGGCGAATCTGGAAAAAATCGAAATCGATCCCTATCTGAAACAATTCGAAGGGATCGAGGACGAGAGGGACATTGCCCTGCGGGTCAGTAACGACCTGGAGATCAGGCGGGGCCGAAACTGCCCGGCTCCCCATCGAATTGCCGAGGGATGACTCAAGGGCGATCGATGTCGCCTCCCGGTAAAGTCGAGGCTTGGCCAAGGAAGAAACGTAGAATCCCCTTCCAATCAACGCCCTTCCACCGGCCAGTTTTTAGATTCCGTGCGGGCACCTTTCAGGTAGGTCTCGAACTTGGCAACAATGTCAGGATGTTCAGCGGCAAGATCGCGGACCTCCGACTCGTCGTTCAATAGATCGTATAATTCCAAAGGCTCGCCCGGAGCGAGCCGGACGGCCTTCCAATTTTTCCACCGAACGGCTTGCTGGAAATCGCTTTCGAAGAACTCCCAATAGAGAAAACGGTCGTTGGGTTGATCCTCTCCGAGAATAGATGGAAGGACGCTCATCCCGTCGAGACCATCAGGGGCTTCGGCCTCGGCCAGAGTGGCCAGAGTGGGAAGAACATCCGCAAAGTACCAAGGGAAGTCATTTGTTTTCCCTTCCGCGACTTTTCCAGGCCAGCGAACGATCATAGGCGTGCGGATACCGCCTTCATACATATCCCGTTTTCGGCCACGCAAGCTCCCCGAACTGTCGAATCGCCCTTCCCAACGTTGGGCAGCTCCATTATCCGAGCAGAAGAATACGATCGTCTCCTCATCGATTCCCAACTCCTTCAATAGAGCGAACAATCGTCCGATATCCCGATCCATCCGCGTGACCATGGCCGCATGAATTATTTCATCCTCCTTCCAAGACTGATTTGTATATGGAGCTGTATCCGGAATTTCATAACGGCTATGAGGAATCAGATACGGAATATAGAGGAAGAAACGATTCCCCTTATTCTCCCGCACGAACTCGAGAGCGAACTCCGCGAAGAGGTCGTGGGTGTAGGTTTCCTTTCTCCCATCCGTATTCCCTGGGAGATCCACCCGCTCTTTGTTTCTCCAAATAAAGTCCGGGTAGTAGGAATGCGCTCGGCGCTGATTCAAGTAGCCAAACCATTCATCGAATCCCTGATCATTCGGATGCCCTGTTGTGCCAGGCTCCCCCAAGCCCCATTTTCCAGTCATTCCAGTTACGTATCCAGCTTCTTTCAATACTTCAGCCACCGTGACGTCTTCCGCATTCAATGGAACTCGCCCATTTCCACCTCCCAAACCCTTAACGCCGAATTTGCCAAAGTTACCTCGCACAGTCGTGTGCCCAGTGTGCAAGCCGGTCATCAACACCGATCGCGATGGAGCGCATACCGGCGACCCCGCGTAGGCATGCGTAAACCGCGTTCCTTCCTTCGCCATCCGGTCTAGATAAGGTGTCTGGATCTCCGACTGCCCATAGGAACCTAGATCTCCATAGCCCAAGTCATCGGCCATGATGAAAATAATGTTTGGGCCATCGCCATCTTCAGCTGGCGATAAGAACGAGACTACGATCGTAGCCAGAATTAGAGAAATCCTCGGAGATATTCGCGTTATCATTTGCTGAGAGCTTAACAAGTCTGACGAAAACTCAACGGAAAGAGCCGAAGTGCATAATAAAACATGTAAGAACAATGCCAGATCTCTTAGCTTGAAAACCGGTACTCAATAATTAAGCGGTCAGACTAAAGATGAATCTGGTCTAACTCTTTTGACAGATCCAGTGTTCACGGGTTTAACGCTAACATGAAGCCCGCCTCCTTCTCGATTTACCTGTCTCTCGCGATCGCTTTTTCGAGCCAATTATTCTCCCAAGAAGCGCAAAAAGGCGATCCAGTCTCTACTGGCCCAAAAAATGGGACTCTGATAATTGCCGGCGGCTCGGCCATCGAACCGATTTTGGAGCGCTTCATCGAATTAGCTGGAGGGAACGACGCTCCGATCGTCTATATTCCAACCGCTAGCGGCGACATTGGTGACGAAGCCCGCGAAATGCGATCAGACATCCTCCGGAACCTGGGCGCTACGAACGTAAGCGTGGTGCACACGACCGATCCCGGCGTAGCGAATACCGAATCTTTTGCCAAACCGCTACGTACCGCCAGAGGCGTTTGGTTTGGCGGGGGACGGCAATGGCGTTTAGTGGATGCGTATGAAGGCACTCTGACCGAGCGGCTTTTCAGGGATGTCCTGGAGCGCGGCGGTATCATAGGCGGAAGTTCCGCTGGAGCTACCATTCAAGGTTCGTATTTGGCTCGTGGAGACACAGGTAATAACCAGATTATGGTGGGCGACCACGAGGTGGGCTTCGGCTTTATTTCCAATGTAGCCATCGACCAGCATCATATAGCCCGAAACCGCCACTTCGACATGTTCGCCATTCTCGATCGCTACCCTCACCTGCTCGGCATCGGCATCGATGAAGGCACGGCAATCGAAGTGTCGAGAAACGAGTTTCACGTTTTAGGAGCTGGCTACGTTGCTATCTATGACGGCGCCTTCTGGTCGCGTGAAGGCTCGCAATTGAAACAGTTGCCCGAAACGAACCGGCTTTTCTACTTCCTCCGACCCGGCGATCGCTACGATCTCGCCGAACGAAGAGTCATTCGATAAAAAGCTAGTTCCATCGATTACGAGAATCTATACCAGCAGATTTTCTACAGGATACGCTGCGCTACATGATACTCCGGTAGCCACCCGATCAATTTGATCCCATTATCATGCTCGCGCGATCGCGATCGTGTGGCGCGGCGTATCCTATTAACTACTACTATCGAATCTGGTTACCAGTGGCGAACCAGTCATCCCCACCGAAAACACCTGTAGACGAGATCGCTGATCTCGTGGCATCCTCACTTCGCTAACGAACCCGCTACTTGCTTAATCACTTCTCCAGCTCTGGCCACTTGTTCAGCATCTACGTCCAGATGCGTTACCAACCGTATCAGCTGGGGAGCGACCGCCATGGTCAACACACCTTCCGTGCGCATCGCGTCCACGAGTTCGGACGCCGTTCCCAAACTCGGTTCGACATGGAAAATCAAAATGTTTGTATCCACCATCTCAGGTTGCAAAGCCAGCCCTTCGCTCTGACGGACAGAATCCGCCAGGACCTGAGCATCGGCATGATCTTCTGCTAGTCGATCGACGTTATTCTCCAAGGCGTACAAGGCTCCCGTCGCGATAATCCCAGCCTGTCGCATTCCTCCGCCAAACAGCTTGCGAGCCCGGCGAGCCTTCTTAATCAAGTCCTTTGGCCCCGCCAAGGCCGATCCAACAGGAGCCCCCAATCCCTTGCTGAAACATACACTGATCGTATCAAAATGCTGGGCCCAATCGGCTACGTCGATTCCGGTGGCTACGGCTGCATTGAATAGTCGAGCTCCGTCCAAGTGACGCCGCAAACCATTTTCTTCCGCCCACTGGCAGATATCGACGACGTTCTCATAGGGCTGGATGCGACCTGCCCCCCGATTATGCGTGTTTTCCAAGCACACAAGCCGGGTGCGAACCAAGTGCTCGTTATCCGGCCGGATAAGCCCACGCAGTTGATCGACATGCAACACGCCAAAATCCCCATCCACCGTTCTCGCACTCAAACCACTCAGTTGAGCGAAGGCTGCTTGTTCGTAATTGTAGATGTGGCACCCAGACTCGCAGATAAACTCGTCACCCGGCTGGCAATGAATCCTGATAGCTATCTGATTCGTCATCGTCCCCGTGGGCATGAAAATAGCCGCTTCCATACCCAGCCTTTCCGCGCAAAGGTTTTGCAGACGTTCGACCGTCGGGTCGCAATCGATGACGTCGTCGCCCACTTCAGCATTGGCAATGGCCTGACGCATGCCTGCCGTTGGCTGGGTGACTGTGTCGCTACGGAGATCGATTGGTATGGAAGTCATTCTCCTCAACCAACTATCTAGACCCTCTTCACGAGCAAGCCCGTAGCGCGGTCCTTCAGTAGCATCAGGCTTAGCTCGAATAGCGACGACTGAGCCGCGTGGAATCAGATCAAACTTGAAAGGCTCGAGCTGAAGCACCAAGCTACTTTCTTCGAGAGCGAATAGACAAATCGATGATACAAGGCTCGCATTTATCCTTTGAGAGGCGATGATCCCAACTCCTCCTCGTCCTCCTCCGTGCTCAATCAACCGATAACCGTTAACGCCGCCCTGGCCGCATTTATCCTGGCCGCCCTTTGGGGAGGGAATACGCCCTCCATTAAGGTCGCTTTGGAAGGCCTGCCACCGCTGGCTCTGGCGGGAGTTCGGTTTATCCTGGGAGTACTAACCGTGCTGGTTTGGGTGTTGTATGAGAGAATCCCCATCAAGCCGCAAAAAGGAGAGTATCGCCTCCTCTTTTTCCTTACCATTCTGTTTGTTCTGCAAATCTATTTCCTTCACTTGGGAACGCGCTCCACCCTAGCCGCCCACTCGGGAGTGTTTGTCTGTACGGCTCCTTTCTTTATCGCTCTTCTCGCCCACTATTTCTTGCCTGATGATCGGCTTAGCATTCCCAAGATCGCCGGTATGCTCTGCTCCTTCGCAGGGATCGTCATGATCTTCGCTGAGGGCTTCCTGACTTCAGCTACCGACTATCTGCTGGGCGATGCGATCGTTCTGGTCAGCGGCTTTCTCCTGGGGGCTCGGCAGATCTATACGAAACGGCTCACCCAAACTATGCACCCGGCGCGGCTCTTGTTCTGGCAAGCCACCTTCAGCATCCCCATATTCTTTCTCCTTAGCGCCCTATTCGAGCGCAACGAAACTTTCTACGTCGATCGCGATGTGGCTTTAGCCATCGCCTACCAAGGGATTGTCATTGCTGGCTTCTGCTTCATTTTCTGGACCATCCTACTCCGTCGCTACAACGCCAGTAAGTTAGGTGTATTCGCTTTTGTATCACCGATCTCAGGAGTCGCCATCAGCTACTGGATTCTAAACGAGCCTATCACCAACGCTCTCATTTTCGGCGTGCTACTGGTCGGACTCGGCATCGGCATCGCCACCTATCCAGCTGGCCGGAAACGCATTCGGGAAAACTAGCCGATGGCTTCTCACTAGCACAAACTTATCGGTTTTCTAACGATATTCACGTCAACCAGCTCAAGCTAGAACCATCTGCAGGAGCGGGTTTATTCCGTGATAATCGCTACCTGATCCGAGGCTAACTCACGGGAAAAACCCGCTCGTAATCGCCTCATAAAGCTACCCATCAGCCACCCGCTTAGCTCTAGCCCTGGGAATGTCAGGAAAGCTGAAGGATAGATCGGCCTTTCGGAAGTCCGATACAAACTTCGATGGAGTCTATACTTCGCAGCCATTCAAGGGGCGACAAAGGCCCATCAATTGTTTGGTTCACTTTCAATGACGTTAGCTAGTCACTTGGACTGCTAGCGGGTCGCGGAGTTGGCCTCTGATTGCCAATCCGATTCACTGTAAAAGTGAAGTTCGGCGTGGCCACCCGAGTATAAAATGTAACCACATTATCACTACTTTCAATCCTTGTAAGCTTTTTGGCCGCCCAGTATCTCGCGATTTCGCTGAGCTTCATCCACCGAAAGCGACCGCCATAGGCAGCGTTGAGCCGTTTGACGATGATCTGGAAGCTGTGGAAGTTCTGCCCCGTCCCATTGGCGTACATGTTGGGCCAATGGGACAGGAAATAGGCGGGCTCTCCTCGCGGTTTGAGAACTGTCACCGACCGGTCCTGCCTCGGCTGTTCGCCAGGAACAATTGGATACGGTGCAGTGGACAGCCGTTGCAGACCCAAGCTTAATCCCAATCCGGTCAGGGCGGCGGTTCTGAGAAAGGAACGGCGAAGGACAGGTGGCTTGGGAGACCTATATGGAAATGGTATTCCAATCCGAGGCAATCGTGAACTAGCAGCCCAGCGAACGAGTGGAGCTATAGAAGTATGAAAGTATCGTACCTCCCCTAAACCCAGCCAGCGGATCTATACCCAGCACCCTATTTCAATCCCGGCGAGGGGATCAACCCATTGGCGGCGAGCCACTCCAAGGACTGTTTCTGCCACGCGTCCCACATCTCACCTTGGTACCGATTCAAGCCATGGCCTCCGCTTGGGAGTTCTAGATAACGCGTCCGGACACCATGGGCTCGCAAAGCCTGGTGAAAAACTTCGCTGTTCGTGGAGGGCACAACCGAGTCGTCGATCGCATGGGCGAGAAACGCAGGAGGCGTGGTATCGCCAACCTGCTTCTCAGCGGAAAAGAAATCCTGAAGCTCGGTGGAATAATCTTCGCCCAGCAAGTTCTTCCGGACCCCCATGTGGGAATCGCCAGAGGCGGCATCTACGATGGTTGCAGGATACACCAAAACCGCGAAATCGGGACGGCAGCTATAGCGTTCCACCGGATCGTTGGCGTCGGGATGCCCTGCATCGAAATGGGTGGCAGCCGTCGCCGCCAATTGCCCGCCGGCCGAGAATCCGATGATTCCGATTTGCCCGGGATCGATCCGCCACTGAGAAGCGTTCGATCGAACGAAGCGAATGGCTTTCTGGGCATCGTATAAGGGAACGAAGGGCCTACCCTGGGGCAAGCGGTACTCGAGGACGATTCCTGTGACACCATGACGATTCAGCCATTCCGCAATACCCGTTCCCTCGGGCCCTTTAACTAAATTCCGATAGCCCCCGCCCGGGCAAATCACCATGGCAGCTCCATTCGGCTGGTCCGGATGGAAAACGGTGATGAACACATCCTTGTCTTCGCTAAGCCCATCGCCGACAGGCGCCTCTCCCGGCCAGAGATTGTGCCGCTCCTGGGAACCCATAGCCACAAAATGCAAAAGCGCCAGGCACCCGATAAGAGACCCAAGACATCCCCCGAACAGCCAATATGAATGAGCCAAATTAAATCTGCCACATACATTAAACATTAGTAACGCCTTCTTTATTGGGCCGTATGGCCACCGTCAACCGTCCATGGAAGAGCAAGAGACGACAAAAGCGTTTTTTAATCCGTGGCGATAAACGCCGTCACGATAGCCACTCCTCTGAAATTCGCAATCCGCACATAGGGTGCAGATCCTGCATCGAGCGGTGGAACATTAGTCCCTTGGCCAGCCTATGGATCTGGGCAAATCCAGAACGGCCTCCTGAAAACTGAATCTTCTCGCCCAAATTTGAGCGATTCCTCTAGAGTATTAGCTACTTAGTTCGAACCTATGGCTTTTCGCAGCTCCTGTCTCTTAATCTTACTAATTGTTGTTCTCCGCATTTCCGGTCACTCCCAAGAGCTGCCTCCGGGCGCCATGCTCCTGCCTGAGTCAGTCCTGCCCGCTTACGAATCAGAGATCGATCATGCCCGGCTAATTCAGGACAACAAGATCGCTAGCTTCAAGTTAGGCCAGGAGGTCTACCAGCAAGTCTGCCACAATTGTCACGGCGACATCAACTTAACGGGTTCCATCCCAAATTCCCTAAGGTTCGCGGAAGGAGTATTCCAGCACGGCAACGATCCCTATACCATGTACCAAACCATTACCCGAGGTTGGCGGCTAATGGCTCCCCAAACCCAGCTCAGCCCTCGAGAAAAGTATTCAGTTATTCGTTACATTCGAGAGCACTTTATCGAAGATCGAAATCCCGATCAGCTTTTCGCCATTACGGACGAGTATCTTTCCGGTCTTCCCAAAGGCAACCAGATCGGCCCTGAACCAACAAAACGCGAACCGTGGAGCGATATGGACTACGGTCCCTTCCTTACTGGGACCTTCGAAATCGTGCCCGAAGAGGCAGAGCTCTATCGCTGGCCTGAAGGCAAAGACACAAGAGGCTACGTCGCCCCAAATGCCAACATCGCATACAAGGCTATCGCCATCCGCCTAGATACTGGCGAGGGCGGCATTTCAAAAGGCAACACCTGGTTGGCTTTCGAACACGACACCATGCGTGTCGCCGGTGTCTGGACCGGAGAAGGATTTACCAATTGGCAGGGGATCAACTTCGACCGCAAGCATTGGTATTGGCCACGGACTAGCGGAAAAGTCGTCTACGAAACGGAAGATGTTCCCGGCTGGGCCAATCCAGCTACCGGATCCTTCGACGACCAACGCTTCGTTGGGCTGGACGGACGCCGCTTCGGTCCCCTCCCGCGCGACTGGACGCATTTCAAGGGGCTTTACCGGCATGCGAACCGTATCGTCATCGCCTATACAGTCGGAGAATCCGAAATCTTGGAGAGTCATTCGCTAACTGACTCTGGAGGCATCGCTCGAATTCTGAATATCGGGAAATCCGACAAGGATCTAACACTGCGGCTGGGCAATGCGGGAACTCCGATGTCGAAAGATGGAAGCGACACCGTCAAGATGATAGAAAAGGACGGTTTCCTGACAGCCACAATACCCGCCAAGTCCACACCGCTGAAGGTAGCCTTCATTTCCGGACGCGGCTCCGTTTCTAATCGAGACTTGGATCTGGCAGCCCTGACCAAAGGAAGCCCCTCGGAGTGGCAAACAGCAATTCCATCTCCAATCATTCGCGGCCAACAGGAAGGGGCCTTCCAATGGGATAGCTTCGCTCTACCCATGGCGAATCCATGGAAGAGCTGGCTACGTGCGAGCGGCATCGATTTTTCGCCCGATGGGAAAACGGCCTATCTCTGCACGTGGGACGGCGATGTTTGGCGAGTCGAAGGGATCGCCGACGAGTCAGCGGTCAATGCCCAGTGGTATCGTATCGCCGCAGGCCTGTTTCAGCCGCTGGGTATTAAGCTCGTGGACGGAGAGATCTTCGTCACCTGCCGCAACCAGCTTGTGCGGCTCCATGATCTTAACGGGGACGGAGAGATGGACTTCCACGAAGCTTTCAATTCGGACCACCAGGTCACCCAGCACTTTCATGAGTTTGCGATGGGGCTGCAGGTCGATGATGAGGGCAATTTCTACTACGCCAAAAGCGCCCGTCATGCTCGCCCACCCTTGGTCGCCCATCACGGCACCTTGCTCAAAGTCAGCCCGGATGGGGAACGCACGGAAATCTTAGCCAACGGATTTCGGGCCGCCAACGGCGTTTGCATCAATCCGGATGGCTCGTTCATTGTCACCGACCAAGAGGGCCATTGGAATCCTATGAATCGTCTAAATTGGGTTTATCCCGATGGGCGCTTCTACGGGAACATGTGGAGCTATGGAGCGCCCGATGACAGCTTGGACGAGGCGATGGAGCGCCCTCTTGCTTGGGTCGACAAGGGCTTCGATCGCTCTCCCTCGGAACTGCTGTGGGTAGACAGCGAAGATTGGGGACCTCTGGATGGAAAACTGCTAAACCTATCTTACGGTCACGGGCGACTGGAGATCGTTCCTCACGAAATCGTCAACGGGCAACCGCAAGGCGGACTGTGTCGCTTGCCCATTCCAGATTTTCCCACCGGCACGATGCGGGGCCGCTTTCATCCCGACAATGGACATCTCTACCTCTGCGGCATGTCCGCTTGGGGAACGGCCCAACTGCACCAGGCTGGAGGATTCTACCGTATCCGAAAAACGGACGCGCCTGCCCACTTGCCCATCGGTCTTCGGGTCAGCGAAGGCGAGATAGAAATCGAGTTTTCCGATCCTCTCGAGACAATGTCGCCTCAGTTCCTCCGGGATTCCATCATTGTCCGCACCTGGGCCCTCAAGCGCACCGCCAACTACGGCTCAGCCCACTACGATAAAAAGCAAATCGAGGTCGCCGGCGCCAGCCTATCCACCCAAGGACGAATTCTCCGCTTGAAAATTCCCGGGCTCGAACCGGTCTGGCAAATGTCGATCAAGTACTACCTCAAAGGTGCCAATGGAGAACCCGTCGAAGGCGAAATCCAAAACACCATCCACGAAATCGGCCGAAATCGATAGTTCACGAGATCGCCCTTCAGAAATGTTGCAGGAGTGCCCCCGCAAGGCGTGGGCCGCTCCTAAATCCAACCGAGCTCCAACATGAAACGACCCCTCCTGATTCTCAACATCCTTCTATCACTCCTAACTATTCCGCTTTTCGCTGAAAGGGCAGAGAATCCAAACATTCTTTTCATTATGTCAGACGACCATGCCGCCCACGCTATCAGCGCCTATGGCGGACGACTCGCCCAAGTCGCTCCGACACCAAGCCTGGATCGACTGGCCGGCGAGGGCATGCGTTTTGCCAACGCCTTTGTTACCAATTCAATCTGCACGCCTAGCCGAGCTGTTATTTGGACGGGCAAGTATTCGCACGTGAATGGCGTTTACAAATTCACAGGACTTGACCAAAGCCAGCCGACGCTACCGAGGTACATGCAGGCCCACGGCTACCAGACAGGGTTTGTGGGGAAATATCACCTGCATACGAATCCTGTCGGCTTCGACCACTGGTCCATCTTGCCTGGACAAGGAAAGTATCATGATACGGCCTTTGTCGAAATGGGCGACGAGGACCCATCAGGTGCCGTTAGGCTAGGAACGCAAACGCCCAATCCCGGCTGGCACAGCACGGATATCATCACGAAAAAGGCGCTAGACTGGTTCAAAGATGTCCGGGACCCCGACAGGCCCTTCTTCTACATGCTCCACTACAAAGCGCCCCACGATCTGTGGGAACACGCTCATCGCTACAATGACTATCTGGCCGATACCGAGATCCCCGAACCAGAGACGCTCTTCGACCACGGCTCTGGCCGCTCCCTCGCTCTCGATCAGAGCACGCAAGAGATTGGAGGCCGGTCCCACCACACGCAATTCAATCCTGAAATCAAGGCCATGCCCATAAGCGATGCCAAACGCCGCTTGGTTTACCAAGAGTACATGAAACGCTACCTCCGGTGCGTAAAAGGCATTGATGACAATATTGGCAAAGTTCTCGACTATCTGGATACATCCGGTCTTGCAGAGAACACGGTCGTCATCTACACGGCTGACCAAGGGTTCTTCTTGGGCGAACATGGGCTCTACGACAAACGGTTGATCCATGAGCCGTCGCTACGCGTCCCTCTGATAGTTCGCTGGCCCGGAGTCGTCGGTGCGGGAACCGTCAATTTCGATCTCGTTCTCAATCTCGACTATCCGGAAACCATTCTCGATATAGCGGGACACCCCATCCCCGACGATATGCAAGGAAGCAGCCTGGCTCCCCTCCTGCGCAGCGAATTCGTCCCGGACTGGCGACAATCCTTTTACTACCGCTACTACTACTCCCATTTCGATACGCCCAGTCACTATGGAATCCGTACCCGAAACGAGAAACTCGTCTACTACGATACTCGCGATGAGTGGGAGCTCTACGCCCTTAACAATGACCCGACCGAGGCGAACAACCTGGCAAACAATCCCGATTGGTCCGACAAGATGGCGGCCCTCAAAGACGAGCTCTTCGCCCTGCAAAAGTCGGTCGGAGACGATCCCACCGACATCGGCTACAACCCGCGCACTGGCAATCCTGCCCTGGACAAGCTGGAAGCCGAACGAGCCGACTCTAGGAGAGCAACCAGCAACTAGACCCTGGGCGGCTCCCTAAACAGGAAAGATAACTATTCTAACGTAACTCCTGATTCTAAGCCATTGTTAACTATTTCCGTAAGAGCGGTCCACGCTTTGCGGGGCCGCGAGATCCATCTTTCACCATCGCGGTCCCGCAAAGCGTGGACCGCTCCTACGAAATATCAAACCACGACAATCATTGAACGTCCCTGCACCAATGGGCACGCAAACGACTTGCCCGACAATCACCCACATGTTGACAGTCTGCTGAATTCGGTCCATCGATGAAATATCGTATTTCTATCCTTCAATCGCTTTTGGAAGGGAATTTGGGGTAGAATGCTCCTCGAACTATCTCCTAAATCACTATGATCGATCGCCGTCACTTTCTGAAATCCCTCGGAGTAGGTCTCGCATTGCCTGCGCTGGAATCAGTCCAGCCGGTTTTCGCCAAGGCAGCTGTGAAAGCAGCTCCGGTCAAGCGGCTGGTCACAATCGGGACCTACCTCGGATTCCACACGCCCAGTTGGTTTCCTCAAGAGACAGGCCCTAGCTACTCGATTTCGCCCGTCCTAAAGCCGATCGAAGACTTGAGGGAAAATTTCACCCTCTTCTCCGGGCTCGATCACCGAGCTCCGAACGGGCATAAGAATTGGAAAAACTACCTTACGGGGAAAGGTACGCCCGGCGTTTCCTTCGACCAGATCGTAGCTAAATCGATTGGACATCAGACCCGTTTTGAATCGCTTCAGGTTACCTGCGGGACACCTCCTGTAAACGGCTACATGAGCTATACCAAAGAGGGCATCATGCTTCCGGCGATCGGTCGTCCAAGCGTGTTGTTCGGCAAGCTCTTCAGTTCGGATTCAGATATGGCACGAATGAAGTACCTATTGGAGAGCGGCGGCAGTGTGCTGGATTTGGTGATGGATGAAGCCCGCTCGCTCGAGCGCCGCGTAACCTCCCGGGATCGCGATAAACTTGGCGAATACTTCTCGTCCGTGCGAGACGTGGAACAGCAAATTCAGAAACAACGCCATTGGTTGGAAAAACCTTCCCCAAAAATCGACTATCCGCTTCCGGAATTCGATCCCGTCGCGCCAGATCTCTCTTTGGAATGCGAATCCATCATGTACGATCTTATCACGTTGGCCTTGGAGACAGATTCTACGCGGGTCATTTCATTCCTCGTGCCGGGATCGGGTCAGGTATTCACCATAAATGGACAACTGCTTAGCGCTGGATATCACGGTCTATCCCATCATGGCAATGATCCCGGAAAAATCGCGGAATATAACCTTGTTGGAAAACAGCATGTTGAGCGTTTTGGAAAATTCCTGTGTCAATTGAAAGAACGCAAGGATCCCGATGGGCGAGCGCTTATAGATACAACCGCAGTTCTATACGGGAGTGGCATGGGTAACGCCAATACACACAACAATAGTCGGCTTCCTGTTCTCGTGGCCGGCGGTCCCTACAAGCACGGTTCCCATCAAGCTATTGATCGGAACAACCCCTCGGATACGACCCCGCTGATGGGCGACCTATTCCTCTCCCTAATGCAATCAATGGGCCTCGACACGAATCGTTTCGCCAATGCGAAGCGGAACATGAACGAGTATCTGCTTTAATGGTTCGCCGCATCGCTTGTCTTACAGCGGCGATAACCTGCATTGCCGCCTTACCACTAACGACTCTGGCCAACCCGATAGTCGATAGCTTCACCGAGCCCATACCCAAGGAAGCCGATAGTTTCCTAGTCGACTATTGTCTCAATTGCCATGACGAGATCGAACGCAAGGGCGACCTCAACCTGGACTTCGTAGAGATCAATTGGAACGACCACCAAGCGAAGGCGACCTGGAGCAAGGTCCATGAGATGCTCGACAAGGGGGAAATGCCCCCGAAAAAGGAGAGACAACCGAACGCGGTGGAGCGTCAGGCGATGCTAAGTTGGCTCGACACGGCGCTAAGCAAGCGCGATCCGCCAGGAGGGACAGTCCTGAGACGACTAAACCGCGAGGAGTACGAGAATACGGTTCGCGACATTCTAGGAATACCATTCACCGCTCCGGAGAGCTTTCCGTCCGACCTCGAATACCATGGATTCGACAATGTCGGTGAAGGGCTGGTGCTCTCGCCTCCGCTCATGGCCCAGTACTTCGAGATCGCAACCAAAGCTGCAGATCTTCTCATCCCGCCATTGAAGGAAGAAAAAATCGTTCCTAGCGAAACGTCAGTCGTGGGCCCCAATGATTTCACCCTCAATTTCACTACGGGCCACCCAATTGATGGAGTTCTGAGGATGACAAGTTCCTCCGACCCTTTGGCTCGAGGTTCCGTTTGGCCCAATCGCTTTGAAGCAAAAACGACCGGTCGATACGCCGTGAAAATGGAGCTCTCCTCGTATGAACCAGAGACGGGACACTTCCCCATCGTCAAACTCTTGGCGTTCACGGCCAATGGAAACAGCTTCACCCGAACCTCCACACTGAGAGAATTGGCTGAGATTCACGTTGCAGGAGGAACGCCGGATACCTATCGCGCCGAGGTCGATCTGCAAAAAGGGGAAACGATTGTCGTTCACTACGACAATGCCTCCCTGAGCGCGGATCAGAGTACGGAACGGCTCGCTGAGCACCTGCTGGAAATCTTCAAAGCCGACCTCGCGCTGGGAGCCGCTTGGAAAACAGCTGGCTACCAACGGTCCGATCGTGGTTGGTCCTGGTGGGATCGCATCCAGAAAATCAAGAATCAGCCTGGATTCTCTGCCGAAAATTTTGAACCTGAATCCAAAGAAACTAAGGAATTCGCTCTCAAAATGGCTCGCACTGGGGTCAATCTTTTCGAGACCATGTGCTGCTATCGCTTTTTCGCGGGACCCGGTCTAGATATACACGAGTTATCAGTGTCTGGCCCCTTGCCAGCGGAGCAAAAGTCGATCGATCTGAATCCTTCGGATTTCACTTCATTAGATGCTTCCGGCACCTTGACGCAGGAGCAGCCTTGTCGATTGATCTCCTCACTAAGCACGATCGCTGGGAGCGCAGTCTGGCCATCACGGTTTGAGGCCAAAATCAGTGGCGTGTACCGTATCCGATTCGATGCGACAACTTTTCAGGACTCCAAAGCATTTTATGACGTTGGAGCTGAACCGTTTCTCATCGAGCTTCATGCTCGCAGGAACTCTGCAGACCCATATGAATTAGTCGATACCATGCGCAAACTAGCTGAATTCAGCTTGTTGCCAAACCTTGACCAAGCCCAAGTCTACGAAACGGAAGTCGTATTGGAAAAAGGCGAAACGATCGCCTTTCGCTGGGGAAACAGCCCACTCTACTCGGATTCAGGAAACAGGTTTTATTCGCCAGATGCTTTGGGAAAGCTAGTAGATGATAAACGCATTCTGGCGGCCTACAGAATATTGGGGCGAGCTCGTGAACTGACGCCTTCGCAATACTATGAAGCGGTTATGGATCTTGTGAATAGCGAATCTCTGAATACAAAAGAGACAGTCTCACTGGAGGCGCCCAACTTGACCGCGCCCGCCGTTTACAATCAGTTCGCTCGCATAGCCCGCCAAGACATGATTCGCCATGGGCCTGCATTGGATATTGGAAATGCTGAAATTCTCGGCCCCATTCGATTGGTCGAAGACAATGAAATGAAGGAGCAGCGCCTCCGAACCTCCCTTTTCATGGGCCATCGGCAAGGTCGCAATGACGAAGCATACGCGACAGCTATCTTACAACCCTTTCTGGACAAGGCTTTCAGGCGACCGGCCACTGGTGAACAGGTTTTCAAGTACGTTAAGGTGGCTCTAAAACATACTTCTGAAGGAAATCGTTTTGAGGATGGTATCCACTTGGCAATACGGGCGGCCTTGTGTTCGCCAAAGTTCATCTATCGCGGACTGGAGGCCGGCGAGCTCGATGACTATGACCTGGCGAGCCGATTGAGCTACTTTCTGACGAGCTCGCCGCCTGATAAAAAGTTATTGAAACTGGCATCGGCCGGAGACTTGTCAGATCCCGAAACACTCGCCCAGGAAACTCGCAGACTGCTCGCTAGCAAACGAGTGAATAGCTTCATCAACTCGTTCGCTGGCCAATGGCTCGATCTTCGCGTCTTGCCGGATATTATGCCGGACCCGCGATTGATAAATTGGAACGACAACTACCTTAAAGCTATTACTGACGAAACCGAGATGTTCATCGCTGAAATTCTGCGAGAGAATCATACTTTGGATACATTCATCGATCCTGACTTTACCTACATGAATCGCTTCAATGCTCGGTTGTACGATCATCCATTTGATGGAAACAACGCCATGAAGCGAGTGCCTATCCAGCGAGGCTCCAAATACGGCGGGATCCTAGGACAGGCCAGCGTGATGATGGCCACCGCGAACGGCGTCGACACCCAACCAGTCCTTCGTGGAGTTTGGTTGCTAGAGAATGTGCTCGGCGACCCTCCTTCCGAGCCTCCTCCCGACGTTCCAGCTGTCGAGCCCGATACCAGCGGTGCCAAGACGATTCGCGAGCTACTGGAACGCCACCAAGCAGATGCTAGCTGCGCCAGCTGCCACCGCAAGATCGATCCCCCAGGTTTCGCACTGGAAAATTTCGACCCGGTGGGCCGTTGGCGTTCGCACTACCCACTGTATGAGAAAAGAGGGGACAAAACCGTAACCTTGAAAGGGCATCCAGTTGACGCCTTCGGGCAGCTTCCCGACGGAACCCGTCTCGAGGACGCCAGGGATCTAAAACGCTACTTGGTGGAGAACATCGATATCTTCTCTCACTGCCTGACCGAGAAGCTAATGGTATATGCGACTGGCCGCCCCCCCAGCTATGGCGATAGCAAGGTAATCGACAATATCGTCGCTCAAGCCAAGGATCGAGGCAATGGCTTCCAAGACCTAGTTGTCGCTTTGGTAGTTAGCGACGTGTTCCGAGCAAAATGAACCATCTATTTCAACTTAGCGAACAAGCAGACCTGCCCAAAAATCACATTTAACATGAGTCGCCCGCTTCCTCCACCATTCACCATTCTAAATGGTCCGGTCTCCAGTAGATCCGGTCGTGTCCTCGCTCCCCTCATTGGAACACTATTCGTTGCTACTTTCCTTGTAGCGACGATCGGCTGCGCTCCGAAATCAAAAGATGAGCAGAGGCCCAAACCGAACATCATCTTTCTGCTGACCGACGATCAGCGTGACGACACCTTCGGAGCCATGGGACACCCGTGGGTAAAGACGCCCAATTTCGACCGTCTTCTCGCCCAGTCCGTTCGCTTCACTAATACCTACACCGCCGAACCCGTTTGCTCCCCCAGCCGCGTTTCCCTGCTGACCGGAATGCACGAGCGCGTCCATGGCATCGGATTCACTTCTTCTTACGAACTCACCGAGGATCAATGGGCCCGCTCCTATCCGCATCTGTTGCGAGAATCCGGATACTACACTGGATTCGTCGGTAAAATCGGGATCGAATACTATACTTTCAAAGGCAATGCTGCTGAGAAGTTCGATTATTGGTGGGGACATGATGGCTGGACCCGCTTCCTGCCCAAAAATTCGAATTCCGCCAGCACTCGACCCTATCACCACGCCAAAAACGACATGATTACGCCCATCATGGGCGAGGCCATGGGCGACTTTCTGGACCATGTTCCTGATGACAAGCCCTTCTGCCTATCGGTTAGTCTGAACGTTCCCCACGGATCTCAAACCACCAGCATGTATGAGGATTATGAGGACTGGCGTAAAATGACGCGTCCAGCCAACGAGAATCCGCAGCTGCAAGGAACAGAGTTCTACGATACGCTCTTTCGTGATCTGGAAATCGAAATCCCAGCGGAAACCGCGACCGACCCGTACCGCTTCATCCCCAAGAGCATGCTCGATCAAGACAAAGGCCGGAAAACGCAAACTTACCAATACAGCTACACAAGCGAAACCAATACCGAGCACCACGTCCGCTATTATCAAACCATCTCCGGCTTGGATAAGGTGATTGGCGACTTACTAGAAAACTTAGAGCAGCGCGGTCTGATGGATAACACCGTTATTCTTTACGGTAGCGACCACGGATTGCTCATGGGCGAGTACGGAATGGGCGGCAAATCGTTGCTTTACGATCTGGCCTCAAAGATCCCTTGCTTCGTATTTGATTCACGGTTACCGAAAGCAAAACAGGGCCGAAAACTTGATCAACTCGTATCCAGTTTGGATATTACCCAAACAATTCTCGACTACGCCGGTGTCGAACCTCTGGAATTTATGGATGGATCCAGTCTACGGGCATTGGTCTACGACGAGCCGACCGAGTGGCGAGAAGATCTGTTTCTGGAAAGCCTTTACACAGGACGAGACAATCCCTTTCAAGAGGGGGTTCGTCAAGGCAAGTGGAAGTATATACGCATGTATGACGGGGTTGGGAAATATGCCGAAAGCGATGTCGACTTCAGCAACCGGCCTCCAGAATTCGAAATGCTCTTCGACCTGGAGGCTGATCCTGGAGAGATGAACAATCTCGTGGAGTCTATGGCGGATAGCGATATCCTCGCATCCCTAAGGCAGAGAACCGCCGACCGCTCGAACGCCTTGAATCAGTTACGGGAGATATACAAAGAGCAAGTGGCCACGAAAGGCCGGTAATCCTGCAATCTCGGTAGCTATTTTAGAGTCTGTAGGAGCCACTTTGGGCCACGATATTTATTTTCCCATCGCGGGATAAACCCTCTCCTACAATTATTAATCTGCCGATGAAAGCCCGCCTCCTAGCTTCCCTACTCTCTCTTCTCCATTTAATACTTTTCGCCAGCCTCGCTGGCGAAAACCCCAACATCGTTATCATCTACGCGGATGACCTGGGCTACGGAGACGTTCAGATCTACAACCCTGAACGGGGAAAGATCCCGACACCCCAAATCGATCGCATGGCTCGTGAGGGTATGCGTTTCATGGATGCCCACTCTTCGTCCGGGGTGCGTTCGCCTTCTCGATACACACTACTTACGGTTCGCTATCATTGGCACGCGACTGCAGCGAGGAATTGTTAGCCTCTGGGGGCCACCAGTGATTCCGCCAGACCGGCTCACTATAGCCGGACTAGCCAAGCAAGCGGGATATCAAACCGCCTGCATCGGCAAGTGGCACCTCGGCTGGAATTGGCCTATCGCCGATGAGGACAAAGACTGGTTTTGACCGGCGGCTATCGAGGCGAGAAAGATCTCACGTCAACCAGGTTTGGATCTTCTGGGAGAAGCCCAAGAAAAATTTGTTCGTGAGTGGACGGACACAGTCGAGCGGTCAGGACAGCTGGCAGCGGTTTTGCATCAGTCACCCCTTGTAAATGTAGGGAACTACAAGCCTTACTACGGAGACTTGGACTCCAACGGCTGGCCGCAAACGCCGCGTGACAACGCCCTGCGGGCCATTGCGCCTTCGCAAGCAGTCATGATTTCCGGAGATCTCCACTACGCGACAATCCTGCAGCAAGGCATTGACGACTGGGGCGACGGTCCTTGGACCTACTCGCTGCCCGCGTTCGGCTCCGGCCAAGGCCACATCTGGGACCCGCAAAGGCCACCGCAAGGGGGCGCTATTCCGGGTAGGGAAGGTACTGGCAATTATCACGACCGCTTTGGCAACAAGCTTACTTTAGACGCGAAAGCCGACGGTATCGTCTGATACGGCACTATCCTTTTCGACAAAGAGACCCGCGAGATCACGCTCGAGATTCATCCCATGGACCCTGACCCCCGCGACCCGGTCGACATTGACGTCCCCGGTTGGCCTAAAGTGATTAAGGTCGAATAAAGACCCCAGTAGCGTCGAACTCTTGCAATAGTTCAAGCGTAGCCAGACGGGTTGGCAAGAATCGTCCGAATTCAGGCATGATAGATAAGAAAGCTGCCAATCTGTTGATTCTATCTTCCTACAAGCCATTACTTTTCATCCGAGCGAGTTTTTTCTCCCAATCGCAATGAGTATCATCAAGTTTTGACCGCTCATGCTGCTCTTAAGATTTCTTCAGCTACCCCTATTGGTCATTTTTTTCCCTCTATATTGGTGCATCCACAGCGAACAGCCCAACGTTTTGTTCATCGCCGTGGATGATCTGAACAATTGGGTGGGCTTTCTGAAAAACCATCCCGGAGTAAAGACGCCCCATATGGATCGTTTGGCTCAACGCGGGGTGGTTTTTACCAATGCCTATTGTTCCGCTCCAGGCTGCAACTCCTCGCGATCCAGCGTAATCACAGGACTGCGCCCGTCCAGCACGGGAATCTATGCCAATGGGCACGACTGGCGGAAAATGGCAGCCACCCGAAACGTGGAAACCCTCCCTGATACTCTGCAGGCCGGGGGATACAAAACGGCGAGGGGAGGCAAGCTATACCACGCCCACACCCTTCGAGCATCCGCGTACGAAGGTCACCTGGACCCTGAACCCTGGGATAGCTTTTTCCCGTCTCGGAATCTACAACTACCTCCTGAAGTGGAGCCCGCTAGCTGGCCGGTGAATTCCAACAAGAATTTCTACGGGGGGAGATATGACTGGTCGCCCTTGGATATCGACGATTCGGAAATGGGCGATGCCAAGGTCGTCGCCTGGGCCGAGGGGGAACTAGCCAAAACGCATGAGAAACCGCTATTTCTCGCTGTTGGCATTTACCGCCCCCATTGGCCATGGTGGACCCCGCAATCCTATTTCGACCAGCATCCCCTGGAAGAGATTGAATTCCTCGACGAGCCCGAAAACGACCTGGATGATTTACCCGAATCGGGCAGAAGGATGGTTCGAAAAAGGTGGGATGGCTGGATACGGGCAAACAACCAACGCAAGGCGGCCATGCAGGCCTACCTCGCATCCATGACGTTTGCGGATGCTATGGTGGGGCGATTGCTCCGAGCTCTGGACGATGGGCCGCTCGCGAATAATACTATAATCGTTCTTTGGTCGGATCACGGCTATCACATCGGCCAGAAACACCATTGGGAGAAATTCGCCCTTTGGGAACAAACAACCCATGTTCCGCTGATCATTGTTGACCCTCGTAATGGGAAAGCGGGTACGCGTTGCGCTCAGCCGGTAAGCCTGCTCGATCTGTATCCAACATTGGTCGATCTATGCGATTTGCAGAGACCAACTCATTTGGAGGGTCAAAGTCTTCTACCCCTGATGAAAAGCCCCGACAGGTCGACCCGTAGAGGCGTGATCACAACCCAGGGATTCAACAACCACGCCGTTCGCACCGAGCGGTGGCGATATATACGCTATGCCGACGGGGGGGAAGAGCTATACGATCAACAAAACGATCCCAACGAATTTACGAACCTGGCAAATCAACCTGAATTCGGTCCTGTCAAAAAATCCCTGGTCACGATGCTTCCGAGCAAAAACGTCAAGCCTCCCACCCGAGGCCTCGACTAACTTTACTAAACTTAAAAGATGTCTGACGATTCATCCTCAACAAAGCAATCCTTGCTTAGCAAACGCATCGCCCTATCGAGGCGACATCAGTGGAATGTCGGACTACTATTCATTTTCGGAACGCTGGTATTCGCGGCAACGATCGTTCTGTACACTATAATTGTTGAGCTCCCCAAACAGGAAGCGATTGAGCGGCGGGCTTATCGGGACGCGACCCAGCAGCTTGCGGATCGACTTGCAGAGGGAGTAGCGAATTTGAGCGAATGGTCCACTGACGAATCGCTAGAGAGCTACTTGAATGCGCTAGAGACTCTCGCCGAGCGGAAGAACTACGATGCTGAACTTGTTTCAGAATTAAATGAGCGTGTGGATACGCTAAAGGAGGCAAGGCAAGCGCGTCAGATTCGTTTCGAATCGCTAATCGCCCAAGCCGAATCCTTCCCATTGGTTAGCTCTGTCGATGCCGTTCTCACTTTCGACCAGCGTATGCGGAACGCTATCTTCACGCTTTCCGAGAAGCAAGGGGAAGAGCTAATGGCAAGATGGTCCGATCGCCGAGATAATGTAATAGCGATCAAGGACGGAAATCGGTAAACCCTTTTTCTAATCCTAAAGGCACTCTCAACTTATCGCTGATGTAAATAGCCTATTAGGTCGACCACGTCTTGTTCGCTCATGGTCTGGAGTAGGCCTTCCGGCATGGTGGACTGCTCGAACTGCTCCTGCTTGACCACTTCTGAGACCGGGATCACGTCCACGGAGTTCAGGCCCGCAAGAGATATACTATGCCGGGATTGAGCGATGATGTTGCCGCTCAAGATCCGACCGTCTTTGAGCGTCAAAACGTTCATCTTGTAGTCCTGAGGCAATACGGCACTGGGGTCTATCAGATTTTCTAGCAAATAGTAGACGTTCTGGCGATCGCTACCATTCAAGTCCGGGCCTAAGTTACCCCCTTCTCCAAATATAGAATGGCAGGAGGCGCAGCTTGCTTGAAATAACTTCTTTCCGTTGGCGACATTCGCCGTTCCCAACCGATCCGATGTCAGCTTCGTTTGCCAATCATCAATCAAATTTCGTTTCTCTTCAGGAGTTTGCCGCAAATGCCCCCAAACTTCTTCCAAAACTTCGTTCAGCTCCGTATCGCCAAGATTGTGGATTTGTCTGGCATGAAATGCGGACAGATCATTCCTGGGAACGATTCTATTCTTAATGGCATAAACCAACGGCCCGGCAAAAGAGATCCTCGAACTCAAGGTCGCCATCGCTGCTTGCCGATCATCAGTCAGATAGCGGCGATAGGGCCTTAAAATGGTAGCGGCGATCTTAGGATCATCGAATGCCGCGAGTTTAAGAATGGCCTGATTCCGGCGCGACTGATTGTCCAGAAGAGCCAACCAGTCTTGCTGGGTCATAGGAGCGCTTTGATCGAATACCGGCTCCAGCTCAGCCGCGATAGCGCGCACTCCCGCATCGACTGACTGCGTCAAGGCCGCCCAATTCGAAGGCGGTTCGATTCCCCTCAATCCATGCAAGGCTTCCTCAATTCCCCTCACTCCGGCTCGGGCTTGGAGCAGGTCGCCACGTTCCAGTGTATCGGATATGGCCGCCACCAGCTTTGGCATTAGATCGGTATTTAGATCGAAGTCGCTAGCAATTCGCCGGACGATGTTCTTGTAAATCTGGGCATCCGCGCAACTGAACAAGAATCCCATCGCTCGATCGGGATCAGCCTCCACGAGGGGTGACAAGGCATACCAGGTCATATAGGGCAAATTTTGATCAGAAGCGTATCCAAAATCTAGCAATAGATCTTTCGCCAAAGTCCATTTTTGGGCTTCGGAAAAGCGAGGGAAAGTGGACGCTACGTACAGGCGAACCAAACGTGATTTACCATCGCTGGCCAGCTTGCGGATCTTCTCGAATTGTTCCCCAGTGGGGTGCCCCCCCTCTCCAATCAGCCGAACGGCCCAACTCCGAACGTGCTCATTAGCATGGTCCAGCAAGGTAGTTAGCCGTTTCTCCCCCACGCCCCCCGCACTATGCAAAGCCCATAGAAACCTGAGCTGGCGATCCACAGGATGGTTGCCCGTATCCAACATTCGGATCAATTCCTTCCTAGCGTCTACAATATCCACTCCAGCAACGTGCCGCTCTTGCAGCAATCGGCGCGAGTGACGGACAAAGTAATCGTTTCGATGCAGTTGATTAGCTACGAGTTCCAGGTTGGACT
>Ga0208624_1000102_pt1 | contig 44677 bp, 31 predicted proteins | sample Knorr_S23_td_DCM_FD_185607 | JGI IMG/M metagenome (GOLD analysis project Ga0208624, IMG submission 185607) | Marine microbial communities from Southern Atlantic Ocean transect - Knorr_S23_td_DCM_ad_71m_LV_A (SPAdes) (version 2) | ecosystem: Environmental > Aquatic > Marine > Oceanic | place... | reverse complement strand
GCCTAACCATTCGGGCCAAGTATCCAGCGCCGCGTTTAGGCGGACCGAGGTTGATTGCGGTAGCGTCGAAGCCATGTCGCCCAGCCAAAGAAGATGATCACGATGTAGACTGCAAACAACAGCGCGGTAAAATAAAGTTCTCGATCGACATATAGATAAATAGAGATTGCATCGATCACCAGCCAATAGATCCAGTTTTCCAGTATCTTTCTAGCCACCATGAACGTCGTGACAATTGCTCCCCAAGTCGTAAAAGAATCCAATAAGGGCAGTTCCGCGTCCGTATAGGTCTGCAGCAAGATGGTCGTCGACGCGGTAGCGACCAAAATCAGCAGGAGCGCGACCGCATGTTGTTGCAAGCGCCACCTACTGATCAACAGCGTCTTACCGGCTTTGCTGTGACCTCCTCCTTTACGCCACCGGCTCCAGCCGTACACCGCCATCGCTAGGTAGTAGACTTGCAAGCCGGATTCCATGTACAGCTTCACATCGCTGAAGATATATAGAAAGATCGCAGTCGAAACAAACGCAGCGTACCAGCAGGCAATATGTTCACGCATAACGAGCAGCAGATAGACGATGGCAAAGACCACAGCGATGAGTTCGAGCGCACCACTCGCCATCATCTGCGCGAAAAGGGTTTCAAACATCAGATATCTGCCACTCCAGACTAATCATCCATAGAGAGCTTAATGATATAGATACCCTTGTGATGGGTTCCCATGCTTCGTGGAATTTCGTTCCACAGTACCTCGACAATAGTGTCATGATCTCCGAACAGTCATATTGCTAGGTCGACGAACCCGACATTCACTCAAGGCTCAAGGCTCTTTGCTGATTCGCTAGACCATTTCTTGATTAAAGAATATGTGGTCTCGCCATAGCAGACATAGGGTGACATCAACCGACGTATTCATACTTAAATCCTGAATTAAAAAACTTACAAACTCATTTCTAACGTCAGTCCTAGCATTCGAGGTTCGCCAAACTGAAGATAAGGCTCGGTGATATAACCTTTACGCGGATCATTGCCGAAACTGGCGAACCCATCTATAACTACTTGCTCGTCAGTGAGGTTTCGCCCCCAGAGATTCGCGGTCCAATTATCTTTACGATAACCGATGCGTCCATTAATCAAAGTGTTAGAACCACTCATCAATGAATCTCCGTCAGAAAAGAAGAAGCTGTCTTTTACGTCTGCGCCGAGGTCTCCGAACCAGGAAGCACTTTCATATCGTAGGCCGACACTTAACATATATCTGGGAGCCTGAGCCTGATCTCGCCCAGAAAGATCCTCTCCATATTCATTGATAAATTCGTCAAACTCTGCGCGCAGCAAACCCGCATTTGCGTATAGTGCCAATACTTCAGAGACATCAAGGTCCATCTCTAATTCGATTCCCAAATTAGTGCCCTCAGCCGCATTTCCAACTAGATCTATGAATTCCGTGCTACCGTCTGCGCGCACTCGGACGACATAACTCTTTACCTGTTGGTCTCTGCGTGAATCGTAGAACGCAGCAGCGCGATAACGGATGGCTCCGTTAGATGAGATACCTTTGATACCTCCTTCAATTTCCCAAAGGAATTCACTATCAAACCCCCGAAGGTCCTCATCTAATGTACCGTCGGTGTTGAAGCCACCCGCCTTGTATCCACGCGCCAAACTTAAGTAGGGCATACTATTTTCAGATGTTAGGAAACGAAGCGCTATTTGTCCTCCCCACATACCTGTGTCGGGAGAAAACTCGACTCCGTTAGAGTCGAGATAATTCGATTCACGTTTTTCCCAACGCAGACCGCTCGTCATTTCAACAGAATCAGACAATTGAGTATCTATCTGAAAAAACATCGCCGATGTCGTGAAATCGTAAGTGCTCGTAAAATCAGATTCCGCAAAGGTGTATTGACGAAGTAAATCGACACTAGAATCCAACCTGAAACCGCCGACAAGCCAATCGGTTCGTCTCCCCAAAAAAGATACAGGTTCTTTTGAAATTAGACGAACCTCTGCGCTCGAGTTCGAGCGCTCTCGAATATAATTATCTGTTGATGTATAACCAAATGGATGTATACCAGTGAAAGACCAATCCTCATCGTACCCATATTCAATATCAGAATGAGAGGTCGTACCAATCAGCACAACACGTAACGTGTCAAATTCTTCCTCGTGTTCGATCGAGAAAAAGTCAGAGGTCTGACGATCGTGGCCCGGCTCGTCCGACAGCGTAGTACCTGAATTGTCGAGCGAAAACTCGTCGTATCCATTATCAAGATCGACGCGACTCAGCACCACGTCAGTCTGCGACCTGTCGTTCCAATCAAAGCGCAGTCGACCCCGTAAAGTCACTTCATCGCGAGCGTTGACGTCATCACGATCTAAAAACGCATTATAAGTGTAGCCATCGCTTTGAAAGCTTTCGCCGGCCAGCCGATAGCTTACAACGTCGCTCAAAGGGCCAGTCACAGCGACACCAACAGAACTTAAACCATAGTCGCCCGCCGAAGCCCGAAGATGGCCACCAAATTCGCGTTCCGGTCCTTTCGTCTTAATATTGATCAGTCCAGCAAGGGCATTCGCACCATAACGTGTTCCTTGAGGCCCGCGTAAAATTTCCACCTGTTCCACATCAAACAGCGTCGCTGCCGTACCAGCGCCACTAAAGTCAACATTATCGATCAATATGCCAACGGAATGGTTAAGCGGGTCACCAAATTGACTACGTTCACCAATACCTCGTATTTGGAAGAATCGCGCCCGTCCGCTTCCGCCTGCGAAGTTAACGTTAGGTACCACATTTACTAAATCCTCCATGTGCTGCGCGGCACGCTTATCGATTTCCTCTTCCCCTAACACGCTAACGCTTTGGGGAGTTTCGAACTCGCTTTTATTTCGAAAGTCGGCCGTGACAATCATTTCGTCCATTTCTGCAACAGCAATGCCCCCAAATGCAAGCAGGGGGATTGCTCCCAATAGTTTTAAGTGTGCAGTGCTTTTGAATAGATGATTTTGCATGAGCCTCTCTGATTAGAAAAAAGAGACCCGGCGTGATTGCGTAAGAGCGGGAAGGAGACTTCCTTTTCCTACGCCGGTACTAACCGGATCAGGTTCTAGGGTTTATGACCTATCTCTTGTGAGCGCTGAACTCGTCAAAAGAGAAATTTTTGTCAAATCTCAGGCTTTCGCCACCCCTAAGGATTGAACCTAGTCTAACACGTCTATTTGTTGGGGTCATGATTGGCAGAGTGACAGCGCGTATAGCAAATAAGCTCGCCAGATACGGCCGTCGGTTAAACTCTTCGGGATGACAGCCTAGCTATCATTTGTCGTCTTAAGACGCAGACCCATCCTCATCTAAAGACACATCCTGGAACTGCAGCTCATGCAGCGTGGAATAAAGCCCTTTCATAGCAAGCAGTTCCTCATGCGAGCCGTATTCCTTGACCTCACCGTAGTGCAACACGAGAACATGGTCACATTCCTGAATGGTCTGTAGTCGATGAGCGATTACGATGGATGTCCGTCCTGCCATCAGCTTACGCAAACCGTCTTGGATAAGTATCTCGGTTTCTGTATCAATACTGGCCGTTGCTTCGTCGAGAATCAGTACTTCAGGGTCCGCTGCGAGAACGCGTGCAAATGCTAACAACTGGCGCTGTCCCTGCGAGAGGTTAGCACCCCGCTCCACCAACTCTGTATCGTACCCGTTCTCCTGACGCAGGATGAACGCATGCGCATTAACGGTCTTTGCCGCTTCGATCGCGCGCTCACGGGTCACCGCCGGATTACCTAACACTATATTGTCGAGGATCGTCCCAGAGAAAATGTGGAAATCTTGCAGGACGACGCCAATTCGCCGACGCACTTCACTGCTCAAAACATCCTGGACATCGACACCGTCGACGAAGATCATCCCGTGATCAAAGTCGTAGAACCTACCCAACAATCTGATCATGGTGCTCTTGCCAGAGCCCGTTGGACCTACAATCGCCAGTCGTTTCCCAGGCTCGACTACCACAGACACATCCTTCAGGATCTGCGTCTCTGCATCGTAACCAAAGTCGACGGATCGAAACTCAACATGCCCTTTTAGCCGTTCCGGTAATACCGCCGGTGTATCTGGCTCGTGAATCTGCTCATCCCAATCCAAAGCCTGAAAAATGCGCTCACCACTGGCCATGGCTCGGAACAAGATGTTCAGCTGTTCCCCAAGAGCCACAACAGGATTGAACAGCATAGTCATAAAACGTGTAAAAAGGATGACCCCTCCAAGGCTCATCTCTTGCTGTAGCGCTTCACCGGCGCCATACCAGATGATGATGCCAAGTCCAATCGACGCCAACGTATCGTTGAAGGCGCCATAGAAAATTGACAGGTTGATCGAACGATACTCGTAACGCCGATTGGTCTTGTTTATTTGCGTGTATCCTTCGAGGTTACGCTTCTCCCGACCGGACAACTGCACCACCTGCATACCCGACAGATTCTCCTGAAGGTTCTGATTCAGCGCAGAGACAGTGTTTCGGACCAGACGGAAGGTCTCACGACTTGCCTGACGAAACAGATAGGTCGCACCACCTACGACGGGTACCAGACACAGCAGTACCAGAGTCATCTCAACACTCGTCGACAGCATGATCCCCAACGCGACAAAGAAAGGTACAAACTCACCAACGAGCGATCCCATACCACGAAGCATCTCGTACAGGGATTCGACATCATTAGTCACTCGGGTCATGACACGGCCGACGGCGACATTGTCATAGAAGGAACTGGGCCGTGCTTCCAGATGGGCAAAGAGATCCTGGCGAAGATCACGGAGACCATGCACGATAGCACTCACCAACGTGAGTCGATGCCAATGACCAACGATGGTACTGCCGATCATTAGGACGAAAAACAGAACGCCGGCAGCGTAGATCGGTTCCATTTCCAACCAATTTTCCAGCCACCGGGTCAGATCAACCATGTAGAGGTCTGGCATTTCAACCCGTGATGCATCCTGTGACTGTGAACCGGTGATGATATAGTCCACCAGAACACGCGAGATCACGACCTCCATCAGGACGGTACAGGCACTCGAGAGCAGCACAAGGACACCACTCAGCGCCAATATCAATTTGTACGGCTTTAACCAGTGCAGAATACGCACAAACAGATGGACGTTGAGCACAGCCCCGGAAAGCTCTGCCTCGAACATGCTGTGATCACGTCTGAGAGCCCGCTTATTAATGGTAGGGACCGTCTCGCTCATGCTGGACTTAGCCCTTCGTCGCTGGATAGATCATCCAGTTGCGAACGATCGCCACTTTGAGTCTGCACCCGCTCAAGCTCTGCATAGATGCCATCCGCACGAAGGAGTGCTTCGTGGCTACCAACTTCCGCGATCTCACCTTCATTTAGCACCACAATCCGATCACAATGGCGTAATGTAGAGACACGGTGCGAGACAAGAATCGTGGTTCGATCACCACGCATTGTCTTCAAACGGCCCAGAATGTGTTCTTCGGTTTCGGTATCCACACTGCTGAAACAATCATCGAGAATCAGCACGGGCGCCTCTCGAATCAATCCACGTGCTAGGGTTGTGCGCTGCTTCTGACCACCCGACAAGGTGACGCCCCGTTCACCGACAACCGTTTCCATCTGAGCGGGGAACGACTCGATGGTGCCTCGCAGAGCCGCCGCGTCTGCCGAAGACCAGACTTGGTCGATGCGTCGTCCTGGCTCGTCGTAACTGATGTTGTTGCGAAGTGGTTCGCCGAACAGAAACGGATCCTGCAAAACCTGAGCAACCTGAGATCGCAGTTGCACGAGCGGAAAGTCACAGACGTCACTGCCATCAACATACAGCACACCTTTCGGGGTATCGACCATACGAGTGAACAGTTTGAGTAGCGTCGATTTGCCAGCCCCTACCCTGCCGACGATGCCGATGGACTCGCCATGCTCAATCACAAGGTTCAGGGATTTTAGAGAGGGTTCGCTGGCACCGGGATAGGTGAACGACAGATCACGCAACTCAAATGCACCAGTGATGATGTCTGGAGTCTTCCGCGTCGGGGTATCGGCAATCTCCGGTTCTGCTTCGAGAATCTCACCCAGACGTCTCGACCCCACGATGGCACGTTGTACGAGTGTGATGAACATTCCAGCCATCCGAATCGGTTGGAGCAGCATGTTCAGACAAAACAGGAAAAACACCAGGTCACCGACAGACATCTCGTCGTCGAGCACCAGCTTGCCCCCATAGACCAGGATCACCAGTTGCGCGATACCGGCAAACAGCGGCATCCAGGCACTCATCAGCGACTGCACCCGGGCCTGGCGATAGAACGCGACCCCATAGGCATCATTGGTCTGCCAGAAACGAGCAATTTCATTCTCTTCCTGTGCCATGGCCTGTACGGTTCGGATGCCGGACAGGTTCTCCTGCACATGTGCGGAAAGATCAGACAATCGCTCCTGGACGACCTTCGAGGTCGCTGCCATCTCCCGTGAGATCCACCAGGCATAGCCGAATAAGATGGGCAGGACGGGCAGAATGAGCATTGTGAGTGCTGGCGATTTCCAGCTCATGAACGTGATAGCAAAGAGAGGCGCATAAATGATGATGATAAAGTGCACAGAGCCATTAGCGATCAGTCGCTGGATCAGCGCGATGTCTTGGATCGCCCGGGTCATGATGTCGCCGACGCCAATGTGTGAGAAGAATTCGCTACCCTGGTGTTGTACTGCACCGTAGACCGCCTGCCTCAGATCGTACGCCACCGCGATACCCGCGCGTCGGATCATTCGACGAGCATAGGTCACAAACAGAAAGCGGCCAACGACGCAGGACATTGAAATCAACGCGATCGCCCCAACCGTGTACGGTCCCTCACCACCCTGCAGTTGCAGCGCGATTTCATCGATTCCCATGGCAATGAAGTAGGACGTCAGAATTTCGAAGAATCGCGAGCAGAAAAACCCACCGAATCCCAGCAATACCCAAAACCGATATGGGTGGAAGTACGGGAATAAGCGGAGAAGGGATTTCAAACCTGACCCTAGTCAGAACAGCGGCTGTGTATTGTCTCACAACCCCCTATACTCTCGCATCATCGAGTACCCAAGAAGTGTCCTTTTCGGACCAGAACCGGACAATCTGTGCCTATGCAATCTACTCAAATGACCAATTATCTGGTGATGTCCTTGGCCTTCACATCCGGCTTCATCATCATGTGCGTTGAATTGCTGGGCGGGCGTATCCTGTCACCCTACTTCGGCAGTTCTATTTATGTGTGGGGCAGCGTCATCACTATCTTCATGCTCGCGCTCTCTATTGGATACCTGCTGGGTGGTCGATGGTCCCTCAACAACCCGAACCTCGCTCGATACTCTATATTTTTCCTTGTCGCTGCCGTTGCTCTCATCCCAACGATCCTTTGGGGAGACGCGATCATGGATCAGATCTTCCTTCATGTGGAAGATCCACGTTACGGATCGCTGATTGCGTCCGCGATCATATTTTTTGTACCCACCGTGATCCTCGGCATGGTGTCGCCCTACTCCGTGCGCCTGCTGGTGGAGAACCGGGAGCACAGTGGGCAAGTGGCAGGTCGGCTCTATTTCGTCTCTACCGCCGGTAGTGCTCTCGGAACGCTTGCAACCTCCTTTTATCTGGTCTTGTGGTTCGAGGTAAACAGCATTCTTATCTCAGCAGCGCTGGTACTGACCGCCTGCGGCGGCATCGCACAATTCTGGCATCATTTCCGAACCGAAGAGAGCGAGGCAGGGTCAACTTGCAGACCCCCGCTGTTAAAGAATCCGCTATATGAAGAATAAGATTGTTACGTCCGTTCTCGCATTACTGGCGATAGCACTCGTCACCACGACCATCACCGTCAGCGCACAAGAACTCCATCGTGAGAAGTCCCTCTATCGCAACATCGTGGTCAAGCAGGATGGCGACCGACGCTGCCTCGTGTTTGCCGTTAAACGTGGCGACCAGCACCAGACATGTATGAGCACCCGTGACCCGAAGCTGCTGGTTTTCCCTTACGTGCGGATGACTCTGGCCGGACTGCTGCTCAATCCTAAGCCAAAACGTGTCCTGATGATCGGCCTAGGTGGCGGTTCCATGCCGACCGCCATCACGGAACTCGTGCCGACGGCACACCTTGATGTCGTCGAGATCGATGATGCGGTGGTTCGTGTCGCGCGACGGTTCTTTGACTACAAAGACACGATGCGTATGCGAACCTACGTATCGGATGGCCGAGTTTTCGTGAAACGAGCTGCCTTGCGTAAGAACAGTTACGACATGATTTTCCTCGACGCTTTCACCGGTGACTACATACCGGAACACATGATGACATTCGAGTTCTTGGAAGAGATGAAACAGATCCTGAACGAAGACGGTGTCCTGGTCGCCAACACCTTCTCCACCAGTGCACTGTACGACTATGAGTCCATGACGTACGAAGCCGTCTTTGGGGAATTTTTCAACTTCAAGATGCCAATCACCGCCAATCGCGTCGTCATCGCGACCCGGAGCGGCAAACTACCGGAGCCGGAGGCACTGAAGGAGACCGCCACGTCTCTCGCACCTGACCTCAGGGCCTATGGAGTCGATATCACCACGTATCCGACATTCCTCGAGACCAAGGTGGACTGGCAGACACGCAACCGGCGCATCCTGACCGATCAATACTCTCCCGCAAATCTGCTTCAAGGCCGCTGACTACGCGCCTTTCACCACGCTTGGGCACCGACTTTCCACCACTTGATAGAGTCGTCAGATTCTAAACCTGCCCCCATTTCCATCAAAATTCCATTTTTGGAGGAGAAATGGCAAGCACCAGATGTTGTGTTCATGAGAGCGGCTTGGCACTATATGTCGTTGCCACCCTCAAAAGGGGTCAGGTCTATCGTCCAGGGTTCAGGTCTTTACAATAGAGGACATTCCACGAGAAATAGAGAAGACCAGCCAGCCGAAGATGCTCAAGATCAGTGCACCTCCGGTTATCCAAGATAGGCATCACCGTGATACTTTACGACCGGTGCTACGCAACGTGTTGACGAGAGTTAACAACGAACGATGTACGTTGTCGCAACCTAGAAGATCGGTGAGGAATGGACACGGGTGGCAATCAAGTGGATTGGCGCGAATCCAGCGAGGACAGGGTCCGCATGTCTACAGTAGTCACCCCATTGACGCGTCAAGGCTGAGGGCTCTGGCCGCAGGCTTGTTGATGGTGAGATTGAACAGGGTGCGCTGAGACGGTCTATTGTTTTGAAAGAAGGTGACTAGAAAAGGCTGTGACTAGGCAGTGGATAAGTATCTCATACGTTGTGGACAAACTGTCCTTTGACTGTGGGCAACTCCTGCTTCCACCTAGCGAGATTTCGCCGTATGAATGACGCTCGGAAACAGGCGTTTGTGTGTCGATTTGAGTGTTTCGGATTACCTTCGGGTCCTGTTGTTTGGTCGTGCCGCAAGGCAGACAAGACCGTCCAAACATAGACGCGTATTGAACAAGATCAATAACGCAAACGCAGAAAAGTCAGTAACAAGAAATCAAAAATAGCGCAGAGTAGTAGAAGGGAGACCATGGATTCGTCGAAACCAGAGTTAAAAGCAATCCCCGCCAGCATCAGTGAGATCAAATTTCAGGAGACCTCACTCGATATCTGGGAGAGCAAATACTGTCTCAAGACCAAACAGGGCGAGAGAGTTGATGAGAGCATTGACGAGACGTACAAACGTGTCGCAAGAGCCCTTGTCGAGGTAGAGCAGAGAGAGCAACGGGAACACTGGTATGAGCACTTTCTCTGGGCGTTGCGTCATGGCGTCATCCCCGCCGGTCGTATCATCTCCAATGCCGGTGCACAGGAACACAAGCCAGCGACGTCGACCATCAACTGCACGGTGTCAGGCACGATCGGTGACTCGATGGAAGACATCCTGCACAAGAATGTAGAGGCCGGACTGACGTTGAAAGCGGGTTGCGGCATCGGCTACGAGTTTTCCACCCTGCGGCCCAAGGGCGCTTACGTCACGGGAGCCGGCGCCTATACATCAGGTCCCCTTTCCTTCATGGATATCTACGACAAGACCTGCTTTACCGTCTCTTCTGCGGGGGGCCGGCGGGGCGCTCAAATGGCGACCTTTGATATCTCGCACCCGGATGTCCTTGAGTTCATTCGTGCCAAACGCGAAGACGGTCGTCTGAGGCAGTTCAACCTGTCACTGCTGATTACCGCTGAGTTTATGGAAGCCGTTCGCAACGATGGTGACTGGCACCTGTCATTTCCGCTGTCACAGGAAGAGGTTGACGTCGACAACATCAACCTGAACGACAGCGACGTGGTTATCTGGAGGGATTTCCCGGTCAAAGGAACCTACGTGACCAATGAAGCCGGGCTGGTCGCATGCCGCATCAACAAGACCATTCGTGCTCGTCGCGTCTGGGACATGATCATGGCGTCTACCTACGACTTTGCCGAGCCAGGTTTCATCCTGATCGATAAGGTCAATGAAATGAACAACAACTGGTTCGACGAAAATGTTCGCGCTACCAACCCTTGTGGTGAACAGCCCCTGCCACCTTATGGTAGCTGCCTCCTGGGTTCGATCAATCTGACCCGGTTCGTCGAAAAGCCCTTCTCCAGCGAGGCTGATTTCAACTGGGAGGAATTTCGGCTCGCGGTCTCCATCTTCACGCGTATGCTCGACAACGTTGTCGAAATCAACGGTTTGCCGCTACAGGAACAACGTCAAGAGATATATCGAAAACGACGCCACGGGATGGGTTACCTGGGCCTCGGTTCCACCATCACGATGATGGGGATGAGCTACGGTGACGAACGATCAGTTTCGTTTACTGAAGAAGTGACCAAAGAACTCGCCATGGTGGGCTGGAAGACCGGTCTTGCACTTGCAAAAGAGAAAGGTGCAGCACCGATAATGAACGAAGACTTCACGGTTACCGGTGAGATGCTACACAAGCGTCCTGAAATGGTGGAAGACGGCTATGAGATTGGCGACACCATCAAGGGTCGTACACTACACGCCCGTTATTCAAGGTATATGCAGCGTGTGGCTGAGGAAGACCAGGATCTCGTCAATGAACTGGCCGAAGTCGGTTGTCGCTTTACACACCACACCTCGATTGCGCCAACGGGCACCATCAGCCTGTCACTCGCTAACAACGCAAGCAATGGGATTGAACCCAGCTTCGCGCACCATTACTCACGAAATGTCATTCGGGAGGGTAAAAAATCTAAAGAGAAAGTCGACGTCTACTCGTTTGAGCTGCTGGCGTATCGCGAGATGGTCAATCCAAAGGCGCAGCCTTACTCTGAAGACCTGGAAAGCGCGTTGCCGGACTACTTCAAAACAGCCGATGACATATCGCCCACGCAGCACGTCGACATCCAGGCGGCCGCGCAGAAGTGGATCGATTCATCAATCTCAAAAACCGCCAATGTTCCTACCGATTATCCCTATGAAGACTTCAAGGATATCTACCTGTATGCCTATGACAGCGGCCTGAAGGGCTGCACGACATTCCGGTTCAATCCCGAAGCCTTCCAGGGCGTCCTGGTGAAGGAAGAGGACCTTGAGGCCACGGTCTATAACTTCACGCTGGATGATGGCACTACAGTTGAAGCGAAAGGGAATGACATCATCGAATATGACGGTGAATTCCATACTGCCGCAAATCTGTTCGATGCGTTGAAGGAAGGGTACTACGGTAAGTTCTGACAGAAGGAATCCTTGGATTCAGGTCAGATGATGATCGTCGAAATAACGAAAATAGACGATAAGATGAGCATACGAGGACGACAGTGAGCGAAGCAGAGAACATGGCGATCAAAATCAGTAAACGCATCGTCGACTATAAGATCCAGAAGGATGACGAACCGACGGCGGCCAGCGCAGCGCCCCAGGTTCCCGAAAAAGAGACGATGCATGAAGACATCGAGCGTCCGGAAGAGCTACGGGGCTACACGTATAAGATCAAGACACCGCTGACCGACCATGCCCTGTACATCACGATCAATAACATTGTGCTAAACCGTGGTACCGAGGATGAGCAGGAATACCCGTTCGAGATCTTCATCAACTCTAAGAATATGGAACACTTCCAATGGGTACTCGCATTGACACGAGTTCTGTCAGCCGTCTTCCGCAAGGGTGGTGATGCAACTTTCCTCGTCGATGAGATGAAGCAGGTCTTTGATCCTCAAGGTGGCTACTTCAAGAAAGGGGGTCGATTCATGCCCTCCCTGGTCGCTGAGATCGGCGAGGTATTGGAAACCCACATGAAGAAGATTGGCCTGATCGAGGATGAGGAACTGAGCGCAGCCCATCAGGCGATGCTTGCTGAAAAACGGGCCGAGTTTGAAAACAAGGACATCATTGACGGAAAGGATGAGGCCAGCTATCCCGAGAGCGCGCAGCTTTGTGACAAGTGCAACACGAAAGCTGTGATCATGATGGATGGCTGTATGACCTGTCTGGCGTGCGGTGCCTCTAAATGCGGTTGATTGTCGACTCGATAGCACGGGTTTAGGTCATGGAGCAGCAGTATCACGCCCAACTACGCCAGATCCTGGACACCGGGTTCAAACGTGGCGATCGTACCAGTGTTGGCACCTTGTCCTGTTTTGGTTTTCAGGCGCGATACAACATGGCCGACGGCTTCCCTGCCGTCACCACCAAACGGCTGGTGTGGAAGTCCATGCTATCAGAACTCCTTTGGTTCATTTCCGGTTCCGGCAACATCAACGACCTGAAGGCTATCTATAAGCACAACAAGCTATGGGACCTGAACTACCAGGACTTTCTTAAACGTCACGGCATAGAAGAGAACGATGGCAGTATGGGACGTATCTACGGGATGCAATGGCGTGCATGGCGCAGCCCGGACGGACGCACGATCGATCAGCTACAGGAAGCCATTGACCTCATCCGCCACAATCCGGATTCCAGACGCATCATCGTGAATGCTTGGAATCCGGCAGAAGTGGATCCTCTGGACGTTGCATTACCGCCGTGCCACGCCTTCTTCCAGTTCTATGTGGCTGATGGACGTTTGTCGATGCAGATGTATCAACGCTCAGCGGATATGTTCCTCGGGGTTCCTCTGAATATAGCGAGCTACGCGCTGCTGCTACACATGATCGCGAAGATTACGGGGCTCATTCCCCATGAATTTGTCCACACACTGGGCGACGCCCACATCTACTTGGATGCAGTAGAACAGTGTGAAGAGCAGCTATCGCGGGAACCTCGACCTCTGCCAACATTGCGCATTGAAGACCGTGAGCATAAAGAGATCGATGATTTTATAATGAGTGACTTTGAGTTGCTGAACTACGATCCTCATCCTCCCATCAAGGCGGCCATGGCAGTCTGAAAATAGTTACCTCCCGGGTCGCTGCAGATTCTTTCGTCGCGGTCGCTCCTCAGGACGACGCAGAAATCTTTTCCAGCTAGAACCTAAGGCGATTCTCAGTAAAATAGCCAACATTCATGTTGATAAGCACCTTGAGATAACACCATGAGCGAAGCCGAACTGCGGGTCTATACCAAGGAAGAACGTCGGGACATCATGAATCGGATGCAAGCCGGTGACATGACGGTTTCTAACAAGGAAGTCGCAGATGCATTTCGCATCGATGCAAGTGTGGACCCGAAGGACATTCCGCTGGACCAGATGAACCCCGCCCACCCTTCGCTCTTCAAGCACGACACGTTCTGGGGCCACTTTGAGCGTCTGCGCAAAGAGGATCCAGTCCATTTCACAGAAGAATCGGTCTTTGGTCCGTATTGGTCTATTACGCGCTATGAAGACATCATGTATGTTGACAAGAACCATGAAATATTCTCGTCAAAACAGTCACTTGGAGGTATTACTTTAAATGGTGTCAAAGGTCGGGATGACGAGTTTGCCCTACCGATGTTCATCCAGGATGACCCTCCGAAACACGACGCACAACGTAAGGTCGTGGCACCGATGTTCACACCAAAAAATCTGCAAGATCTAGAACCGCTGATTCGCGAGCGAGCCGGTGACATCCTCGATAATCTGCCACGGGGTGAAGAGATTAATCTGGTCCGGGAGGTCTCAGTAGAACTGACCGGCCAGATGCTGGCCACTCTGTTTGACGTGCCCCAGGAGGATCGTATGAAGTTGGTCCACTGGTCCGATACCGTCGCTAGCCTGGGTGATCCGGATGCGTTCGACTCCCCGGAGGAGGGTTTTCAGATCCTGTTTGAGTGTCTGGCCTATTTCCAGGAGTACTACGAAGCCCGAAAGAAAGAGCCACCGGCTTTCAATCTAGTCTCAATGCTGGCTCATGATGAGGCAACATCTGAGATGGGCCCACAAGAACTTCTGGGTAACATCATTCTGCTAATCGTCGGTGGAAACGATACTACCCGCAACTCTATCTCCGGTGGCGTACTCGCGCTGAATCGCAATCCAGATCAATACGAGAAACTACTACAGAACCCGGGTCTCATTCCCAAGATGGTGCCAGAGATCATTCGCTGGCAGACGCCACTCGCACATATGGCACGCACATGCGTGCAGGATACCGAAGTCGGTGGCAAACAGATTAAGGAAGGCGATCGGGTTGCGATGTGGTACATCTCGGGTAATCGTGATGAAAGCTACATCGAGAATGCCAACCAGTTCATCATCGACCGTGATAACCCCCGCATGCACACGGCCTTTGGTTACGGCATTCACCGCTGTGTCGGGAATCGTCTTGCCGAAATGCAGTTGCGCGTCGTCTGGGAAGAGATCATGCAACGCTTCAGTCGCGTCGAAGTCACAGGTAATCCGGAGTACGTGCCCTCAAGCTTTGTGCATGGGATTCGTGAACTGCCGGTCGTTTTTCACGAGTGACAGTTCTATCGTTCCACGGGTCGTTTAGTAACTAACTTTCGCATACGTATCCACGCCCGTGGAACTGTAGAGGATAATCTCCTCAGATCGAAACAACTGCCGCTAACGGTTGTATCGTGAGTCATTGATACCTACTCTCGCGATGCATGCGACCAACGCCTCGGGAGCTGTTAGCATCGGCAGATGCCCTGTATGCAACGTATTGGTCAATGTGATCCCCAGGGCATCTCGATAGCTGCGTTGCGCACTGACATGCACATACTGATCCTCGACGCATTCGATATAGTGTCGCTCACAGTCGGAAGACAATAGGCCGAGGGGTGTCGTAAACAGAGTGCTATCGATAGCAATCGTTCCCACCGCACGCGTGACATCTACATCGGAGTGTGAATAAAAAGCTTCCACTGCCGCCGACGCAGCGACAGACCGTTGATGGCCCTCATGGTTCACGCGTCCCCTGATCGCATTCGCAGGATGTTTAAATAGTACATCATCAAGTGAACTGGAGTGATCACCGGTCACACCCAACCCCGCGATCAGGACCAGACGCGCTGGCCGATGCGCACAATGCTCCAGTATGGGTGTCATCCACGCGCTAGACGTTCCATGAACGACCAGAGTATCAGGCTGGTGTATCAATAGCGCATCCTCAACCCGGGTTGTCCAGACGTCTGCATTGTCACCTGGAAACACATCCGCGATGTGTACGCTATGTTTATCCTGCATAAGCGCAACAACCGGTTGCCAGATCGATGGCGTAAACCATAGATCCGGGATTAGTAGAAATCGACTCATCTTCCTATGTCGGAGCCTGTCAGCGGTTTATTGGGGGCGATCGAAGGTCTCCTTTCGGTGAGGAGGCTCAAAGGTTGAATAGCTTCACTGCATTCAAGCCGAGGACGGCTTCCCGTCGTTCTGAGGACAGTCCCGACAGAGACTTCCGAATCAGTTGAGGCGCCTCCAGCGTCGAATCGACGTGTGGATAATCTGAACCCCACAGGATTTTATCTTCACCAACGAGGGTCAACATCGCATCAATCGTTTGTTCTTCCGGCTCCGCGACGAAATAGCAATTTCTTTTGACGTAGTCACTCGGTTTCATGGGCAGCGGATTTGGATAAAAGTCACCGAAGAAGCGATGTTTACCGTCCAGCCGATCCATCAAATAAGCGGCATAGCCACAACCTGCCTCTACGGAAGCCACCTTCAATTTGGGAAACCGTTCAAAGAGTCCGTCTAGCACAAGTGATGCCATCGCTGGAATCAGCTGACTGGTAGCGCCCATCGCAAAAGTGAACGTGGGCCCTGACTGCCACTGACTGAGGGGGCCTCCCTGGAACCTTACAATGACATGCAGGCAACCCGGCAGATCAGCCTCGTTGATGAGTTCCCAGATCGGATCGAAATGCGGCTGACCGGGTCGGTTACCGGAGATCACCTCGGGAGGCACGAAGACACCCTTGAATCCAGCGTCAAGACAGGTCTGCAACTCACTCACTGCATCCTCAAGGTGGTGCCAGTTTATCACCGCAATGGGCACCACGCGATCACCCGCGCTCTCATAAAACTCACGCTGCCATCGGTTATAGGCACGGCAATAGGCCGAGTTCAGCGCCAGATCATCGAGTGGAAATGGGAGAATCCCAATCGTGGGAAACAGCACGCCACTGTCCACTTGCCAGTCATCCAGCATGCTGACGCGTGCACCCGGTTCATAGGATGCGGGCTCACAGCCATCTGCGTATCCCAGTCCAGGCGCAAATAACTTCCTCCGTTCGACATGAGCTCCGCCAAGTCCAGCCAATACACCCGCTAACATTGGCTGTTCGCCGATGACCAGGGTCTCGACCCCGTCTTTCTTGTCAATCCGGATCGCTCGATCACGAAACTCGGGTTCCAGATACTCCCGCCACAAATTCGCAGGTTCCATTACGTGAGAATCACAATCGATTACGACCATTTTCGTCTCCAAATCAGACTGACTACTGGTGATAGTTGTCCTTCATATATTTCTTATGTAGCACAATAGCCTGCGCTTTCTTTCCACGCCGTAAACGAAAAGTCAGGAATTCGTCCAATATCGAGAAGACCAACGCCGAGTAAATATAATCCTTCGGTACGCAGTGACCAAAGCCATCAGCACCATACCGATCATGCACAGGAGCGACAACGCAAACATTTCGCAATTTCCGAGTACAAACAGCCGATTGTAGATATTGGCGCCCTAGACAACGACGGCAATCAGCAGCAACGAGAAAATGATTGAAAAAACCCCTAGGCCCTTTCGTAATGTATACCTATTTTTCGATTGGCTTCATTGCACGATTACAGTGACGGCACGCTCAGTGCTTATGATCTGGGCTTCTAGCATCAAAAGCAGCTTTTTGTTCAGCACTTACCTCACCCTGATACTTTTTCTTCCAATCTGAGTAGGGTTCACCGTAGACCACCTCGCGCGCGCCTTCATAGTCGAGTGCGATTCCTTTATCCTCCGCCGCCGCGAGGTACCACTTGCTGAGGCAGTTACGGCAGAAACCCGCCAGGTTCATGAGATCAATATTTTGAACCTCTTTGTTTTCGTCCAGGTGTTCCAGCAGACGCCGGAATGCAGCCGCTTCGATCTCGGTTTTGGTCTGGGTATCCATTGATGAATCCTTGTATCCACACAATCACGCTGACAGACTCATACTATGACAGAATTCCGGATCGGCCAAAAATGGATCAGTAACGCCGAGCCAGAGCTTGGCATGGGTCGCATCACCGGGATCGAAGGACGAGCCGTTCATCTAGTCTTTGATTTGCCCCGCGAGCAACGGACTTACGCCATTTCCGAGCCACCACTTACGCGCGTTCGATTCAACGCCGGCGATGAGGTCCGCACGCTCGACGATATTGTCATCACGATTACCCGGGTGAGTGTTGAGGAAGGCATCCTGATTTATCATGGCGACTACCTGGGGACTCGCACTGCCGTCATTGAAACTGAACTTGATCCCAACGTTCTTTTCAGCAAACCCCAGGACCGTTTGTTTACCCACCAGTTGGATGCGAACCACTGGTTCAATTTACGTTACGAAACCTGGCGTTGCCAAAGCGAGCTCGTGACCTCTCCCGCTCGCGGTCTCTATGGTGCACGTGCTGCGCTGATTCCGCATCAGCTCTATGTCGCAGCAGAGGTCGGTAACCGATTTGCGCCACGCGTGTTGCTGGCAGACGAAGTGGGTCTAGGAAAGACGATCGAAGCCGGGTTGATCCTGCATCAACAGCTGGTCACGGGCCGCGCCAAGCGCGTCCTAATTATCGTGCCTCCGGCCCTGACATTTCAGTGGTTCATCGAGATGATCAGGCGGTTTAACCTACAGTTTGTCATTCTTGATGAGGAACGCTGCCAGGAAATCGTCAGCGACAATACACCAGAGGACCCAGGACCCGATGACGAACCAGTCAATCCCTTTGAGGCCCAACAATTGATGTTGTGTGGCCTGTCCCTACTTCAGGCACCTGAACGGCTCGAACAGGCCCTCATTGCAGAATGGGATCTCGTCATCGTCGATGAAGCTCATCACCTGGCATGGTCGGAAGAGTCAGTTAGTGAAGAATACCAACACATTGAACAACTCGCCTCTGTGACGAGCGGTTTGCTCCTCCTGACCGCCACACCGGAACAACTTGGTCGTGCCGGTCATTTCGCACGACTTCGACTCCTGGACCCTGCGCGTTACCACAGTTTTTCCGAATTCCAGGCCGAGGAGGCAGGATTCACTCGCATCGCCCAACTTACCGAAGATTTGATGGGCGACGATGAATTGAAGAAGACCGAGTCACGCACCCAAATCAAGGACAGCCTTGAACTGGAAGCCGACACCGATTTGCAGTTGATTGATATGTTGCTGGACCGACACGGCACCGGTCGAGTCCTGCTGAGGAACATTCGCTCTTCGGTGAGCGGATTTCCAGCGCGGCTTGGTCAGGGTGTCGCACTGACTCGACCTAAAGACTATGCGCCGAATGAACCATTCCCGGAAGTTGACCTCGATAACTGGCCAGATAAAGATCCTCGCGTCTTGTGGCTAGTAGACCTGCTGACTGACCGTGTGGCGGACAAGTTCCTGCTCATCTGCGCACATCAGCAGACGGCCATGGAACTCGAAGCATGGATCAGTAGCCGCACACCGATTCGTTCCACAGTATTCCACGAAGGCATGGATCTAGTTGCGAGGGACAGGGCTGCCGCTTGGTTCGCGGAAAGCTACCGAGGTGCGCAGCTGCTAGTCTGCTCCGAGATTGGCAGCGAAGGACGGAACTTTCAATTTGCCTCCAATCTCATCCTCTTCGATTTGCCGACCAGCCCCGATCTACTGGAACAGCGTATCGGCAGACTCGACCGTATAGGCCAGGCACACGATGTGAATATCTACGTGCCGTATTTTCAAGGATCCGCGTCAGAACGTCTCTTCCGGTTCTACGATGAGGGTCTCTCGGTTCTGACGGCACCCAATCCGGTCGCCCAATCTATCGCTGACGACTTCATTGAGCCTCTGATGACAACCGACGATATCGACGGGCTTATGACAACCATTATCGCGGAAAACAAGCAACGGAGAGACAACCTTTCGGAGGGTAGAGACCGCCTATTGGAACTCAGTTCCCACCGCCCCGCCGTTTCTACTGAAATCGTGGAAGGTATCGCCAACCACGAAGGTGGGAATAGGCTGGAGGCCTACATGGAATTATCGTTTGACGCATTTGGACTCGAGTCGGATCCGCTCGAAGACAATATCCAGATCATCAGACCCACCGAAAGCATGATCAGAAATGCCACCGTTGGGCTCGAGACCCAGGATCGTTATCGTTATCCCGAGTTGCCCGAAGATGGCATTCGTATCACTTACGATCGGGAAATGGCGCTCTCCCGCGAGGATGTTCACTTTATGACCTGGGAGAACCCCATCACAGTTCAGGCCATGGATCTGTTGCTATCGGACACGACGGGCAACGCTTGTATGGTGGCTGTCAAACACCCTTCTTTGCCCGCGGGCACACTATTGGTCGAGGTGCTCTCAGTGGATCATGTCGTCGCACCACCCCATCTCATGGCCGACCGATATCTACCCCCTGTCGTATCACGCGTTCTCATGACTCCCAAGCTCATGGACATCGGTGAACAATTGCCTTACACGAGTTTTAGTGAACATCTTATCGACGTCCCTGCAGCAACATTTGCGCGGCTCATAGATGGACAACGTGACGGTATCGAAACCATGCTGGCCGGTGCTGTGGATTTCGGAGCCGCTGATTTCGAAATCCGACAAGCCGATGCCAGCCAAAAAGCTAGGACCGCATACGATGCGGAGATAGCTCGCCTGGTGTCTCTAAAGGCCGTCAATCCTGCTGTGAGAACCGAGGAGATCGACTATCTGTGCGAAGCACAGAAACAGACGCTCACGGCGATTGCCGATGCGGTATTGCGAACAGACGCCGTACGGGTCATCGTTGCGGCCTAGTTCATGAAGAATTTGGTTGCCAAGTTTCTCAAGGCGGATTCAGCTCGCCCATCGTTGCTTCGACTGCGGTACACTAACGAGCTTTGAGTTCTCGCAACAGGCACGGCAGATATGAGTCATATAGTCATAGTGGGTGCAGGTCAGGCCGCAGGCCAGGCTGCCGCCAGTCTCAGACAGGGTGGTTTCGAAGGTGGGATCACTGTGGTTGGGGACGAAGCTTACGCACCGTATCAACGTCCGCCACTCTCCAAGCAATACCTCGCCGGTGAACTGGACGTCGAGAACGTGCTGCTCCGCCCGAAATCCTTCTATGAAGGCAAAGATATCGACCTGAAGACGGGTATACGTGTGACCGCGATTGAACGTGGTGCCAAAGCCATCAACATGAATAACGGCGAGACCCTCAGTTATGACCAACTCCTGCTAGCAACAGGTGGCAGACCCAGAGAACTGACAATCCCGGGGAGTGATCTGACAGGTATTCACTATCTACGCTCCATTGCTGATGTCGATGCTATTCGCGCTGAGATGGACACCGCAAAAAATATGGTCATTGTCGGTGGCGGCTATATCGGACTGGAAGTCGCATCGGTTGCAATCAAAGCGGGGATCAACGTCACCGTCGTGGAAACGGAGGATCGAATCCTAAAGCGTGTTACGACGCCTAAAATGAGCGAGTTTTACCATAACCTGCATATCGAGCGCGGTGTGCAGATCGTACTCAACACCTCGATTGATGGTTTTTCAGGGGACACCAAAGTCAGCGGTGTAAATTGCGGTGACACGACCTTTGATACCGATCTGGTGATAGTAGGAATTGGTATCCTGCCGAACGCAGAGCTCGCCGAGGCTGCTGGTCTTGAGGTCGATAATGGTATCATCGTTGATGACCACTGCAGGACCTCTGACCCGGACATCTATGCGGCCGGAGACTGCACAAACCACCCCAATCCAACCCTCAATCGACGACTGCGGCTGGAATCTGTTCCCAACGCGATGGAACAGTCGCGGATCGCTGTCACGAACATGACCGGTGGCGACAAAGTGTATGACGCCGTGCCCTGGTTCTGGTCCGACCAATATGAGTTGAAACTACAGATGGTTGGCTTTTCCACCGACGGTGATACCGAAGTTTTGCGTGGTGACAAATCAACGAACGAATTTGCAGTGTTCTACATGAAGGGGGATACGCTGGTCGCAGCCGACGCCATAAACAGCCCGCGAGAATTTATGGTCTGCAAACAGCTCTACGGCAAAAAGGTTGATCCGGCGAAGCTGGCAGACCCCGGGGTCGACCTCAAAGATCTGCGTTGAAGGTGACCCGAGGATCACCTAAAAAAGGACTGCAGGTCAGTGGCTCAGGGTGCCTTCACCAAAAACCGGATCTTGTAAAACTGATTGGTATCGTCACTTTTCAGTTTCACCCCTTCGACCTTCAAACCCTCATGAAATCCACCGACACCGTCTGCATCGATGACAATATCGTTGACTTTCCCTTTGCCAATTGTTTTACCGGGGGCTTCCAACGTCACCGTGTCGGTACGGCCATCCATGAACTTGGTCTTGAGTATACAGACCCTATCTCATACTCTCGCGGCTCATTATGCAACCTATAGCCCACAAGTAAACTTTCGTTTATGCCTGGACTTTTACTTCGTTTGAAACGGTGGTGGGATTACTGGCGCACGCTGGTGTTGTTACTCGTCGCTATGTTGTTGTTCCGCTCTGCAATCGCCGACTGGAATCAGGTACCCACGCCATCCATGTTGCCAACCATCCTTCCAGGAGACCGTGTGGTCGTAAACAAACTGGCCTACCACCTGCGGTTGCCGTTCACAAATATCCATCTGCTGCGATGGGGACATCCCAAACGCGGCGAGATCGTAACATTCGAATCACCGGCTGACGGCAAACTGCTTATCAAGCGGGTCATCGGAGAACCTGGTGACATCGTGATCATGCGCGCCAACCAGCTTTTCATAAACAATATGCCCGCGGTTTACAGATACCTCCCGAAAGAAATCACATCCCAACTCTCCCGGCGCGAGCAACGTGACTATCGGTTTTTCAGTGAACACTTGAATAGCGACGCGACGAGTTCCACTGAACATGCCGTCTCTCATGCTGTGATGTTGTTGCCATCTCTGCCCAATGAGAAGAATAGTTTTGGTCCGATCACGGTTCCCAAAGACCACTACCTCATGCTTGGCGACAATCGTGACAACTCCAGCGACTCAAGACGAATCGGTTTCATCTCCCGTGACCTGATCAGTGGCCGCGCACACACCGTTGCATTCTCGGTAGACTATGAGGATTACTACCTACCTCGCCAATCACGATTCTTGTTGACACTCGACTGAATTGGCATCTTTTGCCGTGGCTTTTGGCGGAGCGCTTTGCATAGCGCCACTTGTTGATTAGAAAACGCTGATCGATTGCGTTAACGGGGCGGAGTATCTTCGGCCGTTGTGCGCGCCTAAGAGAAGTCCTTATCACGGGGCGCCTCACCACGACTCAGCCGATCGACAAGTCCATCCGCTCGTCGATAGTGCCGCCAGATGCGATAGCCAAGGGCTGCCACTACACCGCCCCCGATTGCCATAGCTACAAAACCCAGTGAAAAGACGAAAAATACCCAGACGACCTCTGTTGGCACGTCGAAGTAACGGACGGCCACCCAGACAAATGCACCAGCGAAGAGCGTCCCCAGAAAAAACCGGCGAAACAGCGGATCGAAAAGTATCCTCATCCTGACAGCATGTCACATGGGCTGAGGGTCCGCACCCCATCTTCGGTAATTCAAACACCCAGACCTAGCTACCCTGCAATATAACCGGGACACCTTCTGGTCAGCCACCCATAACGTGCTACAAACTGAAAGTCGCCATCTTATCTGGGTTGGTCGCACCAAACTCCGTGCCATCGGTCAGTGTCCCGCGATAGGTCCTCGCGCCGCGGCTGTTTGATGTAAGCCGGGATCCGGTAGCCAGGATTCTCAATAAATTATTAAAGCCCACAGTCAGTCATCTGTGCACCTGCCTGCGACGCGTTTCAATGGAGAAACACCCACGAATTTTCCGCCTCACGCTCTAACTTCTGTGTTGGAAGCGCATTCGACTCATTTACGACCAGAATGCCCATTGCCCGAATGTAATTAGTAACTGTGCGCACCAGCTAACCATCCTGTACGACTTCGGGCTAACAAGCGCCTCCTCGATTCCTTCAAACAAGACACCTTCATCAACCTCAGAGATAGCTAGACCTCTCATGCTATAACCAACGAGATCGCTAATATCCGGCGCTGTCGTCAATGACTCTTCGGTCTCACTCGAACCACCTTATGTCTGATTCAGCTGCATTTTGGGACAGGATTCGTGATGGCCACTATAGACATACTTCATAGAAGGAAAAAATCTCAACACACTGTTTTTTATCGAGTATTTGAATTCTGAATCAGAATCTCGGGGGAAAATTCCGCCATTATGTTAAACGCCCGGTGGCGTGTTGACACAGTCTGGCTATGGACACCTATCGGTTTTCCGGAAGCCCTGGTCTCGCGCTTCAGTCAATTTAGAAACAACGCGATGCTGACAATTTTCTTTCATCACTGTCGGTAGGCAACAGTCTGCAGGTTGACTAAACTCCCTCTAAGGTTGAGTGATAGTTGCTGTTGAACTTCATCAGTCCCGGCAATCTAAGTCTAAACGGTGAGGGATCGACGACAGCCCACCCGACAGTGGGGTCCGAGGCCCGCTTGAGACCTTTGCCTTTGCACCTTGATCAGCGACTGGGGAAAGGATCAGGTGGTAGAGGATCGGGCTCCGCATCCGACACACAGAAGGATTAGAGAAAGGATCAACATGACGCCGACTACGACCACGATCACGCCACAAGTGATTGTTCCCGGTGCGATTAAACATCGATTTTCACTGAGTATGCGTACCCTGTGGCTGGTTACACTCCTGTTCGTCTTTACGACGACAACCGCTAACGTCAGCATTGCCCCGGATCCAGTCATTCGCGAAGCGATCCTCCCGGAACCCTTACATAGTGCCACCGCGAGAAACATTGTCGATGCCATGGCCCAACGACACTACCTGAACCTAATCCTCGATGACGAGGTATCGTCACGTGTGCTCGATCGTTACCTAAACGAGTTGGATCCAGCACGTAGCTATTTCCTGGCCAGCGATATTGATGAATTCGAGAAGTATCGCACCCGTCTCGATGACGCGTTGCACGCGGGCAACTTAATGCCGGCGTTTGCGATTTTCAATCGCTATCAGGAACGCGCAATCAAACAGTTCGCATCGACACTGAAGCTATTTGAAGAGGAAGGTCTCGAACAGTTCGACTTTTCTGTTGACGAGTCTTTGGAAATTGATCGCGAGGGCGTGCCCTGGGCAACGACCCAGGCTGAACTCGACGATTTGTGGCGGCGGCGCATCAAGTCGGAAATTCTAAACCTTCTGCTCACCGACAAACCCAAGGGGGAAATCCGCGAGTTGATTGTCAAACGACTCAACAATCGTTTGAACCGCCGGTTGCAGACCAGTGCCGAGGACGTCTTTGGCGTTTTTATGAACTCTTTCACCAAAATCTATGATCCGCACACCGTCTACTTCTCACCGAGAAACTCTGAGAATTTCAACATCGAAATGCGCCTGTCATTGGAAGGCATCGGAGCTGTCCTGGTTCGTGAAGATGACTACACCAAAGTGGTTTCACTCGTACCTGAAGGACCTGCCGATAGAGCAGACGTACTTGAGCCCAACGACCTGATCGTCGGCGTTGGCCAGGGAGAATCTGGAGACATCACGGATATCATAGGGTGGCGTCTGGACGAGGTCGTGGATCTGATTCGTGGCCCAAAGAATACCGTGGTTCGTTTGCAAGTTCGATCTGCTGATACCGACAGTACCAAGGTCGTTCAGATCACTCGAAGTACCGTCAAACTCGAAGATCAGTCCGCCAAGGCGGAAGTCTTCGAGGTTGAGCAATTTGGCGCCACGCATAAGATCGGGGTTATCGACATACCAGCGTTCTATGTCGACCTCGCTGCCTATGCACGCGGAGAAGCCAATTTCCGGAGCACAACCCGTGATGTCCGTCGACTGATATCCGACCTTGAGGCAGATGAGGTTTCAGGTATCGTCATTGACCTCCGCGACAACGCGGGTGGCGGCCTGGACGAAGCTCGAATGATGGTGGGCCTGTTTATCGAATACGGTCCTGCAGTTCAGGTGAGGAAGGCTCGTGAGAATGAAGTCCATATTCATCGCGACACGGACATTCGCACAGCATATGACGGACCACTCGCCGTCCTCGTCAACCGCGGCAGCGCTTCAGCATCGGAGATCTTTGCGGGCGCTATCCAAGACTACGATCGAGGGGTTGTTCTAGGTTCACAAACCTTCGGTAAAGGTAGCGTACAGCAATTGCTGTCGTTGAATCACGGTCAGCTCAAAGTCACAGAGGCCATGTTCTATCGTATCAACGGTGAGTCCGTCCAACGACGTGGCGTGATCCCTGACATCTTCTACCCATCACGCTACAACCTTGAAATGGTGGGTGAAGAAACATTAGATGATTCACTACCCTACACAGAAGTTCCTTCCACAATTTATCGCCCTTACGGCAACGTGGGGGAACTCATCCCGGAATTGATATCACGACACAACAAACGAGTAGCTACAGATCCTGAGTACCAATTTGTTTCAGATGCCGTCGCCTATCGCCAAAAACTCTCGAACCGGAAGGCCATTTCTCTAAACCGAGAAACACGACTGAGTGAAAAGGAAGACAACAATCGGTTCTGGCTATCACTTGAAAACAGAAAGCGCGTTGCACAAGGACTACCGGAAGTTGCTTCTCTGGATGAACTCACAGAGTCCAACGACTCAGCCACGAAATCGATGACTGATGACTTGCATATCGTTGAACAGGACACCAGCTCCGGGGACGCGCAAAAAACGGCCGCCACGAATGAGGTGGCGACAGTGAATGAAACAGGCACCGAAGCGGCCAAAGAGGAAGAAACACCACCCGACGTCTACATCCGCGAAGCTGGTAACGTACTCCTCGATATCATGGCGTTGTCCACTCGTACTGCGGAGAAAGCCGGGACGAAACGCCGTTGGGGATTTGTCCGATAGGCAGACGTTCTGTCAGGAACGCGCTTTTTCTACTAAGTCCCATGCGTGCTGGATTTCTTTAAAGCGTTCTTCTGCGTTCTTCGCAAACTCGGGTGATAAACCCTGAGCCTGTACTCGGTCGGGATGATGTTCCATTGCAAGCTTCCGATAGCGACGTTTGATTACCGTTAGGTCATCACTGGGTCCCGAACTGAGGAGTTCATAGGCACTGGCCAGTTCATCCTTGCCCATAGTTGACACCGTGTCGCGATACGGCAAGGCGAAAACACCAGCAATATTTACGAGCATCTCCCGCTCGATGTCATGCAATTGACCATCAGCATGGGCGACCGACGTTAAAAGATGCAGTATCGAAGCCAACACAGGGGGTGCATTGGCAAATGTGTCACGTAACTGTAACGCATAGTCCAGGTAATCCGTGTCATCGTCACGGGCGGTGTTGAAGATCTCGATCGCAACCGACCGCACTTCGGGCGTAAATGCCGGGTTGCTGGCCATCACCTGTTCAACCAGAGCAATTTCTTCCTTCGAAACGAGACCGTCTGCTTTGGCAATTTTTCCAAGCAACGAAAACACAGCTGTAAAATACACACTGTGTCGGGTCTCTACCGCATCAAAGCTAATCGCTTTGTTGCTGTCGATGGTGTGATGCCCGATAACGACTCCGAGTACCGCCCCGATGGGTCCACCAACAACAAGACCCAGGCCACCACCTAGAAGCTTACCGATCCAACTCACGCAGGCTCACCACCCAATAGCGAGAGAACTTCCTGCGTTTTGGCTTGCATTAATGTCTCATTTCCGCGGGACTCGACGTTCAGTCGGACAACCGGTTCAGTATTCGATATCCTGACATTGAATCGCCAGTCGCCCATGACCATTGACAGACCGTCGGTGTGATCAATGGCCTCAGCATGGTCGCGATAGTTCGACTCGATGGCATCAAGGACTACCGCTGCGTCTTCCACGCGACGATTGACTTCTCCACTGGCGGGAAACAGGGCCATACGTTCATCGACCAACTGTGCCATCGACTGTCCTTTGTCTGACATTAATTGCGTGACCAAAAGCCACGGCAACATGCCACTATCACAGTAAGCGAAATCTCTGAAGTAGTGATGCGCACTCATCTCGCCGCCGTACACAGAATCTTCTAGCCGCATTCGTTCCTTGATGAAAGCATGACCGGTTTTACTCATAATGGCACGGCCACCCGCCGCATCGACGATATCGACGGTGTTCCATGTCAGGCGAGGATCGTATATCACGGCCGCACCCGGATCACGCTGCAGGAAGGCTTCCGCTAACAATCCTACAATGTAATAACCCTCTATGAATCGCGCATCTTCGTCAAAAAAGAAACAACGATCGAAATCACCATCCCATGCAATACCCAGGTCCGCCTTGTGCGCCACTATCGCATCAGATGTCGGCGTCCGGTTTTCGACCAGCAACGGGTTCGGTACACCATGGGGAAAAGAACCATCCGGTTCGTGATGCAATCTGATGAATTCGAAAGGCAGTCGATCAGCCAGGCCATCAAGCACCGGGCCCGCCGCACCGTTGCCAGCATTCACAACAATCTTTAACGGTTTGAGTGTGCCGGGGTTCACGTGTGTCATCAACAGGTCCAGGTAAGCGTCTCGATGCGACAGTGGTGTAACCGATCCCTTTTTACCACTCACGGTTCTTGATCGATCACCCGCCAACCATTCCTCTGCCATCTTTCTGATGTCATCGAGGCCCGAATCACCACTAATGGGTCTGGAACCTTCACGCACCAGCTTCATGCCGTTATAGTCCTTGGGATTGTGACTAGCGGTCACCACGATGCCCCCGTCCATCTCAAAGTGTTCGGTGGCGAAATAAATCTCTTCGGTCCCGCACTGGCCGATATGAGTGACCTCCACACCTGCATCTGTGAGTCCTTCTACTAAATGTTTCATCAGATCTGGACTCGACAATCGTACATCATGACCGACCACCACCCTTTCTGGACCAAGAAAGCTGGCATAGGCGATACCGATAGCATAAGCGACGTCTTCATTAAGTTGATTCGGGACCTGCCCCCGAATGTCATATGCTTTAAAGCACTCAAGCGGCACTACTCAATCCTATTCCTTGTTTGTATCTTGGGTTTCTGGTCTCAGTAGCCAATGGCAGCGCCAACAGCCCGAGGATCCTTGGTTCCTCGCAGTACACCATCTTTGATCTCAATGCTGTTGGCATCACCGATGCCTCGTCCCCATCGTGATGCGCTCAGTTCATGTCCCATTGCCTGTAGCGCGTCCCGTGTTTCCTTCGATAAAGCGTATCGTTCGTGCGTGACCCGTTCTGGGCGCCATTGATGGTGAATGCGGGGTTGTGCGACTGCATCTTCTATGGGCATTTCGTGGTCAATGATATTGATCACAACCTGCAGCGTGGTCATGATGATCGTCGAACCTCCCGGTGAACCAGTCACCAGCACGGGGTCCCCATCCTTGGTAACAATCGTTGGTGACATGGAACTGAGCATCCGCTTACCAGGCGCGATGGCATTGGCTTGCCGGCCGATCAATTCATATTGGTTGGGCGTGTTGGGTTTGATCGAAAAATCATTCATTTCATTGTTGAGCAGGATGCCCGTGTCGGCGACGACGATCTTGTTGCCGTAGCCACTATTCAGCGTTGTAGTCAGCGCAACAACGTTGCCCTCACCATCGGCGACGGAAAAATGTGTCGTCTCAGGGCTTTCCCTGGGTAGATCCATCAAACCAGGACCAATCACATCCGAGTCACTGGCCACGTGCTCGTCGAAGTCCGCAAATCTTGTCCGTGCATACCCTTTACCGATGAGGGACGTCAGTGGGATGCCAACGAAATCTGGGTCACCCAGATGTTCCGCTCGATCGGCATACGCTCGCCTTGCGGCTTCAACGATATGATGAACCGATGCCGCACTTCCCCATCCCATCGAACCGAGATCGAAGGGTTCCAGCATATTCAGCATCTGCACCAACATCACCCCACCAGAAGATGGCGGTCCCATTCCCCAGATCTCATGGCCACGATAGGTACCGCGAACAGGATCACGCCAGACGGATGCATATTCACGAAGATCGGTGAGGCTTATGTCACCGTTGCCTCGTTGCATTTCTGCCAAAATCAACGCAGCAACTTCCCCGCGATAAAAACCATCACGCCCCTGGCGCGATATTCGCTTCAACACTTTCGCCAGATCCGGTTGGCGCCAGATATCGCCCACTTCATAGGGTATTCCTTCCTGTGAGAACTTTTCTAGCGATGCCGGATAGGCTGCCATCGATGGTAGAACACGTTTGAACTGTCGGACCAGATCGTGATCGAGGGGGAATCCCCGTCGTGCCAGTCTGATTGCTGGTGCCATTACTTTTGCGCGAGACATCGTGCCGTGCGTCGCGAGCAAAGTCAGCAGTCCATCCACAGACCCCGGGACGCCGGCGGCTTTGTGACTGCGAGTGGACAGGCCGGAAATGACGTCCCCGGCGTCATCCAAGTACATGTCGTGGGTGGCGGTGAGCGGCGCACGTTCCCGGTGGTCCAAGGTGACAACGGAACCATCTGCCAGCCTCACTACAGCGAAACCACCACCCCCAATGTTTCCAGCTGACGGGTAGGTTACGGCCAGAGCGAATCCTGTTGCTACCGCCCCGTCGATGGCATTGCCACCCGCTTTCATAATCTGAATACCCGCCGCAGAGGCATGGGCTGATCGCGACACGACCATGCCTTCTGTACCATAAATGGCCTCTGAGCTCGCCGCGAAAACGGATATGAACGACCACGGAGTGAGCAGCCCCAAGAGCGTCACTACGCGGACGCAGAGAACACTGTGCCTGTGGGACATAGGAGGCAAATTCATATCTGCTTCTGACGTCCAGCCCAGTATGGTTCACGAACGATACGACGCTGAATCTTTCCCGATGGTAATCGTGGAAGGTCATCGACAAATTCGACAGTACGCGGACATTTGAACGCGGGTAGTTGCTCGCGTGTAAAGGTGATCAATTCGTCTATCAGTGATTGGTCTGCGTGAAAACCAGCATTAAGCATGACGACAGACTTTACCTCTTCGCCCCATTCCTCATTTGGTACGCCCACGGTACAACAGTCAGAAACAGCCGGGTGCTGCAGAAGAACGTCATCTGTTTCCTGAGGATAGATATTCACGCCGCCTGAGATAATCGTCTCTGCATTCCTGCCGGTAAGAAAAAGATAACCATCCTCATCAAAGTAACCCATGTCACCCAGTGTGAAATAGTCGCCTCGATAGCTCTTATCGGTCTTCTCAGGATCCTTGAAGTATTCAAAACGTGTCGCCGGTGCTCGAAAATAAATCGTGCCGACCTCACCGCTTTGCAACTCTTTGCCATCGTCATCAAAGATCCTGTTATCTGCATTTGCTGGCGACCTACCAACGCTACCCGGTTTCGACAACCATTCCTCCGGCCCGATAAAGAATCCACCGCCACCTTCAGTTGCCGCGTAGTACTCGTGAATAACAGGTCCCAACCAGTCCATCATGGCTTGTTTGACATGTACCGGACACGGCGCCGCACCATGGAGAACAAACCGCAACATGCTGACATCGTATTTTGACCGCGTTGATTCGGGAAGCGCCAGTAGTCGATGAAACATGGTAGCGACCATGTGAGTGTGAGTCACACCATGCGTTCCAATAAGTCGGAGCGTCTCTTCGGCATCCCACTTGTCCATCAATACGGTTCCGACACCCTGGATCAACGGTGAGTTTATGTTGAAGGCCAGTGGTGCCGCGTGATAGGCCGGTCCTGTACACAAACACAGATCCGTTTCAGGATTATAACCTGCCGCACTTTGCCCCTGGGTTTTGGCCTGCGACTGGGTTAGTGGTTCCGACCGTTCCTCCGGCTTAGGCGGAGTCACCGGTTTCTTTTCTTGTGCCGTTAACGCGGGCTGTTCTCTGGGCCTGAAGACCCCTTTGGGTCGCCCTGTGGTTCCGGAGGTATACAACATCTGTGTGCCGGCGACAGGATCAGAAATGTTGTCACCGCTCTGGGTTGCCAAAGCTTCGTTGTAGTCTGTAAATCCCGCAATCGATCCACCTGTGGCCAACGCAATCTCGACACCCCGATTATCGCTGAGCGCGTCGATCGCCGAGACCTCGCAGCGAGCATCCGCAATGAACGCTTTTGCTTCACAGTTGCCGACGATATATGACGCGTTATCTCCCGTCAGATGCCAGTTGATGGGTGTGATGCGAAATCCGGCACGTGAGCACGCGAAAAAAACCTCAAGGAACTCAGGACGATTAGTCATCAACATCGCGACCGAATCATCGACCCCCAGTCCAGCATCGCGAAGTGTACGAACTAATTGATTGCTGCGTGCGTTCAATTCGGAGAATGTACGGCTGCCGAACTCGGAAATTACTGCTGGTTTATCGGGTCGTCGTTCCGCATGAAAGGCGATGAGCATTCCCGTTCGTGAGGCCGTCATGAGGTCGAGTGATCGCTCGCTCATAAGGATGTCCCAAGGTCAGAAAACTTTCCGCAGTGTCACACGAAAGACAGGCTATTGGTAGCAGCCAGGGTGAGTCAGATCGTCATGTCAGCCGACACAATTCTCGTCTCACTAAGGGGTTCGATGCAGCGTGGATCTTTATTTCTAGCATTATTTACGAACGTTGATACCGGTGTGATCGCGAGCGGATAGCGCATCTGCGATGCCATGAGTTGGTCGAGATCCGCCTTGGACGTGTTTACATCTATCCATCCTGAAATTTCTGAAAGAGACAGGTGAACTGGAATACGATGATGCAGTGAATCCATGCCGGTTGGTGCCGCCGTCGTAACGATAGTACAGGACTCAACCAACTCCTCATGATCTCGCCAACGTTCCCACAGACCGGCAAACGCAAAACCATCCTGTCCGATCGGCGTAATAAGATAGGGAACTCGCTGACCCTGTTCATCATCCTTCCACTCATAATAGCTGCTGGCAGGAATCACACATCGACGTTTTTCATACGCCTCAGAAAACGCCCGACTTCTCGCAAGCATCTCTGACTTTGCATTGAACATACTGTATTTATTGGAGGGGCCATCGCTCCACCACGGGACCAGCCACCAGCGCATGGGTGTCAAAGACCATCTCCCCTCGGTATTGCGCAGCACGTTTACTACCTCAGTCGGTGCAATGTTGTAGACGGTTTCCACAGGGAATATCTGACCCGTGATTTCCATAATCAATTGGGTCAACGGGTCGCAAATGATATTGAAGCGGCCACACATAAGTTTCTCTCATATCAGGATGGGGGATTGTTGCACTTGCCTAACTTTTCCGCTAATTTCGGCGCCTTTTTTCAGGAGATGTCCCGAGGGACGGTCCACTCGTCGCAAGCCCTTTAACAAGGACTTTCGGCACAGGAGAGCGTAATGATTCACCTGCCCAATCTGAAGGATATATCCGGCGAGCATATCGCAGACATCCTGGAACGAGCCCACAAGATCAAACGCAATCCTAGAGACTATACCTCGTTGTTGCCTCAGCAGACTCTCGGCATGCTGTTTCAGAAAACCAGCACTCGAACACGCGTGTCTTTCGAGGCAGGAATGACTGAACTTGGCGGCTATGCGATCTTTATCGATTGGAACGCATCCAACTTTGTACTCACCGATGTCGCCTATGAGATCGAGTATATGTCACGCAACGTTGACTGCATCATGGCTCGCTTGCTCCATCATGAGGATATACAGACAATAGTTGCTGCCAGTCAGGTACCGGTGATCAATGGTTGCTGCGAGAAATATCATCCATGTCAGGCGTTGACCGATCTCTTCACCATCCAGGAGTACACCGATAAGCCGCTGGATCAAGTCACACTCGTCTACGCGGGGGTTCAGAACAACGTATCCAACTCCCTCACATTGATCTGTGAGCGCCTCGGCACCCAACTTATTCTTGCGACGCCCGATCCTGATCCACTGGGAGAAAGCGCAGATGCGGATGTACAAGATGCTATTCAGTCTGCGTCCAATATCGAGCACACGACTGACATCAACAGTGCAGTGAGAGAAGCAGACTTTGTTTATACCGATACGTGGATCGATATGCAGTACTTCAATGACGCAAGCCGAACCGCCCAGAACAAGGCAACACTCGAGACAATGCTACCGTATCAGTTGAACGAAGCCTTACTGGAAGGTCGATCCTGTAAAATCATGCATGACATGCCCATTCATGCTGACTTCGAAATCAGTCCTGGGCTGGTCAGAGATCCTCGTAGCGTTATTTTCGAGCAGGCCGCCAACCGCAAACATGCGCAGAAAGGTTTGCTCTGGTGGCTATTCGAGCAGGCGGATCAACTGATTCAGTAACGTCGGAACGAGAGGCTGCTCAACTGAGCTGTCCAGCAAGAAACTCAAGCCAGTGCCGAATATGCGTAGACCCTGGTTCTCCCTTTATCGTTTGTCGGCGATGCTGATTGGCTTTGCGCTCGTCGACCACCAACTCACTCGCACCTGCTGCCCGACAATCGATCGACTGATGACGCTCCAGGTCATCAAGATGCATCTGGCAGCCGACATTGGCGGTCACATAGTGCTCCGCGCCTGAGGCCTGCAAAGCGCTGACCTTGTTCTCTCGGAGCTGACTGGACAGTGCCGGCTGCATGATCGAATAACTACCCGCCGATCCACAGCAAAGGTGCGCGTCTCGAACAGGGACGACAGTCATTCCCCATCGTGTGAGGACTCGTTCAATGATACCACTCAGCCCTTGTCCGTGCTGAAGTGTGCAGGGTGCATGAACAGCCACCGTTGCCGATTCACACGGCAATGGCGTCATGGTATCGATAAATTCAGTAGCATCTAAAAGTTTCTCAGCTAATCGTTTGGCCTTGTGCGAATACTCTTCATCGTCCTCCAGCAGACGGGGATAGTCTTTCAACGTCACACCACACCCACTGGCCGAAGAAATGACGACGTCGACGTCATCGAGCATCGGGTCCAGACGATCCAAAAGTTGCCGCATACGGGCTAGCCCACCAGCATGATCGCTCATGTGGTACTGCAAGGCACCACAACATCCTTCCCCCGCGAGCTTCACGGGTTCTACATCGGCGTGCGTCAGGATCGACTCGAGCGCACTATTGACACCCGGCGTCACGACATCCTGTGTGCAGCCACCGAGCAATAATGCACGTTGCTGAGGCTGGTTGATAGTCGTCGACTCAAAGTGCAGGTTCTCTGCGGTGGGAATCAGCGACTGAAGAAAGCCTGGCATCAAAGGCCGCAGCAATCGTCCTGTCCGATACATGAATTTAAACAACCAGTAACGCGGCACCACATTTCTAAGGAGCCAGGATTTCAACCGCTGCGTCAATGGCGGCGCCACCTTCCGGGTGGCCAGCCCGCGGCCTACGTCAAGGAGTCTTCCATAATCAACACCCGATGGGCAGGTCGTCTCACAGGCGCGACATGTCAAGCAACGATCCAGATGACCAGCCGCACTCTCACCGATAGTGTCTGTTTCGAGTAGGTTTTTGATCAGGTAAATCCGACCTCGCGGGCCATCCAGTTCATCCCCTAGCAGTTGGTAGGTCGGACAGACAGCGGTACAAAATCCACAATGCACGCATGCCCTCAGAATGTCCTCAGCTTCCTGAACATCAGACCTCCCCGCAAGTTGCGGATGGATATGTGTCTGCATCAGAGTCCCCGGTACATGCGATCTGGGTTCATGATGCAGATTGGATCGAAGGCTTTCTTAAGACGCTGGTGGAGACGTTTAACATACTCCGGTAAAGGGGGCATGCGTTCTAAGGGCCCGCCATCTTCTTCATTTCTAAAGAGCCAGCTCGGCGCAGATTCTAATCGTGGAATGGATTCGGGGTCAGATAGCCAGCGCACTGCGCCGCCCCATTCGACAAGGGCTGCATCCTTCATATGCATCGGATTATCCGATGACACAGAAATTCGCCACAATTGTTTGGCGGACACTAGTGCAGGTAGACGTTGGGTCGCCGCAAGCGCCCAATGATCCCCCATCACTTCCTCACCCCCGATGTCTGCGGCGGCGGCACGCACACCAATCTCCGTGCCTGACAACCGGATATACAGAATATTCTGTGAAGCCATTAGTCCCGATAACGGCGCACCGCTGTTGCGTAGTCCCCTCATTCGCGATCTGAGGTTATCGTGTGTGACCTCCTGCATCAGCGTGACCTCACGCTCAGGCTTCGGTAATACCTTCAAACTGACGTCAGCGAGCACGCCGAGCGTACCAAATGCACCCGTCATCAATCGGGCCACATCATATCCTGCAACATTCTTCATCACTTGACCGCCGAACTCGTGGTAAACGCCGGATGACGTGATGGCACCGATACCCAAAACGAAATCACGGACCGAACCTGTAAAGGGTCTTCGCGGACCAGATAGTCCACAGGCGACAGTACCGCCTAGCGTAGACGTTCCATAATCGGGCGGATCAAAGGCCAAAATCTGTCCCTCCCCGTCGACCAGAGCATTGAGCTCAGCCAGTGGTGTTCCTGCTCGCGCCCGCAGAACCAGCTCGCGGGGTTCATAACTGATGACACCACGGTGTTCCGACAATGCCAATTGATAGCTGTTCTCGAGTCTCCCCGATGAGAGAAATGCCTTACTTCCTCCCCCAACAATATCGATAGGTCGCGCAATCGCGCTCTGTTCGCGGACCTCGTCAGCCAGTTGTTTGATCAGGTCTGAATCAACCAAGGTCAGAAACGTTCCAGCTCTGGGAACCGTGTCTCTCCGTGATGAACGTGCATGGCACCAAATTCAGCACACCGGTGCAGCGTTGGTACAGCCTTCCCCGGATTCAATAATCCCTTGCCATCAAATGCATCTTTTACGGCATGAAAGAGGGATAGTTCCTCCTCACTGAACTGCAAACACATCTGATCGAGCTTTTCGACACCCACGCCGTGCTCCCCTGTGATCGTGCCTCCTTTTTCAATACACAGAGTCAGGATCTCCGCGCCAAACGACTCGGCTTTCTCCAACTGGGCCGGATCATTGGCGTCATACAGGATCAACGGATGTAGGTTACCGTCACCAGCGTGAAAAACATTAGCAACACCAAGCCCATAACGTTTTGACATGTTAGTAATGGCGGTTAACACACCTGACAATTCTCGTCTTGGGATAGTGCCATCCATACAGAAATAATCCGGCGCGATCCTACCAACGGCAGGAAATGCAGATTTCCTACCCTGCCATAGCTGCTGACGGTCGGCTTCATTGAATGCCTCGCGGACCGTTGTTGCACCGTTCTTTTCAAGGACTGCCTTGAGCCGAATCAACTGCGCTGCAATTTCTTCGGCATTGCCATCGAGTTCACACAACAGGACCGCCGCAGCGTCAACAGGGTAACCCGCCGAAGCAAAGGCCTCCGCCGCCCTGATCGCCGGATTGTCCATCATCTCCAGACCAGCCGGTAAAATGCCCTCAGCAATGATCTCGCCAACAGCTTCACCTGCACCCCCCACTTCATCAAAGCCAGCCAGCACCACACATACGCTCTCCGGCAAAGGCAGAAGATCCACCGTGATCTCGACCACAATACCTAGCATGCCTTCAGAGCCGTGCATCAGCGCAAGCAGGTCATAGCCAGGAGAGTCCAGACCATCACCACCCAGTTCATAGAGTTCCCCGGACGGTGAGACAATCTTCAGCTTGCGAACGTTGTGCACCGTCAAGCCATACTTCAGACAGTGCACTCCACCCGAGTTTTCGGCAACGTTACCACCGATGGAACAGGCAATTTGTGAGGAGGGGTCGGGTGCATAATAGAGTCCATGCGAGCGCACCGCTTCTGAGATCGCAAGGTTCGTAACCCCAGGCTGTACAAGGGCAGTACGGTTGGCAGTGTCGACTGACAGTACGCGATTGAATTTCGACAGCCCCAACAAAACGCCGTCCTCATGAGGCATCGCGCCACCGGAGAGTCCTGTACCTGCACCTCGCGCTACGACAGGTACTTCAAAGCTGTGGCAAAGCCGCATCACACTTTGAACTTCTGAGATTGTCTCCGGCAGAACCACAATACCTGGGCGTTGCTTCTTGGCAGTCAGCCCATCCGTTTCATAGACAGATAGTCTTTCCGGATCAGCAATCACATGGCCTTTGCTGACCTTATTCAATCTTTGAATGAATGATGGGGTAACTCGCATCGGACACCATTATACGTATAATCATCTGCCCTTACACCGAGGTTTGGTAACACTCGAGTGACTACTCTCCAGATCGATTCCATCGAAGACATCCTTGATGATTTTCGCTCCGGCAAGATCGTTTTGCTCATGGATGACGAGGATCGTGAGAACGAAGGCGATCTCATGGTAGCCGCCGACAGTGTCACCGCGGAACATATTGCCTTTTTCGCACGTCATGCGTGCGGTCTGATCTGCCTGACACTCACCGAGGAACGTGCAACCCAACTGGCACTGCCGTTGATGGTGGAGCAAAACAGGTCGATGCATGAAACAAATTTTACGGTATCCATTGAAGCTGCTACCGGAATTACCACGGGTATCTCTGCCGCAGACCGCGCAACAACTGTCCAGGCCGCCGTTGCAACAGGCGCCGGTCCTGATGACGTTGTCATGCCTGGCCATATCTTCCCACTGATTGCCAAACGAGGTGGTGTACTCACCCGTGCCGGTCATACCGAAGCTGGCTGCGATCTGGCTCGGTTAACGGGTCACGAACCAGCTGCTGTAATCGTTGAGGTCATGAATGAAGACGGAACAATGTCCCGTGGCCCTGAACTGATGCAGTTTGCTGAAAAACACGGTATTCGGATAGGTACCATTGCCGACCTTATCCACTATCGAACACTGAACGACAAGACCATTGATCTGTACGACGAAAAACCTGTCAACACCCAGTATGGCGAGTTCACCTTGCGCACGTATACCGACAGTGTCTCTGATTGCATTCACTACGCACTCGTCAAAGGTGAAATATCTGAATCCGATCCATGCCTTGTTCGCGTTCAGACACTGAACACGCTGCGGGATGTGCTGGGTACGGAACATGACGGCTTTCGGCCGTCGTGGTCTTGGGACGACTCTCTGCAGCAGATCTCCGCCGAGGGACAGGGTGTCGCGGTCATCGTAGGCCAGCATCAATCAATGCACGAAGCACTATCACAGGTGCGTCATTTTCCAGAAATCCCCCCAGAGCAACGAACGCCCTCCGATATGTTTGTCTATCGCGTCGTCGGTATCGGCTCACAGATTCTTCGCGACATCGGTGTCGGAAAAATGCGACTGCTGAGCTCGCCCACACGCTATAACATTTCGGGTTTCCATCTCGAAGTCGTCGAATTTGTGGAGAACATTCAAACTGACTAACGTCGTTACAAAGTGCGTGCCATGACACAGTTTCTGTATCGCACTTCCGTATTAAGGTTGTGTTCACCCCGATCGGTTGTGAGAGCACCTACCACGACATGATGGAAAAGTTCGGCACATCGGAGCGCGACATATTGATTGGTCGGATCGAAGATGGACAAGGGCCACAGCAAGCCAAACAGGAATAGTTTTTTAGTGCATTCATCAGTTCCGCGACGCCCTGAAATGCGATGGCGGAAAGCAGTATCGAGCCAGTGCTTGCGGCCAGAAAAGAAAAATTCCTCTATCTGAAACACAACCTCAACGCGCATGCGATCAATTCACTCCGCGGTGAACTGGACCGTGTCGACTACGACGTGAATACGCCGATCCGCAAAATTCAGTCTGCGATCAACAGATCCGATCAGTTTGACGCTGAACTCCTAGGCGGTTGATGTCCAACTTGTTACTTTGGATCAGGGGGCTGACACCCGTGCATATGTAAAGTCGGGATCTGGTCCCATGACACGTCGTGCAACACCTTTTAACTGTGGATGCTGCACCCATGCTGATCCGGTTTCTGCAAGCGGCAGGACAGGCAGGTGCTGGAAGATCAACTGTTGGAGTGCTCCAGCTGACGCCATTCGAACTGATGGGTCAGATGCTCTCACAAGAATCGCAAGCTGCTCGTCATAGTCATCATTACGCCAGCGTCCCCGATTATTGGCATTGTAGGAACCCAGTAGATCCGCATACGTCACGACGTCATCGAAATCCGGGTACCAACTCGACAAAGCAATATCGAAGTCTCCCGCGCGGGACTTCACCAGGTACTGTTTGAAGGTTTGCTGATCAATCGTGACTGGAATCCCCAGGTTCTCTGAAATGATACCCTGGAAAAACTCTGCCACCCGGACACCCGTCGGAGAACTGACGGTCAGCAGCACCAGCGGTGTCTCGAGAATTCGGCCAGAATGTTGCGTCAAATGTTCCTGCAGATGTTGGCGCGCAAGTTCGACGTTACGGGCACGCTCCTCAACCGGGAATTCGTCTGCAAACTTTCCCTCAACACCGTTCAACCACGATGGAAAGAAGCTGTACGCGGGTTTGTAGCCAGGAATCCCAATTACTCGGTTGACATAGTCGTCCACGCTGAAGGCATATGCGATTGCAGACCGAAGACTCCGATCCGCAGTGGCACGTCCCTCACGATGATTGAACCAGAGATAGGATAGACCGCCGGAAGCAAAGGTCCGCATCCGTAAACCCTGATCGAGCGCATCCGTCACAGTATCTATCCCCAGAGCGGTAAACGCGATGGCCTGATCTCGAAAAAGGTTCAGCCTCGCCCGATTGTCCTCAGTCACGTAGCCAATGTCGATACGATTCAACATAATGGACGCAGCATCCCAGTACTCAGGATTTTTATCGAGGACCAGGCGAGCACCATGGCTCCAGTCGCTCAACACAAACGCACCGTTGTAGAGTAAGGCATCGGCTTCGCTGGCATATTGGTCACCCTGCCGTTGATGAAACGAGCGTTGTATCGGGAAAAAGGCTGCGTGGGTCATGAGTGCGACACAATAGCCACAACCGGTCTCATACCGAACCTCCAACTCGCGGTCTGAGATGGCTTCGATCCCGAGGTCCCGAGCGGTTGCCTCACCTCTTGAGATTGCAGCCGCATTCTTGAACGGAATCGCGATAGATGCATAGGGAGATGCGCGGTCCGGATCCACCAGCAGACGCCAGGCATACACAAAATCATCCGCAACAATCCGGGTCCCATCGGACCACTTGGCGTCGGTACGCAGTCGAAAACGGATACCATCCTCGGTGGCCAGCCACGATTCCGCAACCCCGGGGGCAATCCGACCTCGTCGGTCGTAGCGCACCAGCCCCTCGTTGACATGCCCCAGAATACGAAAGCTCACAAGGTCTGTCGTTCGACTCGAATCCAGATTGGGGGGCTCTTGCGTAATCGCAATCGTAATTCGTTGATGTTCGTAGTCAATCGCCGCCAACACCTGACCCCAGGCCGCCCATATTGATGCAGCCAGGAACAATAAGGTTATTCGATACCCACGACGAGGGTCATGCTTCATAGAGATCAAGTTTACCCACTAGATAAGACAGATACTTACGTCACGAAGGCACCGACGATTTCGATATCCGACAGTATTCACCAACAGTCCGTGTCAGTAAACTCATCACATGTCGACCGTCAGTCCAACCCATCACGTTCATGCAAGCTTGAAGCCATTTCATAATTCGATCCGTAGCTGGTTCGAACAACGTTATCCGTCCCCAACCGATGTTCAGGTCAACGCCTGGCCCAGAATCCAGACGGGTGAACACCTGCTGATCACCGCCCCCACCGGTACCGGTAAGACGATGACGGCGTTTCTCTGGACCCTCAACCGTTTCGCGACGGGGGATCTAGCCTTGGGCGCAACGCGAGTGCTGTATATCAGCCCACTCAAGGCACTCAACAACGATATCGCCAAGAACCTTCTCACACCACTTTCAGAATTGCGTGAACAGTTTCCGGACTTCCCCGAAGTCAGGGTTCAGACACGGAGCGGCGACACGGAACTACAACAACGACGACGCATGGTCCGTCATCCACCTGAAATACTCATCACCACGCCAGAAAGCCTGAACCTGATGCTCTCCTCTGCAGGCGGTCTCAGCATATTGGGCAATATAGAAACGGTCATCCTGGACGAAATCCATGCGGTGGTCGACAGCAAACGAGGCGTCTATTTGATGACAGCGATCGAACGACTGGTCGCCATGTCCGGAGAATTCCAACGTATCGTGCTCTCCGCCACTGTTAATCCCCTCGAACGTGTTGCTGCGTTTGTCGGTGGTTACCAGCTGGATCAACACAACCAGTTCACACCGCGTCCTGTGGGGATTGTGCGCAGCGATGCCACGAAGCAGTTCGACATCCGCATCAGGTACCCGGAAGCAACTGCAAACAGGCCGCGGGAAGAAAAGATATGGCCGACACTGGCAGAGGATTTCTATTCCCGAATCGATGCAAACCGTTCGACCCTCCTATTCGTCAATTCACGAACCCAGGCGGAACAGATTACAAAGATGATCAACGAAGTGGCAGAGGATCTTATTGCGTATGCCCATCACGGCTCTTTGTCTAGAGAGCTACGCATTGAAGTTGAAAACCGTTTGAAGCGCGGCGAACTCGCCGCGATTGTGGCGACAAGCACACTTGAAATGGGCATCGATATCGGTGAACTGGATGAGGTCATACTGATTCAGTCGCCCGAAAACATCGCCTCAGCGATACAGCGGATTGGACGAGCGGGTCACCAGGTCGGCGAAGTCAGTCGCTGTACCCTGTATCCAACGCACCCGAAGGACTTTGTGCATGCGGCTGTCCTCTCGAAAGCCGTCGAGGAGCAGGACATCGAACCAATCAGTACGATTGACTGCCCGCTCGATGTACTCGCCCAGATTCTAATTTCAATGGCCGGAACCCGCGAGTGGGATATCGACGCGCTCTATGTCGAAGTGCGTCGGAGTACCGCATTTCATGACCTGACCCGAGGTCAGTTTGATCTCGTACTCAACATGATGGCGGGTCGATACTACGAAAACCGTATCAGCGAGTTGAAAGCGAGACTCTCCGTTGATCGAGCCGCCAACACAGTCCGCACGCAGAAGGGAGCATTGATCTCCCTGTATCTCTCTGGCGGCGTCATACCTGACCGCGGGTATTTTCAGATTCGTATGGAAGGTTCCGGAGCACGCATTGGTGACCTCGATGAGGAATTTGTGTGGGAAGCTAACGTCGGCAATGTATTTACCTTCGGCACGCAACACTGGGAGGTAAAAAAAATTACGCACAACGACGTGTTCGTTGCTCCAGGCAAGCCCGGTCCGTCAACACCGCCTTTCTGGAAGTCTGAGGCACTTGATCGCAGCCTGCATCTGTCTGAACGCATCGGTGAGTTTCTGGAAAACGCTGATGCTACGATCGACGACGTTTCATATTCGGCGCAACTCCAGCAGAAATATCCAATGGACCCGAATGCATGCAATGCCCTGATCGAATACCTTAGACAGCAGCGTAAACATTGCAACGCACCATTACCACATCGGCACCATGTCCTCGTGGAATACCTCGACCAATCACCTGGTGGTGCTACCGGACAACAGATTATTTTCCACACACATTGGGGTAATAGGATCAACCGACCTCTCGCCATGGCAATGACCGCTGTCTGGCACGAAAAATACGACGAAAACATCGCTCTGCACGTGGACAATGATGGGGTGGTCCTTCAATTACAGACGGAGATCGATGCCGCGAGTCTGTTGGCGGACATCGATCCTGGTCGGCTTGAGCAATACTTACGACATCAGCTCGAAGCCTCCGGTTTTTTCGGTGCGCGTTTCAGGGAAAATGCAGGGACCGCCCTATTGCTCTCCAAAGGTCGTTTCAACGAACGAAAGCCGTTGTGGATGAGTCGCCTTCAAAGCAAAAAATTGTTGGATACCGTTCAACGCTGGGACGACTTTCCGCTGCTACTTGAGACCTGGCGCACCTGTCTACGCGACGAGTTCGATCTTGTCGGTCTACAGATGCTGCTCAGCGAGGTGGCATCAGGTGATATTCAGATCAGCGAGGTTAAAACACAAACACCTAGTCCCTTCGCCAACGCGTTGGCTTACGATCAGTTGAACACCTATGTATATGAAGGTGACAACCCCGCCGCAATCAGTCAGAGCCGGTTACGCATCGACTTACTGAAAGAGCTGGTATTTTCTGAAGGGTTGCGTCCCACGGTTCGGACAGACCTTGCCCGTGAATTTGAACAGCGACGTCGACGTCTCGTGCCGGGTTACGCACCCAGTGACCAGAATGATTTGGTCGACTGGGTGGCTGAGCGATGCCTTTTACCTAAAGAGGAGTGGCTCGAGTTGACGCAGGATTCCACGCTAGACGATCAGCATCCAAGACTCTGCTGGCAGCGAAACCTGATGATGACGGTTGACCAACGTGACCTCAGTACCGACCTCACCGCACTTGTTGCCAATCTGCTGCAATTTCACGGCCCCGTCACCATTGAATACTTTTGCGATCTCTATCGGCTTGAAGTCAACGCCGTACGGCAGGAGGTCGACCGTTTGATCACAGATCAGCGAGTGATCGCAGGCGCATTGTTCACTGGTGATGACGTCACCTATGTGTCAGATGCAGGCAACTTTGAAGCGCTATTGCGGATTGGCAGATTGAACCGACGAACTCAGGATGAGCCCAAAGATCTCGATGCACTTCCTAGTTTCCTGTTCAGCTGGCAAACCCGAAACAACAAACCTACTGAAATCCTCGACGTATTGCGTGGATACGGTGCACCGGTTGAATCGTGGGAGTCTGATTTATTGCCAGCTCGTATTCCCGGGTACCGCGCCCACCACCTCGATTCGCTATTCAATGAAGAGGAACTGTTGTTCGTCGGTTGTGGCGAAAAACAGATCACCCTGTGTTGGCCCGATGATCTCGACCTGATTGCATTGGAGCCCTCATCCGGGTCCGAAATTCTCCTGGATGATCGTGCGCGTTACGATTTCGGGGCGTTGCAGGACGCCACTGACATGAGTGCTGCCGAGCTGATGTCAGCACTGTGGCGTGAGACCTGGGCGGGTCAGATCACCAACGATAATATGACGAGTCTCCGTAAAGCTTTGTTGAACAATTTTGG
>Ga0208624_1000099_pt1 | contig 45126 bp, 33 predicted proteins | sample Knorr_S23_td_DCM_FD_185607 | JGI IMG/M metagenome (GOLD analysis project Ga0208624, IMG submission 185607) | Marine microbial communities from Southern Atlantic Ocean transect - Knorr_S23_td_DCM_ad_71m_LV_A (SPAdes) (version 2) | ecosystem: Environmental > Aquatic > Marine > Oceanic | place... | reverse complement strand
AGCCTCTAAAAGAAGTTAGAGACGAAGGTAAGCACACCTTAGCTTTGTACAACACATATGGAGGAAATTGGAACCATCCACATTTTAAGTCTATATTCAAAGCTTCAAATCTTTGTGCAGCTTTTGATTTAAATCTAGCATTAGTCCACTTTCCTGAAATCTCTTTTGAAAATTTAGTAAAAGAAATAAATAAAGAAATGAGGCTTCCTAATGGCGGTTACATAGAGTTACTTATTGAAAAAAATAGAGTACAATTTTTTAGAAATAAAATTAATGATCAGTGGGCAGGAACAATTATTGCCACCACTGAAAGTCCAGACTATTCTAAACTTTCTTTGCCAGATGGTAGACTATGTATGGTTATGGGATTAGGGCCCAAAGGCCTCCCGGTATCATTTGTTAACAGTACAAATTATCATTTTGAACTAACGAGTAAAAAAATTGGTTTTGAAACTGGAACAGCAATGGGTGCAATATCAGCACATTTACATTCATTAAAATATTAAATATTCGTTTCTTTTTGAAATATTATGACTAAAAAATTATTTAGTATTTTTTTGACAGCATTGTTTGTCTTGACAATTTTTACCTACAACGTAGAAGCAGACGAGGATGACGAACAAGAATTATATCCTGAATGCAGTTGGAACAACCCTTGCTACATTAGTATCTCAGATGGAGATTTTGATAATCCTGAGACTAATGGTACAGATGAAGGAGGTAGTAACGTGGGGTTCAATGTTGAAGATCCAGGCGGTGATAACCAAGTTAGAGGGCATCTATTGGATTGGATGATGCCAAGCGCTTGTGATTGGTATGACATTTGTTACTATGCTTATTACTACCAGGCCACGAGAGATTATTTCAACAAAAGTGGGGTTGGAATGCAATTTACTAACATGAGCGGAATGTATAATTTTAGAGCAGCCCTTGAGGAATATGGATATGAGGTTTCCGATGTTACAGTTACTAATACGCCCAGAACACTCGGGAATGATACCCGCGGTGACGATGATGGTATCATTGAAGAAGGAGAAGATTGGGAGTATGACGAAGAAACTTGCATAGAGTGGAGAATTTATTCGGGAGGTTCTTACGTAGTTAGAGTAGACGGAATTCCTATCGTGAGTACCAATCCAGATCGCTATGTTCACTATCAAGATTATTCTCAAATGGATGCAGCAACAGAGTGCGATAATAATAATGGTCAAGGTGACAATAACATTACTATGTGGGGTGAAGGAGATTTTTCTGACATGGAGATGGTTGCTGACGAGAACAATGAAATTGCTATGGCTTTAGCACTTGCTTACTATCTAGATGTCGGAAATTACCAAGTCAAATACTCCTATGATTCTCAAACGGTTCACACTAAAATGGATGAAGAAATTAGAAGATCCGATGTAGAAGAAGATGGAAGTAATTACAAAGAGATAGCACTGGAATATCTGTCAGATGATAATTGCGAAGATAATTGCGATTACATAGAGATGGGTTACTATACAATAAACGTTACTGCAGACTATCCTGCAGAGTGTGAATTTGGAAATGACGCAGGATCTCCGTGTAATGAGATTGACGTGGGAGAAGATTGTGAAGATCCAAACAGCGGTTCTTGTTTTGACTTTACTATAGATTATTGTGAAGATATGGGTAACCAAGCTTGTCAAGAATTTATTCTCGCATGGTTTGATGAGTCATTGCTAACTTTTGTTTGTGGATTGGATTCTAGTATCATTCCTTTTCCTTTTGTTAACGATGGAAATAGAGATTGTCCGTTAGGGGCAGACGAGCAGCAATATGATGATAATAATGATCCTATCAACTGGTTTGACTGTGCAGATGGTACATTTGTTTGGATTTATCAAGTAAATGATGGATTTTCAGATTGTGTAAATGGAGAAGATGAAGGGCTCAACCCAGATACGGACCACGATGAAGTCCTAAATAATCTAGACCTTTGTCCGGAAACTGACGAAGGATCTGAGGTTGATGATGATGGTTGTGCAGCAAATCAGCGAGACTCAGATAGCGATGGATTAACAGATGCGGAAGAAAATAGCCTAGGCACCAATCCTAATGATGCAGATTCAGATGGAGACGGCCTTACAGACGGCGAAGAAGTAGCATTGTACGATTCAAATCCTACTGTTTCAGATAGTGATGGAGATGGTTTATCTGATGGTTTAGAAGTGATGCAGTATGGTACAGATCCAAACGATGCAGATACTGATGGTGACGGCACAAACGACACATTTGATGCATTCCCATTAGATAGTAGTGAGTGGATGGATACTGATGAAGACGGATTAGGCGATAACATAGATGATGATGATGATGGCGATCAAATACTAGACGTAGATGATGTGTTTCCTTTGGATGCAACAGAGTCTTCAGATATGGATAACGATGGCATAGGTGATAATTCCGATTCAGACATTGATGGCGATGGTGTTGAAAATAATCTAGATGCTTTTCCTTTAGACTCTTCAGAATCAGTAGATACTGACGGTGACGGTGTTGGAGACAATTTGGATGCGTATCCAAATGATGCTAACCAATCAATTACAGTAGGCAATCAGCCTTTAATTATTCACCTTGATTATCACGGTGAAAATGGAATTGCATCTTACGATATAGGTTATTATGAACATACACCTCAAGCATTCAATGTAGATGTTTACACTAGGCAAGACGGCGATATCTTGTACTATTATTTTGGCAGTAACTGTCAAGGAGAGTTTAATGGCAATTGGAGAACGTCAAATTCAATAAATCATAGCAATCCCTCATCTGAAAATTATGGATCAGGTTTGCAATATCCACAAAGGTGTGCAGACCCTTCAATCAGATATAATAATTTCACTCATAATAATAATACTGATTGGGACATGACCTTCTATTACAATTTAGAAGAACTTGGAGGAAGTTGTCCAGAAAATTCCTCAGGTTTTCCAACTTGTAGTTGTAATGAAGGATATCAAGGCAATTTAATTTTTGATGAAAGCACGTTATCATGGGTAGGTAGTTGTTCTGAAAGTGACGCAAATGTGGACGATCAAGTAGACGATCAAAGCAATAATAATTCAGAATCAAATAATTCAATACCAATAGATGAAGAAAACGAAGTTCCAGGTTTTGGTTTTGCAACGGTTTCAATATCGTTATTAGTAATTTCTCTCATGAGAAGAAGAAAATAGATTGATATATTCATATAATGTAGTCTTATAGACACGCATGACAGATTGCCTATTCTGTAAAATAGTAAATGGCGAAATACCCTGCCATAAAGTCTATGAAGATGATAAAATAATTGCATTTCTCGATATACAGCCTTTAACCAGAGGTCATACTTTGGTAATTCCAAAGGAACATGCTTCTTCTATGGATAGGTTAAGTCAAGACTCTGCAGCAGCACTTGGTAAGGCCTTACCATCAGTTAGCAAAGCAGTTTTGAATATCACAGGAGCTACAGCATACAACTTAGTCCAAAACAATGGTAAGGAAGCAGGAATGTCAATATCTCACGTCCACATTCATATTATTCCTAGGTATCCTGATTCCACTCACTCATTTCTCTGGGAATATGGTAAAATTGATCATGATGATGCTAAAATACTTTCCAAAGAAATTTTAAACGAACTTCATGGAATTAATTAGTTTTCATTTTAAAAATGATTGGGGTACATACGCAAACCCATCAAACGGTTGAAGCCGACGACATTAGTAGCAGTTGTGACTATTAGTAACCGACGGGCTGAACACCTCGAAGTACTACTTTCCGCGTTACCGAAGTAACGTTTCTAGCAGCACTAAAGCTCTCGGTGCTTACACCCCGGTCCTATCAATCTTATCTTCTATAAGTGTCAAAATGCCTCGTTTTGAGGCGGGTTTCGAGCTTAGATGCTTTCAGCTCTTATCCCTTACAGCGTGGCTGCCCAGCGGTGCCTTGTCAGACAACTGGTAAACTAGTGGCTGCGAACCCTCGTTCCTCTCGTACTAGAGGATCCTTCCCCTCAGGCATTGGACAGTCCCAGCACATAGCAACAAACCTGTCTCACGACGGTCTAAACCCATCTCACGATCCCTTTTAATGGGCGAACAACCCCACCCTTGGGTGCTTCTGCACACCCAGGATAGGAAGAGACGACATCGAAGTAGCAAGCCTGGAGGTCGATGTGGGCTCTTGCTCCAGACAACTCAGTTATCCCCGGGGTAACTTTTCTGTTATCAACCGCACCTACTAACGGCGCTGGTTGGTTCGCTAGGCCCTGCTTTCACATCGTGGTTTGTTGTGTTGCCAAACCACGTCAAGCCAGCTTTTGCCCTTGCACTTAACGGTAGATTCCTGACCTACCTAAGCTGACCTTTGGGCTCCCTTGTTATTTTTTCGAGGGAGTGGCGCCCCACCCAAACTGCCCGCCTACCGGGGTTCCTCCTAAGAGGTGAGTGGGACGAATCGAAAAGGACGGTGTTTCATCGGTGACTCGGCGACGAGCTAGCGCTCGCACCTGTGTAATGTCTCCCGTCTACGCTACACATAACAACTCGTGCCACAACGGCAGGTTGCAGTAAAGCTCCACGGGGTCTTCGCTTGCGGCTGGGACGTACTGGACTGTGCGCCAGTAAGTCAATTTCATCGGGCTCCGGGCGGGGACAGTAGAGCTCTCGTTAGGCCGTTCGTGCAAGTCGCCAATTAAGCGACAAGGTATTACGCTACCTTAAGAGGGTCATAGTTACCCCCGCCGTTTAGCAGTCCTTCGTCAGGTTGAAACCTGGTTTCAGATACTGCCACTGGGCAGGATTCAGCGGCTATACACATCCTTACGGACTAGCAGCCACCTGTGTTTTTAATAAACAGTCGGAGCTCCCTAGTCACTGCGACCAGCTCTCTTCAGAGCTGGCACCCCTTATACCAAAGGTACGGGGCTAATTTGCCGAATTCCCTCGCCCGGATTCTGCCGCGACGCCTTAGGCTACTCACCTAGGGGCACCTGTGTCAGATCTCGGTACGGACAACTCATACGACTCCAGCTCCCTTTTCACGGACACCAGGCTAACGCAGAAGCGAAATACTCCGCCTCCCAAAAACTTAGTTTACTTCTCACCATTACGGTACTCCACAAATTTATTGTTTAAGGCAACACTCCGACAAGAGTGCTCCACAAGACCCGATGTGTCAGGAACTGGACAAAATATGAATTGGTGCAGGAATTTTAACCTGCTTCCCTTTCGATTCCTCCTGTTAGGGGGAACCTTAGGACCGACTAACCCTCGACTGATGAACATCGTCGAGGAACCCTAGCCCCTCCGGCGGATGGGATTCTCACCCATCTACGCTACTACTCTTTCCATGATTATCATTCGAACGCGGTCCACAGGACCTCACGGCCCCACTTCCACCCGCGCACGACGCCTCTCTACCGCATCACCTTTCGGTGGCCCAAAGTATCGGTGAACAACTTAGTCCCGTCCATTTTCTAGGCTCAAGAACTTGACTGGTGATCTGTTACGAACTCTTTAAAGGATGGCTGCCTCTAAGCCAACCTTCCAGCTGTCTATGCTGTTAAACACTATTTGTTCTTTAACACTTAGCTATTACTTAGGGACCTTAACTTTGGTCTGGTTTGTTTTCCTTATGGACATCAAGCTTACCCCGATGCCCTCACTGCCCAGCTTCTACAACGGACACACATTCGGAGTTTGACAGCATGCCGAAAACTTTCGCTTCCTAAACACGCAATCAGTGCTCTACCGCATGCCCCGTCTCTGCTGAGGTCTGCCTGCGAGCAGTTTCGAGAGGAACCAGCTATTGCCGGTCTAGATTGGTCTTTCGCCCCTATACCCAGGTCATCCAAACGATTTGCACATCAGTACTGGTTCGGGCCTCCACCCTTCTTCCGAAAGGCTTCACCCTGCCCAGGCATAGATCGACCGGCTTCGGGTATCCAACCATTGACTTCAGGCGAGCACACCTTGCCCCTCGCTTGCGCTGCGGGCTATCGGTTTCCCTACGGCTTCGTACCTACGTACTTAACCTCGCCAATGATAGAAACTCCACGGATCAATTTTCGAATCGAACGGTATGACATCGGTGCGGCGGTGTAACCGCTTAATCCCTTGCATGCCATACCAGTCTGTTACCACCTGATTTCAGGATCTTATTAATCTCCCGTCAGGGATACTTTACAACTTTCGCTCACGCTACTATTGCGCTGTCGGTCTCGGTTTGTATTTAGAGTTGGAAGTTAGTACCTCCCACATTCACGCGCAATATCCAATGCACGCTACTCTTGGGTCCTGAAAATCATCTTTCACTGCGTCTCCTACGGGGCTATCACCCTCTATGGCGCCGGTGTTCCACACGAAATTCGGATAACTGTGTTAAGATGTAAACAGGCCACTCCACATTTCTACTGATTCTCATCAGAAGATTCGGATTGCTCTATGAGGTGTTCGATCGCCTTTACTAACCTCATCTCATTTGATTTCTTTTCCTGCTCCTACTAAGATGTTTCAATTCGGAGCGTTCCCCATCCTTTCGGATTAAACTACTAGAGTTTGGGAAGTCCCATTCGGCAATCTTCGGATCAAAGGCTCCATGCGCCTCCCCGAAGCATATCGCTGCTTGGCACGACCGTCTTCGGCAACCGAGCCTAGTCATCCACCAGGTGGCGTAGTAACTGCTTGTAGCCGTCGGCTTCAACATTCGTCCGGGTTTGCGTATGATCTGACAATCATCGGTCCGTTTATTCCCCACTGTTAAGAGGATAGAACCTATGCCATCTTCCCCGGTCTTAATCTTCAAGATCGAGTGCACAATCTCCCTGAAATTGTCAAATTATTACAATAAGTCAACTACAAGGATTTGTCGGGAGAAAAAGGGGGTATATAATACTGCGCAGGAATTATATTTCTTTTTGCAATATTTCCACGATTTGGTTCGAAGAATTAGCTTCTAAAATAATTTGCTGCGCTTCAAGAGGTAAACTGCACATTGATGCAAGAGTGTAAAGATCTTGAATATTCGCAGAGTCTAATTTAAGTCCACTACTTATGATAAAATCATTAAAATTTTCAAATTCAATTCCCATCTTGCTGGCAATATCTATGATTCTAAGTTCTAATTTTCCTAATAGAAATTTCCAGTCTTTCAGGTTTACTTCATCTTGAATTTCATCTAAGTAATTAATATCGGCCTGAAAGTAAAGGGGCTCTCCTGATGACTTTCGTAACATTTGTTTCATTGATGGCATGTCTGGAGGAAAATAATCTGCGGGCTTGTCAATAACAGGTGAAATTAATTTTTCAATAACAAATCGTTTTTTACCAAGTATTTCAATGTAATAATTACTGCCTGTTAAATCCAGGTCTTCACATTTGATAATATACACTAAAGTTCCGGTTTTTACAGGAGATGCCCATCCACCATCAGTTTTTTGTCCGTCAATTACATTGATCCCGAAAGTTCTACTCGCACTCATGCAATCATCAAGCATTTGCCTGTACCTAGGTTCAAATATTTTCAACGGGACCTTTTGGTTAGGAAACAAAACAATATCTATTGGAAAAATAGGAATTGTTTGAGACATTATGGAGCTAGCCTCTCAATTTGCCATGTAGTTCCATGGCGAGTATAAACAAAACGATCATGCATTCTGTCTCTTCTCCCTTGCCAGAATTCAACTTCCTTATGTTCAAGTCTGTAACCGCCCCAATATTCAGGCATAGGGATTTCTTGACCCTCATATTTTTTTTCGAACTTCTTAAAGAGTTTTTCTAAATCAGCCCTGCTCTCAACAGTGGTGCTTTGCCTGGATGCTAACACGGAAATTTGACTTAATCTAGGTCGTGAAGCGAAATATTTTTTCGATTTTTCAGGAGAAATTTTCCTAATTTTACCTCTAATTCTCACCTGTCTTTCCAAAGGGTGCCAATTGAAAGTTAAAGATCCATAAGGATTTGATTCAATTTGAATTCCTTTCGTGCTTTCATAGTTAGTGTAAAAAATGAATCCTTTTTCGTCATATTCTTTAAGCAGAACTATCCGGCTAGTTGGCTTCCCAGAGTTGCTTGCAGTAGCCAATGTCATTGCATTAGGTTCTAAAGTGTCGTATTCTTCGATTTTTTCGAACCAATTACGGAACATCTCAGTTGGCGATTCTAGTAATTCATTTCGATCTAGTCCTGAAATGTCATACTGCTTACGCATCTCTTCTAAGCTTACCATTCATTTGTATTATCAAGAATAGATATAAGAAATGTGTGCTATATATTAAGTTTATATAATATCACGATTGATTGTAATTAATGGAGAATTTTCAAGTAAATAATATGCAGGCTTTTCCCTTCAAAGGATTTTGGATTAGAGTTGTAGCCTCATTATTAGATGCAATCATCCTCTCAATTGTTTTCATTTTTCTAGCTGGATTCATACTTTTCTTTTTTGGTTCATTATTTGGAGAAGCCGCAGGTATTGGTATGCTATTTCTATTTATTTTAGGAGGAAGCATTTTGATGTTACTTTACAAGCCATTAATGGAAGCTTCCGATTATCAGGCTACATTTGGTAAATATTTTCTTAACATGAAGATAGTCGATAAGGAAGGTAGAAAAATTACATTTACAAAATCTTTCATTAGAACAATAGTTTATGTGCTTCATACAGCCATACCATTTCTTAATGTGGTTAGTTGGTTAGCTTTTCTAATGATCGGTTTTACTGAATACAAGCAAGGTCTCCATGACATTCTCGCAGAAACGTATGTAGTTACAAATCATTGGGAAGGGCCGGTTCCTTTGGAAGATAATTTTGGAGCATAAATGATGGAAAGTATGGATGAAGAACAAAAGTGGGCTCTCGGAACTTTAACTATATTTGTAATCCTACTAATAATCTCTGGGATATCAGATTTTGTTGAAGTAGGTATCGGAGTTTGTACTTTTTTATTTAGTTGGTTAGCAGTAAGTTATTCGATAAGGAATTTTGGAAAGGGAGGCACTTCTAAAGAAGAATTACAAAAAGAAATGCAAATATTCTCTATAATTTTACTAGTTGTTTTAGTACTAATTACATTAGTAGGAGTTAATCAATTTAGCGACTATGCATTTGTAACATTCGGATTCACACTTACTTGGATTGTAAGAAGTTTAGCAATTAAATATTTTAGCTAATTATCTCTGACCTCTGCCATCCAATGCAGAAATTACAATTGCTAAACCAGCTATAAATTTACGATTAAAGTTATTTTCGGGCGGAATATTGACAATCAGTTTTCTAATTATTGGATTAAATTTCTGCCTCATAGTGATAGGATTATTATTTCCCATGGTGTGAAGTGTATACTTTTTAGGTAGAATTCCTAGAAAAACTCTTCTAGCAATTGCTTGAGCCATGCTGTCTTCTAATAACATTCCAATATCATTGCCATCTGGATCAAGAACTTGCCATTTAGTTCTAAGGATGGATTTCCAAAATTTTCTTCTTACAGTTCCTAATAAGCTTCCAGCTTTAGGATCAAAAATATCGAATCCCCCCCATGCATCTACTAAGTTTCTTTGCTTGATAACCAACCATTCGTTGTTTTTACTTTCGTCGTCATAAAGTCTGATGTCCTCTTTAATTCTAAATCTTTTTTGCTCACAGAACCCGTATAATTGACCATTTTCATCCATAATGTGAAATTTATTTCCAAATATTTTTAGAAATTTTTCACGAATTAGATATTGATTTAGTTCAGTCAGTTTTGCCATAGTTGAACAGAATCTCAAATATATAAAAATGTTTTTGTGTTTTGATACCTATTATATAGGGCTTGTTTCTACTACTGCATGGCAGATGAATTGTTTGGCAGTGAGTTAGGATTAGCCTTTGTAATAGTTGGAGTTTTATTGTTCGTAGTTGAGGTATTTCAACCAGGATTTCTAATTGCAGTTCCAGCCACAGTTTTCATTGCTCTAGGAATTTTACTTTCGTTTAATGTTGTTGACGGATTATTACTTTTGCCTATTGGACTGGCAGTAGGATTGGGTTCATTGTACGGAACGATGATGCTTTACCAATCTTTAGCACCTCCAGACACACCTAGTGAAATGAGTATTGAAGGCAAAATTGGAGAGAAAGGCGTAGTTTCAAAAGAGGTTGTCGCAAACGAAAGGAGTGGCAAAGTTAAAATAGGTATGGAAGAAATGAGAGCTACATCAGAGCAAAATATATCTGTAGGAACCAAGGTTAAAGTTGTTGATGCAGAAGGAATCACAGTTACAGTAATGCCCTTAGAAGGAGAGGAATAAAATGATAGGAGAAATAATATTCTTACTGTTAATACTTGGAGCAGTATTAGTCGTTGTTTTAATGACTACTATTGTTCAAGTTGAGCAGTACGAATCGGGAGTCGCGCTACGATTGGGTAAGTTTCACACAATGCTCAATCCAGGATGGAATTTCGTTATTCCATTGATTACAAAAGTCTTCAAAGTAGATTTACGTATTCAAGTTCTTGACGTTCCACGTCAAGAAGTAATTACAAAGGATAACTCTCCTACTATGGTAGATGCAGTTGTTTACTACAGAGTAGCAGATGCTAAGAAGGCTGTACTCAACGTTGCAAACTATAGAGCTGCAATAGTCAACATGGCACAAACAACTCTTAGAGGTGTAGTCGGAGATATGGAATTAGATGAAATTTTCTCTAGCAGAGATAAAATTAATGCAATTTTAAGAGATAAATTGGACATTGAAACCGATCCATGGGGTGTCAAAGTAGATAATGTTGAAATTAGAGAAGTTGATCCTTCTCCAAACGTTAAAGCTGCAATGGAGGAACAAACTTCAGCAGAACGAGAAAGACGTGCAGCTATCTTGAAAGCAGACGGTGAAAAGAGATCAGCAATTCTTTCAGCAGAAGGAGATAAGCAGTCACGAATTTTGACAGCAGAAGGAGACAAACAATCTCGAATTTTAGCAGCAGAAGGTGTCAGACAAGCCAAAGTCCTAGAGGCTCAAGGTTCTCGTTCAGAGACAATTTTGGAGAAACAGGGAGAAGCTCAAGGTCTAAGAATTACAGCTATGGGAGCCTCTGCATTAGACTCCAAAGCTCTGACAGTTTTGAGTTTGGATGCCTTGAAAAACATTGGTGAAGGTCAATCTACAAAGTTTGTACTTCCGTTTGAGATAACTAAATTATTCGAAGGTGCCGCAGATTATGTAGGCTACTCACGTAAAGCTCCAGATAGACAACTTTCTGAAGTTAAAGACGTTGAAAAGGCACTAGGTAACGCTGAAGATATTCTAGGTACAATTCCTACTGCAGATGAAATGCAAGCAGAACTAAATGCCATTAAGGAAGAAGCTGATGAGGCACTTAAGCAGGTAGTAGATGATGGAATTAAAGATCAAATGACCGCTACTGAGCCTCCTAAAGAGCTTAAAGAACCAAACGAATAAAAAAAGAATCCAATATATAGGCGCTAATTTGGCGAGATATAATGGAACCAATATCGCATGAGGGATTGGGCAGACTTCTAAAGTTGGATAGCAGTCTGCAAACTCCACACATCGTATTCAGTCGAACAGAACTAAGTGAATCTGGTAATCTGGAGACTGGCGGTACCATAAAGATAGGTAAAGTATTTGATTTACCACCAAGTCCACTTGGATTAGATTCAGATAAACCACCATATTTGCAACTGTCAAAAGATATTGCAGTCATTGATAATGCATATTCACTTCAACCTAAAAAGTTAGTAGAAATAGCCTCAACGTTCAGAAAAGAGGCAGGTTTTTCTAGATTAATTTATGCACCTGCAGTTGAACCTTCTCAAATGCCTATTCTAGCTTACTTAGGCGTAGATATTTTCGATGATTTAAATGTTGAATTACGTAGCTCGACTGGTTGGGTTTTGGAAAGCGGTGAATGGATTAAAAATAATGGAAAGATTGATGATTTGTTTGCACACAATAAAGAAGAGTTAAATCGCTGGATTTTAAGAATTCGAAACGCGTTGTTGAATGGAAAATTAAGGGAATTAGTAGAAGTGACAAGCCTTCACAATCCTCGAGTTTCGCAGATATTATACCATTCAACTCAGTTGTTGATTGATAAAGGAGCTAAAGTAAAATCAAACATAAGATCAAATGATTTAAGTTTAAATCATCCTGCAATTGTTGATTTCCAGGATAGACTATCTGATTATGAGCCTCCAGCAAAGAATATGGTTTTGTTAATACTTCCTTGTTCAGCAAGAAAACCATATTTCAAGAGCAGCAGTCACAAACGATTTTTTAATGCGCTTCGTGAGGTGGATAACTATCTGGCATTACATGTTGTATCTGTAACGTCGCCATTAGGTTTAGTTCCAAGAGAATTAGAATTTTGTTATCCCGCAGCTCACTACGATATCGCAGTAACTGGAAAGTGGAGTGCTTCGGAAATTGAGATGCTCAGAAACCAGTTAATTAAGCTCAATCCCAAAGAGCATTATGCGAAGGCAATTGTTCATGCAGGTTCTTCATCTAAGATTATGACTAATCTGATAAAAGAATTAGGAATTGAAGTAGTGGATACTAGAGTAGAGAAACCTTCTTCTTATGAAGGACTAGAAATTCTTCAAAACGTTGCAAGAATGTCATTAACAGGTATTCCATTGCTAAATACTAAAGACAGAGCTCACGGAGAAGCTAGAGGCTTAGCTAAATTTCAATATGGTGAAATGTCAGATTTTTTGATTAAATCAGAAATAAGCGGACGTATGCCTTACAAATTACGCTGTGGCGATTTTGCAGCAATGTCTCCAGTAGTCGGAGGTTTTGGTTTAACCTTGAATGGAGCAATAACATATGCGTCACAGGGAGGTCCAATTGTAGTTGCTGAAGATTTTAAGTTAATTGGAGATTTATTTGCAGTAGGTGTAAAATCTTACAAAGGCAACTGGAATATTGGAGATCAAGTGGTTATAAAGCAGAATGATGAGGTTACTGCAGTGGGGATTGCAAAAATGGTTCCAGAAGAAATGATTTCAATGAATAGAGGAGTTGCAGTAGAGGTTAGACATCATGTCTGAAGCCTTCGTTCCTTTGACTGATTTTGTTAACGAATCAAAATCAATACCAAGAGATCATCCCTTAGATAAACCTGTAGCAAAATGGACTGAAGAAGAAGTCTTAAACGGAGAAATTGTAGAAGCTGGCGTAGTAATTTTGAGGACAAGAGGTTGTTATTGGTCAATTAAAGAAGGTTGTTCAATGTGTGGATATTTCAATGATACAGTCCCGGGAGGAGTTAGTGATGATATGCTTCGTGAGCAATGGAAGAGGGTCAGACCGATCTTAAAGGGAAAGAAATATGCTAAAATCTACACTTCAGGATCATTTATAGATCCTACAGAAGTTCCATTTGATTTTGCAAATGAAGTTATGTCAGATTTATCAGATATGGGAGTTGAAAAAGTTCTCATAGAATCACTACCCGAATTTGTAAATCCTAAGAATTTTAATTATGAAAAAGCTCCAAAATTAGAAATCGCCATAGGATTAGAATCTTCAAATCCAGTAGTTTTAGACAAATCAGTTAACAAGCGATTACGCTGGCCACATTTTGTAAAAGTTTGTAAACTTGCTCGTGACAACGGGGCTGAGGTCAAAGCGTATATTTTGCTTAAGCCTCCTTATCTTAGCGAGAAAGAAAGTATTGACGACGCAGTAAAGTCGGCAATTGATGCAGCCCCTCATGTCGATAAAATTTCGATTAATCCTGTAAATGTTCAGAAAAACACTGTTGTTGAAAAATTATGGTTTAGAAATGAGTGGGTAGCTCCCTGGCTCTGGTCAGTAGTAGATGTTCTAAAAAAGTGTGAAGATTTACCAATTAGAGTCTATTCAGATCCAACTGGAGGTGGAACTCGAAGAGGTGCCCACAATTGCCATGATTGCAACAAAAAAATATTGCAAGCGCTGAATAATCATCGTTTAGGCTTAGGAGATTTGAAGGGATTACATTGTAATTGTAAATCTCGCTGGGATGTTTTGGTGCAACAATCTAACTTAAGGAGGAACGGGTCTGAACCACATGGTTATCGTAGCGGTTTTTCAGGCAGCAGGCATTTTTAATGGGGCTAACATAGCTACTAATAATGGAAGAGATAAATTGGCTTAGAGTTTTTGCAGGTCTTTTACTTGTTTTATTCATTCCAGGTTACACATTAATTCAGGCTATGTTTCCTAGGAAAGGAGAATTAGATGAAGAATTTGACACACTTTACAGAGTAACTTTAGGCATGGCTATGTCAATTTGTATAGTAATTTTAGTGGGATTTATTTTGGGAAATCCAGCCCTTGGAAACGCACCATCCTGGGGTAATTCTGACGATGAAAAAGGATATTTCCAAACTTTTTTTGTAACAACTGTCTTATTGATCTTATCAGCTATATTTTTTGTTGCAGGTTGGTACAGAGGGGCGTATCCTTGGACAGCAAATATCCATCCAAATCTAGCGCGAGCTCCTCCTGGTATTCGCATCGAATCAGAACTAGCAGTTGCGGGAAAATTCATACCAGCAGAATTAATTGAGCTTCAAGGACTTAAACACGATAGAGACAATGTTAAGCGAAAGCTTGCTGAGGTTGAATCTCGTAAAAGATCCGGCAGTTCAGTGATGAAAAAATATTATGAAAAAAAAGAAAAAACTCTTTTAGCAGATTTAGCAGATATAGACTCGAGAATGGCAGATATTGACCAACAGCTGAATCGACCAGGTGAAGGAGAAGGTTTGTCTGGAGATGTAGTTCTAGAAAATTCTTTAGAAACCGCTGATGAAGAGGAATAATTTTGGACTATAAACTTGTGATAGTAGTTCGGACAGATTTAGGCATATCTAAGGGAAAAGTGGCCGCTCAAGTAGCACATGCAGCAGTTAATTGCTCACTTAAAGCGAAAAAATCAGATTCTTCAAATTTCAACAGATGGTATGCTGATGGCCAGAAAAAGGTAGTCGTTAAAGGAAGTAATGAATCTACTCTGAGGCAACTTCAGCAACATGCAAGAGATATTGGTTTGACTAATAGCTTAGTGAGCGATGCAGGTTTGACAGAAGTTCCTCCGGGAACTATAACCTGCTTGGGAGTCGGTCCAGCCAACAACTCGAAAATAGATGAAATAACTGGGAATTTATCTTTATTCTAAACCCAACGCTTTATTTATCACGCGTGCATAGGCACACATGGGCTGGTTTGGTAGAAAAAAAGAAGAAAAGAAAAAATTTGATTATTCAGATGAAACTAAAGAGCTTTTTGCAGAAAGAGACGCCTACTATGCTGAACAGCGTCGTAAATTAGGCGGCGGCGATTCAAATCCAGAGTTAGCAAATCAAAAGCAAGAGACAGAGTCTCCTTCACGAAAAGAAGATTTAGATGATCTTCTAGGCGGTTCTGGTGATTTTAACCCTTACGTAAACAAAGATGCACCTACACCCTCAGCACCAAGCATCGCACCTTCACAACCAACATCTTCGTCTTTAGCTTATTCATGTATGTCTTGTGGAAAAGAATTTCAAGAAAAATGGGGTAAATGCCCTTCCTGTGGAGGAGATATGAAAAAGGCAGAGAGTCCATCTTCAGATTCTTCGCCATCTGCACCTATTCCTAACAACCCTACTCCCGTTTCTTCACCTTCAGACATTGGCGATCCTTTAGATGATCTTTTGGGAGACTTTAATTCAGCTAATGAAGAAGGTAGTAGTGATGATTCTTCAGAACAAGAATCAAGCAACATTAGAATGGTTAGTGATGATGATGGAGGCCTTTCAACAGATTTTGGAGCTCAACGTTCTAGTCATAGTAACCGTAGAAAAGTCCGTAAAGTTAGAAAAGTAAAAAGACCTCGCAATCCTTAACAGGAATTCAGATGTCAGATTCTGATAAAATAGAAATTCCTGAGGCCGCTAAAGATGTAGGACTTGCACTAGGCAGTGTTCTTCTAGTTTTCTTAGTTACTTTTGCTTACAGCGGTAATTGGCCACCGATGGTAGTTATTGAGTCAGGTTCAATGGAACATTCAGACAATCCATTGTATGAAGAACCAGGTTTTACACATATTGGAACAATTGACACGGGTGATTTAGTAGTAGTTAAAGAAGCTAAAAAATCAGATATTGTAACATATTTGCAAGGTAAAAAGACAGACTACAAAAAATATGGAGATTATGGGGATGTCATTGTTTATTACAAAAATGGAATAAAAGAAATTGATGGTAGTCCTGTTACTCCAGTTATTCATAGAGCTATGGCTTGGGTAGAGGTTTTAGAGGAACCAAAAGACATGAATGGTGATAATATAACGGATTATTATTACATTCCTGGAATAGACAGTTATTTTGGTCCAAAGATAGAATTCTCTGAAATAGGTCTTAGCGGAGGTGCACATTTGAAAGATTTGCAAAATTCAGGTTATATCACTAAAGGAGATTCTACAGGAAATCCTCACCCAGATCAGTTAACTCACAGAGACATTAACAATGATCCAGTTCAACCAGTAGACCCAAATTGGGTAGTTGGCATGGCAAGAGGTGAACTTCCTTGGTTTGGTTTAATTAAATTAAAAGTAACTCAACCAGATAATTATGACAAAGCACCTTCAGGTTGTAAATCAATGCTTTGGATTTCAGTGATAGTTATATTGGTGGGACCTTACACAGTAGGTAAAGTATTAGAGGTACGAGATCAAAGAGCTAAATTAGTTACCAAAGAGAAGAGTAAACGTTAATTATAACCAAGTAACAAGTAACTTAGAATGTCTAAATCACCAGCCGCAGCTAAACGCGGAATTCCTTCCAAAGAAAATTTCAAAGAGTGGTATCCATTTATCGTCGAAGCCGCTGAGCTAGTTGACAAGAGATATCCAATCAAAGGAATGGATGTGTGGAGACCTTATGGTTGGAAAACCATGAGGCTTATAGATAATTTAACACACGATGAAATGGATAGAACAGATCACGAAGAAGTGAATTTCCCCCTACTGATACCTGATGATTTATTAGATAAAGAAAATAAATTAGTTTCATTGCTAAAAAAGGCCAGAGAGGCAGGTGTCGACCCCTCAGAGTTAAGACTAGATGACGATGTTGAAGGATTTGCTAAGGAAGTTTATTGGATCAGGCACGCAGGTGAGACCAAATTAGACAAGCCGATGTTTTTGAGACCAACAAGTGAAACGGCAATGTATACGATGTTTCCATTGTGGATTCGTTCTCACGCAGATTTACCTCTAAAAACTTATCAAATTGTAAATACTTTCAGATATGAAACTAAGCAAACTAGATCATTCATCAGAGTTAGAGAAATTCATTTCTTTGAGGCACATACTGCGCACATTGACGAAGATGACGCTACAAGGCAAATTAATGAGGACTTAGAGATTGTAGAAAATTTAATGAATGAATTAAATTTTCCAGTAATTATAACTAAAAGACCAGTTTGGGATACATTCCCTGGAGCTTGGTACACTATAGCTATTGATGTTATAATGCCAGACGGTAGAACATTACAGGTTGCTTCGGTTCACCATTACAGGGACCAATGGGCTAAAGCATTTGATGTGAAATATGAGAATGAATCTGGAGAGCAAAAATATGTTCACCAAACAACATATGGAATGTCAGAAAGATTGCTTGGAGCGACAGTGGCTACTCACGGTGACGATAAAGGATTGATAATGCCATCTTCAATTGCACCAATTCAAGTAATTATTGTTCCAATATTATCTAAAGAAGGTTCAGAAGAGATAATGGCCGCAGCTAACGAAATGGTTAGGGCTTTAAAATCAGAAAAAATCAGAACTAAATTAGACGACAGAGACATCAGGCCAGGACAGAAATATTATGATTGGGAAATTAAAGGAGTTCCTCTTAGAATAGAATTAGGTCCTAGAGATTTAAAATCAAATTCATTCATGTGTGCTAGAAGAACAGGAGAAAAATCTAGCTACAGTTTAGATGAATTGATAACCTCAGTTAGAGAAGAATTGAAATCAGTTGATACCCACATGAAAGAGAGTGCTAAGAATCATTTTGATAATCGTATTAAGCAAATGCCATCTTTAGAAATAGTAGATTCACATCTTTCTCTTGATGAAAATCTCGAGGAAGGTTTTGTCTATGAAATGGCCTTTGATGGGAATGATGCTGAAGCTGAAATGATAGAGAAGGAAACAGGATTTTCATTTTTAGGAGAATCTACAACTCCATACGCTAATGAAAGAAAATGTGTAGTTTCAGGCAAGCCTACTCACAATAGAGTTTTCTTAGCTAAAACCTATTGATCCTTCACAGTAGAGATATCGAAGTTAGACTTTATATACAGTCTGTGACCTGTTTATGTCCGACAGTAGAATCACTTGTGGTTCAAAACTGTCAGAAAGAGGACGCAACCATGGAACACAGAATAGAAAAAAACGATGAGGGAGTTTCCCCAGTTATTGCCGTTATTTTAATGGTGGCAATTACAGTTGTTTTGGCAGCTGTGCTGTACGTATGGGCAGCCAGTTTCTTAGAACAAGGAGAATCAGCCCCTATAGCCACTTTCTTTGTATCACAAGATAGTGCAAATATATATCACGTAGAAGTGATTAAAGTTAGCAAACAAGAAGACTTACTAGGATTTAGTTACTTCTTGAAAGACGGATCTGGATCGACATTTGTCGGTGGCAACGGCTTCGGTGAAGTTGCTATGCAATTCCAGGGCGGCGAAGAAATGGGTATAGATATGACCTATAGTGGAGATGATGAAGCATTAGAGAGCAGAGCAGCCAACGTCACAAACGACAACGGTAGTCAGTTCCCAGTTCACTTCTCTGACAACGACCGCGATGGCAAATTGTCATCTGGTGACCAATTCTTGGTATACGGACCAGACCCTGGCCCAGCAGAAGATGGTTGGAAACTAGATATCCAATTTGATGCAACCGGAGACATTATTGGCTCCGCTAAATTACTATAAGTAGTTTAGATAGGAAATGTAGCGTTAGATAGGGGAACGAGTCCCCTATCTTTCGGTTACGATTTTTTTTACTTTTTAACAGATAGTATTTGTTATAACAGAGATCTACACATTTTAGGAAATCGATATATAATCGAAGGATTTGGATTAAAATATGTTCTGTTCAGAGTGTGGCCATGAACTTCCAAATAATGCTAAATTTTGTTCTAACTGCGGACATAAACAGAATGAAGAGAGGTTTGAAAAATCTAAAGATTCTATAAATCAAGATATCGAACATGCTAATTCAAAAAAAGAACCTAAGCTACCAAGTGAATTAGACTACGGAACCTCCTATTCAGATTTAATTAGTAGTGGAGATGAAGTAGCTGACTTGCCAGGTGATGCGCTACTGCAGAAAAATCCAGCCCCTAACGATGGTAAAGCTATTGTCTTTATTGGAGGTGTGATTTTGTCTATTGTTATATTAATAATTTTTTTAGCGTCTATAACAGATTCTTCATACGAGGTCGCAGAAGTAGTTTATGATGGCTGCTGGTCTGGTGCTTTCACGAACTTGGGCGGTTCATCTATTAGTATTGATGGCTGCGGATTTAAGTCGTTTAATTGTACTAGTAACTACTGTGGTATTTTAGCCCAGAAAGAAGATGATAGTGATAGGCAGTTATGTGTCAGAGTTGGTTACGGAGACCCAACTGAGGATGACAAATATGCATGTACTACTGCAGAATATGGAATCGCCTCGGTATAACCTCCCGTTTGATGTAGAGGAGGTATCCCGTTGTATTGTAGGGCGTCTATGTTCTTTTCGATCTATAGCTAACGTATGCTAATCCACCAACAAGTCCAACAACTACAAGAGCAATCATTCTGAAAGAATTATCATCGTCGTTAGATACTGAGCTGACAGAAATAGTGATAGCTTTTTCGTTATTTGTTGAGTCTACTTCGTTCAAGGTTACAGAAGGATCAATAGCAACTCTCAATGGGTGTGAACCCTTTGTAGCAGTCCATGTAGCCGTTACGGTAACTTCTTCGTCATCAGTTCCTTCGAAAACGATAGTGGTTACGTTGAAAGGCTCATCACCGTCATAAAACACAATAGGTACATTATGAATTCCTGTGTTGTTAACTAGGTTAGAAATTGTAGCAGTTAATGTTACTTCAGTTCCTACTGTAGGAACTTCAGGGTTCCACAATAACTCGGATACAGTAAAGTCAGGACTTTGTGCTTCTATTGGCGTCACACCTATCTCAAATATATGCGTTACGTCATCGACTTGGTTATCGCTTCCGTCGGTCCAGGAAACAGTAACACTGAATGTTTCTTTTTCATTCACTGTTACAGTTTGATCTGGAGTTATCTTCAATTCGGAAGTTACATTTTCTCCATAATTAACACCCCACTTGTTTGGAACAAATTCAGCAGTCCAATTACTTGGGATGCTATCTACATTTAGCTCATAGATAGTGTTTAGGTGACCGTTTGAAGAACCGTTGAAATTGAAAGTTACAGTTTGACCCAATGCAACATTAGCCTCGGTTCTATCCACGTTAACTTCAATTCCTCTCATCAATTTCTTTTCGACAGTCTGATTTTGAAGAACACCATCTTTCTCATCAGTAATATTTGCATTACTATTTAGATTGTAAACATAATCCTGTTCACCGGACAAGTCTTTGTATTCACTTACTAGGCTGTAAATTCCGTCAGGGACTGTAACATCTAGAATACCATTGTCAACCTCAATTTCAAAGCTAAAATTAGCACCGTCCATTTCTATTTCATCGAAATCAATAGTTTCAGAATCTGCTGAAGAAAGATATGTTTCTCTAAAATTAATGCCACGATTTAATGACGCATTTAGGGCAAATGCCCCTTCTAGTTCTAATTCAGCTATGTCGACATAACTAGTATCTTCATTTGAATAAATCCAATATTGGTATGCACCAGTGTAAAGGTAGATTTCGTATTCTCCATTTTCATCGGCTGTGGCATTAAATTGAACGTTAGTACCTGCCATGTTCCATATTTCTATTTCTGAATTTGGTAATAAATCATCGGCATTAGCTACTCCATTGAAATCACGATCGTAAAATACTGTACCTGATAATTTTACTCTCCAATCGGCTTCTCTTTTGAATGTTTGTTGTTCTTTTCCAGCTTTAACATTTAGGTTTTGTGTATTCAATTTGAAGCGTTCATTATCTCCATCTTCAAAGTGAGTCATTTCTATCTCATATGTTCTTGGAATTATGCCAGAAAGAGTGATAGTTCCATTCTCATCAGTAGTGAATGTTTCATCATAATCAGCGAAAGAGTTTGTAAACCTTACATCAGCATTAGAAACAGGTAATTTATTTCCAGTTGCATTATTGTAAGTAACTTCTAAAGTAACGTTGACGGCGGTAGGATCTAACGTGATAGTATATTTGTCAGTGTCACCATCTACTACAAAATCGTCTTCGAATAACTCATACCCTTCAACATCTACTACAACAGAATATAGTCCATTAGGTAGATCAATTTTGCCATAATCTATAGTGGAACCAAATAGCCCCTCATCGGCAATCGTTTCGGTAATAAATACTATGTTATCTTCAGATTCAAATCGTACTTCTATAACGTTACCTTGTATTAAATCACCATCAGATGAAGAGATTATTTCACCTCTAAAGTTACCCTCATCTTTTAAGGTTAGATTATATTCTCTAGCGCTGTTTATAGTAACGGCACCGATGAAGCTGTAGTGTTTGCTGCTAACTCCGTCTTGGAAGCTTACGTAGTAGTTTCCTTGTGACAAGCTTCCGGAGTATCCTTCAAACTTAGTGACATCGAATGTAGTAGAATTATCAGAATCACTTACAGGAGTAAAGGTAACCATTCCGTCTTCAGCAATATCATTCAAAGTTGCAAATCCACTAATATCATATTTCTTTTCAGCACTTACATTTCCTAGGTCAAGGTTTTCTTGTCCAATTTCAATATCAATTTGACCTAATGCAAAATATCTTGTTCCATTTTCATGGTATGAAAACGAGTAAAGATAATTATCAGGAGGTAAAATTACGTCTGTCAGCATTCCGTCACCATCAGTACTAAAGTTTAGGAAGTATGAAGGATCAGAAATTGGAGAGAATGAAATATCGGCATTAGCAATACCGCTGTTTTCAAACACAAATTTACCTTGAATGTTTGTAGGAATACGTGCCATTTCTACAATTAATTCTTTCTCAGCATTTAGTTCGAAATCTGTTATCTCTTCTCGACTATTATTTGTTTCGGTAGACATTTCATATATTTTTTCAAAGGTATATCCATATTTTTGGGCACTTATTTCATATGAATTTATTGGTAATGTAATCATGATGCTGGGGTCTGAAGCCCATACGTTTAGAGCCCCAGTTGTTTCTCCGTCAAAATTCACTAATCCTTCTAGAGGAATTTCGTTACCTAAATGCTCCTCATACATTACGATTACTACATCCTGACCATAGTTGGAAGAAAGATTTGAATTTTCATCTTCATCAGTCAAAATTACGGGCTGCAGTGCTACAAGATTTTGCCCATCTCCACCTATGTGTGCATAGGCATTGTAAATACCTGCAGGCAAGATTAATTCATACTCACCATCAAAAGCACTAGTAGTGGATACGGTCCCACCTGCAGTAGAATCAAAAGTAATTTTAATATCTTCAAATCCTTTTTCATCATCGTCAAGAGTTTTACTTCCATTAACATCTTCGAATAGTTTACCTTCAACAACATAACCGAGTCCCATTGCTGCAACAATCGGTAGTGAAATGGTATTACTATCGACGCGTTCTAAATATGCTAAGGTATCATTTCCTTTTTGGTGTAGCGTGAACAAGTCATAAGTTCCCTCTGGCAATACCGTAGCGAAGTAACCATTCTCATTGGTGAATACATTATAGCTATCAACTAAATTTACATTTCTTATTGATATTTGTTCATCAGCTATACCTTGACCAGCATGAGACAAAGTACCTTCAACCCGGAATCCGTTTCTTAATGTAGCCTCATAGCCAAGAGAAGTACCTTTTTCAAGAGTAATTTCGACACTATTATTTTGCCAATTAGCAGTATTATCAGCCAGTAATCCTTCATTTTCTAGCCTTAAAGTGTAGTTACCAGGCAATAATTTTTCAAAACAGAAAGAAACTGAGCGATCATCGCCTTCATCTGGACAATCTGAGCCTTGTAGATAATTCTGATTCAAGAAAGTACTTTCTACAAGGCTACCGTTTGTTTCATCATACAATGATACTGTAATTTCAGTATTTCCTATTTCATCAGCAGATAAAAATTGACCCCATATTGTACTTGGCTCTAGAGATTCTGTAATTTCAATGTCTTGGCCTGCGCGAGTTGCAGAAGCGCCTAGATAGGAGCCTAGAGTAATTTCGTGTTCTTCAACTACAGTTGTGATTGTATATTCACCTGGAGCTAGGCCTATGAATTCATACTTTCCGTTCGCATTTGTGTTGACAATTGTTTCTACTCCTGAACGGATGTTAGTAGCTTTAATTGGTGTAACTGGCAGAGCTTCGTCTACACTTCCACTAAAAGTACCATCTTCATCCATGTCCCAGAATAATCTTCCAGTGATGTTGGTAGGCTCAATTTCAATATCTATGTCAAATGTTGAGTTAACACCAGGATATCTCATTGCAGCTTCCTCAGAAATATTTACTTTCAATAAATCGTCTGCCGAGGTTCCTGTCAAAATATTATTGCTAACTTTTCTAATTTTTTCATCGTCTGAGGTTAATTCACCTATAGAAACAAATACACTTACATTTCCGGCAACAGACAATACTGAATACTTCCCATTTTCATCAGTAGTAGTGCTGCCATGAGGAATTCCATATTCATCTAAAATAGTTACATTTGCGTTGGCTACAGGATCACCATTTGGCGTTGAAACTGTACCTTGAATTGTTGCTCCATCGTAATATTTCAACATTCTTAATTGAGTACCTGATGATTTGATTAGCTTGAAGTGAGTCATGTTCCAGCCAGGTGCTGGCATCTTCCCTTCTTGTGCTATTGAACCAGTAATTCCAGGTATTCCATCAGAAATAGGTCGGCCGATATCTGTAGCAGACCACCCTATGAAAGCTCTAAAGAACATAGAATTCAAAAATTGTTCTTTGTAGACAAGAACATCAGATTCGATAGTTAACGAAGGGTTTGTCTTTAACAATTCGTTAATTTCATCGGCAGGTAAAGTTTGCCCGTTTGATAAAGTATACTGAACTTCTACATAGTCGTTGATATTATAATCGGCCAAACTGATAGGTGCGTATAGAATTCCGGTTTGCCCTGGTTTTGGTCCATATGCCATCATTCTAGTATCGGCTGCAAAATATCGAATAGATTTACCAGTAATTTGCTCTACTTCCCAAAGTAAATCTGAAATTGTAGTAATATCCATAGTCATTAGAATTACTTTACCAGCTCTAATTGCAGCATTTCTTTTGTTAACATCTTTTTCGCTTCCGTCAGAATTCTTAGGAATATAATCCTCTGGATTTGCTACGATATGTTCTAGTGCAGAAACATTCTCCTCATTCAGATATCCCTCTAAAATTTTACTTCTAACTTCAGAATTCAGTCTATCAGAGTCTCTACTTACTTCAGTCTCTAGAATCCTGTAAAGAAGGAGCGACATAGCTTCATGTTCAGACTGAGATGCGATGAAATTACCTGCAATTTGGTAACCATATTGGAAATTATCAGCAACAGTAGGGTGCTCACCAATCTCAATTGCCCAGAATCCGTAATCCCACCAAGCCATGAATCCAGGCCTATCTTCTGGAGCTTTTTCAGTATCTTGTTCAGCCAACCACTCAAGACCATCAATCCAATAGTCTGAAGGGAAAGAAGGCCCTGTGTTACCCATGTACCATAACTGGTTCGAGCTTAAGTTAGATGTATACATACCACCGACACCGTCAGGGTACAGAGTTTCATTGTTTCTTTGACCGTAATCAAATTCTTCAGGTCTGAAGAAGTCATAACTTAGGAAATTGTAAATATCAGCGTCATGTTCTTTTTTATCTTCGTAGGGAACTCCAGCATCATAGCCATAGAATGTGTTTGGTAGGAATATGAATAAGCCAACGAAAAGAGCAACTAATGGCCTTTTTATTTCGAAGGATTTTCTTAACCCACTAATTCTATCACGGAAACGATATTGGTCGATATCCTGAGCATCCATATGCCCAATTACCATAATCAATACAATCAAAATAGTTGCAGTTAAAAGTCCAACAAGTACACTTATGGTAAAGAAGAACCAAAATCCGATAGCAACAGAAAGTAATGAAAGCCAGTAGAACAAGTTTCCACGTTTCCCCCAGTAGCTAGTCCATGTTTGTAATATAGCTGGGAAATCAGCCCATTGAATTATTAGCCAAGTCATCCAACCGCTTATTAGTGAAACAACAGGTGTTGCATTGAAAATAAAACGAACAGCTGACTGAGCCATAAATAAAGACACGAAAGCCCAGATCATTACAAACAGATAGTCTTTCTTCCACACACTTTGGTTGAATAGTTGATATGCCATCCAAATGACTCCGAAAATAGCCAACCAAATTGATACCGGACCAAATGCAAATACAAAATCTGCGAAATCAGGAGGCTGAGCCTCGGCAATAGTATTGAAAAGTTTAGTTCTTACGAAATATCCCTGTCCACTGAATAGTAAGAATCCGAGTTCAGTGAAAACATATGTTAGTAGCAGGTAGAAGGCAAGGGCAACTAGTGCTGAACTTCCGATTACCAATAGCCAAGGTAAATCTCTAGTTGTCACCATCAATAAAGACATGATGACATAACCAAGCAAAATGTAAGCTGGAGCTTCCCACCAAGTATCGATGAAGCCCAATGTGTGGTAGTAAGGATAGGATAAAATTACAGGCAGACCTAGAGTGATTAATCCTATCATTCCGGTTGTTAAACTATCAACTCGTCTGAACGCATTGATTAACATCTGAAAACCTAAGTAAATAGCAATGATTGCCATAATGTATGGGAATCCTTTCCAACTCATTGCAATCATAGCTATAGTCATACCTGCCAACCCGGCATAACCTAGAGCTAGTTTTTCATTTTTAATCAAATCACTAAAGCCTTTCTTAATACTATCAAAATTAGTCCAATCTGAAACCCACTTTCTATCATTAGATACAGTTAAAGCTCTCATAAAGAAAAAGAAAGTAGTAGTACCAAACAGAATTATGTATGAATCGTGATCAGCTAGAGCCAAACTTGAATGGCTTACATGACTTGCATTTACTCCAATCAAGAAAGCTCCAAGGAGTCCAGCTTCCTTACCAAATTGAGCTCTTCCAATAGCGTAAACAGGGAAGACAATTAAAGCACCGTAAATTGCAGGTAAGATTTGCATAGCCCACCAAACAGAATCTTCGGTTGAATCGAAAAGAGGTGAGAATATTAATCCAATTATTGCAATAGACCAATCGAACAATGGTGGACGGTTATTATTTGCACCATAAGGGTAGTTGAGCATTGGATCTTTCTGCAGATGTTCACCGTTATCAACAACATGATCAACAACGTGTTTGTGATAGTAAGGGTCACTACCTCCAGTTAATTGGTAGCCGTCTTCAGTCGCAGGTTCAGCAGTCCAAGCGGTTCTAATGTAAAGTGAAAATACAAAAATTAGAACTAGTAATCCTACAGTTCTCCAGTCAACTTTACTGGTTTTTTTAACAAGTCCTACTTTCTCAATACCTGCAGAGGATGCTCTGCTGATAGAAGGAGTTGGGCGATTCTTGAAGCGACTCTTTACCTTAGAGTCACGTCGACGACGTGTTTGTCTTGCCATTGATGTTGTGTCCTTCCTGCCTCTTTAGAAATCAGAGACGGATTGGGCGCCACTCGGATGGTTATATAAGCTCTGCCCTAAAATTAGCCTTGAATCGTGCTTAAGCTGATGGTTTTATTTCACCAATACAATTTCCAAATCCAATCTTGTAACCTTTTCCTTTACAGAAACCTTTCAAAGTTACAACATCTCCATCTTCCAAGAAAGTTCGTTTTTCACCATTAGGAAGTGTAATTGGTTCTTTCCCACCCCAAGCAATTTCTAGCATAGAACCTCGACTGTCTTTGTCAGGTCCAGAGATGGTTCCACTTGCTAATAAGTCCCCAGTTCGTAAATTACAACCTGTGATTGTATGATGTGCGATTTGTTGAGCCATATTCCAATACAAATAATTGTAATTTGTTCTAGATATTACGCAGGATTTATTCATTTCTTTCGTTTGCAAGTGTATTTCTAGTTCAATATCAAAATTGTGATCATTTTTATTTTTTAAGTAATCGAAGGGTTCAGGCTCTTGTTTCGGGCTTTTACATCTGAACGGCTCCAAAGCCTCAAGAGTAATGATCCAAGGAGAGATAGACGTTACAAAGTTTTTTGCTAGAAAAGGTCCTAGTGGGATATATTCCCATGTTTGAATGTCTCTTGCTGACCAATCGTTAACCAAAGACAATCCAAAAACATGATTTTCAGCTTCATCTACAGGAATAGGTTCTGAAAGTAAATTGCCAGAACCAATCAAAACACCCATTTCAAGTTCAAAATCTAGTCTTTTACAATTACCAAAAGCAGGTTCATCAGAGTTCGGTGGCTTGGTTTGGCCTTTTGGCCTAACAATGTCTGTTCCACTTAGCACCACTGATGAAGCACGACCATGATATCCTACAGGAAGATGGAGCCAATTCGGCATCAAAGCAGCGTCAGGTCCTCTGAACATTGTTCCAACATTTGTGGCGTGTTCTCTAGATGAATAAAAATCGGTATAATCTCCAACATCAACTGGCAATTCCATATTGACGTTTTCCTTCGGAATTACGGCGATTTTTCTCAATTCTTCGTTGTCACGTAACATAGGATTATTTTCACTTAAGACTTCACTAATTTTCATTCGGGTCTCTTTCCATGCCTTTCTTCCCATTGACATAAACGCGTTCAATGTAGGTTCATGGAAAATTTCAGCACCTTCTATCTCAGTACCTTCAAAGATTCCAGAGTCATCTAAATGGGCTAAGTCAATTATGAAATCACCAATTGCAGTTACAACATGCAAGTCTCCGCCTTCTTTTGGGCTACAGACTCCAAAAGGTATATTCTGAATAGGAAAATCAGAATTTTCGTCTACCTTTATCCAAGATTTTAGATTTGAATCGTGTGTTTTGTCCATTACATCCATCCTAATTGTTTTAAGTCATCCATGGGCTCTTGAAAAGAGCAACTGCCAAATGAAATTCCATTATTTTGTCTACTTTTTTCAATCGTTTCGTTTCCAATTTCAAATCTGGAATCACGATCATCTCCTACCTTCCAAACAATTTTATCCTCTAAAAATTCAAAATCGTCTTCGTTTTGGCAATCAATCATATGTGACAATAAAATAAACATTCGAAATTTTTCTTGTTCATTTTCAGGCTTAGGAAATGTCGTAGCGAATGCACTAGCACTAAACATATTTATGAATCCATGCATTTCAGTGTCATATTCGTCTGAATGATGTCTCAATGGATGATGTAATCCGGCCGTAAATTTGAGAGGAACATTGTAGATGCTACAATTTTGTATCATCGCAGCGACCTGTTCAACAGATGGAAAAGCCTCTTTTACAATTCCTCCACACCTGATTTTGATTCCCGTATCATCTAGAGTTGAAATCATTTTAATTGTTGGTGTAATTTTTTCATCCCATTCTCCCTCATCTTCATTCGTAGAATAATTTATCCCAACATACGGTAGCTCAGGAAATTCATGGTAATGCTCAAGATTGTTTGAATTTAGAATTTCGATAACACTTATCATAGTATTCTTTGATGGTGATGTAGAAGGTAGTTTAGTTTCTATAACTTCAATTGAAACTTTTCCCTTATGTTTTTCTCTGTAATCATTAATTATATCTATTTCTTTTTTGGTTTGGTGAAGAAATTCTTTATCTGAACTAGTTTGTCCACCCAAAACAGACAATTTTAATGTTCCAATGCCATTAAACTTTGGAATGAATTCTTCTAAATCTTTTAGTTGTGATATAGGTATGATGAATCTTCCCAGAATCCATTTTCTGTTATCCTTGAAATGAGAAATATACTCATCTACAGCCTCATTCAAAGGTAACTTGGCAGGAGGAAATAGACCAGCATAGTCTATCAACCCATTCATGAGTGTTTGAAGACTATTTTTCATCTAATTTATTCGCCTAGAGCGTCTTTGTAACCTTCACCATCGAGCCAGGATTTTGAGTAATCAGGATCTTCAACTTTTAGAGCATATTTAGCAACTTTTAGTGGATAATGAGTGTCAACCATCACAGCTAACTCATCGGTCCATTTTGCTCCGATAGATGCTTCATATTTTCCAGGATGAGGGCCGTGTGTCAAACCATCAGGATGTAAGGTCATTGACCCAAATTCTACACCTTTTCTAGACATAAATTCCTTTGAGTCGTAGTAAATAACTTCATCAGACATAATATTTGCATGATTATATGGTGCAGGAATTGCATTTTTGTCAAAATCAAACGGTCTAGGGCAGAATGAGCAAACTACAAATCTGTCACTAGCAAATGTTTGATGAACGGGTGGAGGTTCATGGATTCTACCAACAATAGGCTCAAAGTCATGTATGCTGAACGCAAATGGATAGTAATATCCATCCCATCCAACAACATCACAAGGGTGGTGTCCTAGAGTTACTTCCGTGAATCTGTTTCTTTGTTTCACAATAATCTTGAATTCACCTTTTTCATCGTGAGGAATTAATTCATCAGGCCCTCTGAAATCACGCTCAGAATATGGGCTTCTCTCAATGATTTGGCCGTATTCATTTCTATATCTTCGAGGCGTTCGAACTTCACCAGGTGATTCTACAATCAAAAGCGAGTGCTCTTCGTCATTCATTACATATCTGTGCAAAATACCTCTTGGAATCACTAGGTAATCTCCAGATGAATATTTCATATTTCCAAAAGCAGTCTCCAGAGTTCCACTTCCTTGACTAACGTAAATTATTTCGTCACCCTGGGCATTTCGATAATAATAATCATCATTTTTGTCAGGATAGCACATCATCATTACAACATCGTTGTTGAACAAGAAAGGTTTTCTATCCATAATTGCGCTTCCCCCCTTATCAGCTCTATTTGTGTAAAAATGCCTCATTCTGAGACTCTTATCGTCGTCTTCTTCAAGTGTAAAACTTCCAATTTCTTTAGTCGACAAAACTTCTGTGGGTGGGTATATGTGATACAAAAGTGAAGAAGGACCAACAAATCCTTTATTTCCTTTTAATTCTTCATGGTATATATTTCCATTATCATCTCTAAATACAGTGTGTCTTTTCTTAGCCACTTTTCCTAGTTTATGATATCTGTGCATTACAGGTTACCTCTCTCTGCTTGGTGCCTTTCAATTGCTTCAAATAATGCCTTAAAGTTTCCAACTCCAAAGCCTCTCGATCCTTTTCTTTGTATAACTTCGTAGAATACAGTTGGTCTATCTTCTACAGGTTTAGTGAATAACTGCAGTAAATATCCCTCATCATCTCGATCAACTAGTATTTTCAACTTACGAAGAACTTCGATGTCTTCATCGATTGCTCCGACTCTATTAGTCAAATCTTCATAGTAAGTGTCTGGAACTTCTAAAAATTCAACTCCGTTTTCTTTCAGTTTTCCAATGGTCTTGATTATGTCGCTTGTTAGTAAAGCGATGTGCTGGACACCAGCCCCATCATAGAATTCTAAGTATTCATCGATTTGTGATTTTCTTTTACCTTCAGCAGGTTCATTGATTGGGAATTTGATTCTTCCATTGTCACTTTCCATCACTTTAGACATCAGTGCAGAATATTCAGTGGAAATATCATCATCACTAAAGGCTTGAATTTGTGAGAATCCCATCGTGTCTGCGTAGAAATTAACCCAATGTTCCATTTTACCTAATTCCACATTACCGACGATATGATCAATAAATTTTAATCCAACGTTTTCACCTTCGATTTTGCTTTCTACGAATCCAGGTAAAAAGGGTCCATCGTAATCATCGTGAGAAATGAAAGAGTGAACGGTTTCTCCGTATGTAAAAATTGAAGCTTTAGTTATACTTCCGTTGTCATCACTAATAGTTTCAGGTTCTTTAGCACTTTTGGCTCCACGAGCTACACATGCTTCGTAACATGCCTTTGCATCATCAACGTGAAAAGCAATATCCTTTACACCATCACCGTGCTTTCTAATGTGCTCAGATAATTCATTATTTCCGTTAAGTGGAGTGGAAAAGACCATTCGTATTCGGCCTTGTTCTAGAACGTAGCTAGCTTTCTCTCTGTCGCCTGTTTCTAAACCGGAATATGCAATTTGATTATATCCGAATGCTTTTCGATAGTAGTAGGCAGCTTGCTTTGCATTACCCACATAAAACTCAACGTGATGTACGGCTTTAAGTGGAACTGGGTCTTTACTCATTATTTTCACATCTCAGGAACAATTTTCCTTTGTTAACTATGAGCAAAAAAAGTGCGCATTATTAAAGTCTTCTTCAGGAATTATCTTGGAAATAAGTTACCCAATTGTAAGTGTAAGAAAAATCAGAAGTTGGATCGTTTGATTCAAATGTTACTTCCCAATTTCCTATCATTTCACCTTCACTTGTTTTGTATTCTACATATTGTGGTTGGGCGCCCAGAAGGTAATCCTCTTCAAAAACAACACCAGAAGGAGATGTTATTGTAACTGTTACATCTTCCTGAAATGGCAATGCGCTTTCTCCAGTCAAATTAATGTAAATGTTCACGCTTTCAACATATGGGTTTACGGAAGATCCAACGCTTTCGTCACCTCCGCCTCCGACATCCCCATCTCCACTTTCTTCATGATCAATACTAATTTCTTGGAAAGCAACACTTTGCCGATTTTCAGCATCCTTTGCAGTTAAAACAACAAAATAAAGCCCACCTTGAGACCAATTATGCTGTACTTTTTCGCCTGTAGCAGTGTTTCCATCTCCAAAATCCCATTCATATGAAACGAAAGCACCTTCTGAGTTTGAAGCGTCAAATTCGAAAACTTCGTCACTCCAGCCTTTTGTGATAGAGGCGTTTATGTCTGCATTCAATGTTACAGGTTCAGTTCCTACTATCCTTGGCCCGACAATCTGCCAAACAATCAGGAACAGAACGGTAATTGCTAAAAGACTGACAAGCCTATCAACAATTTCTTCTTTTCTTTCGGCAGTCATGCTACTTCGAACTTTGCCTAGCATTCCTGTTACACCATCAGCAAAAATGAATCCACCGTCAAGAGGAACTGCAGGAAGTGCATTTGTTAATCCAACCATCAAATTTAACCAGAAAATCCAATAGAAAGAATTGGCTAGAATCCAAAAGACACTATCTGGAATAATTCCGACAATGCCAGTAGGTGCAAAGAGTGCAGTAAAGTGTTCGGGGAATGGTTGTAACTTTTGGAAAGGTAGAGTGATGTATTGTAACATACCTCCAGCAGAATTTCCGGGATTAGCTAGACTGTCGGCGACAACTTCAGGATTAACTACAGCAATACCCATGAATCCTTTTCCAGACATCCATGTTTCGTAATTATCTGGATAATACTTGAGATAATAACTACCTTTATCTGATAAAGTTACTTGATAAGTTTCAGGAGTTCCTTTGTTGAGCACAGAGACATTAATCACTTGACCCGCGTAAGTCTCATTCATCACATTTGTAAAATCTTCAGAGTTCGAAATTGTTTGATCGTTAACCTCAGTTATTAGCATCCAAGGTTCAAGTCCGGCTTCCTCTCCTCCATAATCTAAAACCACACTAGCGGAAAGTACTCCATCACTAGATGGTTCAAGAGATGCAACCATAACAGATGAGAACAGGAAAGAGAAAATTATTGCAATGACCATATTACTTCCAGGTCCTGCAGCGTAGAGTCTCATACGTTCCCATTTTTTCATGTTTTTCATTTCTTCTTCATCGGGTTCTACGAAAGCACCTACTGGGAAAAAGAACATCAATAATCCTAATGCTTTAACCTTGACATTTGCAACTCTGCTCAAAATTCCGTGGCTGAATTCATGAACTACCATAGCGATTACTAATGCTAAAATGCCATACCACAAAGGAATTACAGGGTTTAATCCAGGCAACCCAATCATCATTTTAGGGGAGACAGATGCACTTTTTGGAATCTGCCAAGCTAATGTTGCCTGCCATAATAGCAGTAGAAACATAAAAATCATAATAAGGAAAACAGTTACTACCCAAACATCGCCAACTCTTTGCCAAAAGACAGTTTTCTGAGAAACTTTTTCTATGAAATCTTTACCCCAATCTGTTCTCCACATTAGGAATGAGCGACCCCAAACCAGTTCCATGTTGTACTTTTCTAAGTATCCTTCATTATCGGCCCATCTAGCTCCTGTTACCCAAGCTATAAGGAACAAAGCAAAAGTGTACCACCCTAGAATGAAACAGAAAGCTAGTACTAACAAAAACTGACTATGTCTACGAAACAGCGTTTCTATAGGCATTCCAGTTATTGTAGGTTCAATTTTTTCTTCTTCCTCAGCCACGTATTGTACTCCACACGGGGCTTTATTTAACCTCCATTATGGAGCACAATGGCCAAGAAGAAAGGTAAACGTGAGGAAGGCTTCACATTTCCAGAATTCGATAAAGAGGAGTTTCGTCAGAAAGAATTGAAAGATTCCAAGGTCATTTTGTTCGCTGTTTTTTATGCATTTACCATGGCTGTGATTTCCTATTACCTTGTTAGAATGACAAGTTTGGAAAGATCAGTAATGATTTTTGGATTTATCGCTCCATTTGGTTTGATAAAGATTTTACCACTCTTATTTGATACCAGCGATTTTGAAAGAAAGAATTGGTTTGGTCCAATGTTCATGTCATTTTTAGCTTGGTTGGGCTTATTCATATTATTTTCAAATCCGCCTTTTAACGACATTTCAAATCCTGAATTTGGCGTTAATGAAATCTATGTTGAAGAAGACGGAAACTGGAATTTAACAACAGAAATCAATTCAGGAGAATCATTCATTTTTATTGTTTCAGTTAAGGATAATTGGAAGGTTGATAATGTTCAGATTAGTGCTAACAAAGGAGGTAGTGGATTCATGATGGCTACTCCTATGACCAAATTAGAATCTGATAATTCATTCAATATTACTGGAGAGCATAGATATTTTTTCCATTTTGAGGATGGATTAGATGCTGAAGCTTATCTTTTCACATTTATTGCAGAGGATGAACAAGGAAATAATTCTGTCAGAAAAACTAGTATTTCTGTAGTTTAGAGTAATTTCTGTTGAATTTCGTGCAACTTTTCTAGAGCTTGTAATGGAGTTAGATTCATCAAATCCATTTTTTTAATTTCATCAATTACCGGGTTTTCTTTAGTTTCAGTTCTACCTCCGAAGTCGGTAGAAAAAACAGATTGAACAGGTCCAGCCTTAGAAACTTCAATTGTTGATCCTTCTTCTAAGTTGTTGAGTACTTTACGTGCTCTTTCAAGTACTTCCTCAGGAACACCAGCCATTTTTGCTACATGAATTCCGAATGAGGCATCAGTAGGCCCCTCTGCGACGCGGTGCAAGAGCGTTAATTCGTGACCATCTTCTTTTGCTTGCATGTGGCAATTTACTGATTTTTCTAGAATTTTTGAAACATCAGTAAGTTGGTGGTAGTGTGTAGCGAACAAAGTTTTCACACCCTTTCCGGCATGTAGTTGCTCAGCAACGGCCCAAGCAAGCGCTAATCCATCAAAAGTGGAAGTTCCCCTTCCTATTTCATCTAACAAAACTAAGCTGTTTGGAGTAGCATTTCGCAAAATATTGGCTAGTTCCAACATTTCAACCATGAATGTAGAATGACCGTGAACTAAATCATCGTGAGCGCCAACTCTCGTGAATACTCGATCTACCATCCCTAATCTTGCTGAGGAAGCAGGAACAAAGCATCCTGATTGTGCCATTACAGATATTAGAGCAGTTTGCCGCATATAGGTCGATTTTCCACCCATATTCGGTCCTGTCAAAATCATCAATTGTCTTTGTTTATTATCTAACTGCAAACTATTTGGAATGTAGCTCCCTTCTCTCAAAACTTCAATTACAGGATGCCTCCCATCTGATATTGACAATGCACCATCATCAGACATTTCAGGCCTTACATAATTATTAGATTGACTTACTTCAGCCATAGAACATATGGTATCAATTTTTGAGACTGCCATAGTTGTGGCCTGCAAGGAACCTAGGAAATCCATAATCCATTCTCTCAATTCTTTGAAAAGTTCAGTTTCCAAAGCTTGTGATCTTTCGTCAGCTCTTAGAATAGAGGTTTCTTTTTCCTTCAATTCAGGAGTAATGTATCTGTCGCCAGCAGCAACGGTTTGTTTTCGATGATAATGTTCAGGAACTTTACTTGCATATGCCTTTGGAACTTCTAAATAATATCCAAAAACACGATTGTATCCAACTTTAATTTTCGGTATTCCCGTTTTAGTTTTTTCTTCACTTTCTAGAGCAACAACCCACTCTCTTCCACTACTTGCTCTAGATCTTAAATCGTCTAATTCCTCAGAATAACCCTTCCTGAAAATGCCACCATCTCTAAGCACCAAAGGAGGTTCTTCAACCAATGCTTCTTCTAATTTTTCTGAAACTTGTTTATGTACGTCTATCGATTTAACTAAGCGTTTCATCAGTTTTGATTTTAGTGGTTCTTCACTTAGAAATTGTTTCAAGTCTTTTAATGTATTAAGACTAGTTCTTAGACTGTCTAAATCTCTCGGTGAAATAGATCCGTGACCTAAACGTGATAGCAATCTTTCAACGTCTTGAAATCCTTTCAAAATATCTTTTATTTCTCGACGACTTAAAGTATTATCAAATAATTCTTGAACCGCATCATGTCTTTGGTTTAGCTTGTCTAGATCATGCAAAGGTCTAAGCAACCAATCTTTCAACTTTCTTGATCCTCCAGCCGTCGAGGTTTTGTTAAGAACTGCAAATAATGTGTCTTTGGAGGAATCCCCAATGGTTTTCACAATTTCTAAATTTCTTAGTGTGACAGCATCCAAAGTCATGGTTTTTGCTTTAACCAATAAGGATGGGGGTCTGAGATGTGGTAGATCACTAAATTGTGTGTCTTTAACATACGACAATATTGCACCTGCAGAAGTCACAGCCATAGGGTAAGTATTCAATTCAGAAACGCTACCAAATCTTTCCTCCAGAATTTTTTTTGCAACAGGATATGCCCACGATTCCGATTCTCTTGGAGTAGTGTGTATTCCCATAGCAAGCATCCAATTAGAAATGTTTTCGTTGTTTGCAGGAATTATTACTTCAGAAGGTGAAAAACGTGCTAGTTCAGATTCTAAAGCTTCTCTGTCTTTGAATTGAGCAGTGGAAAATTCACCAGTTGAAATATCCATTATAGAAAATCCCAATCCATCGTTAGTTTCGTTTATGGATGCTAAGAAATTATTTGATTTGCTTAGCATAGAGCCTTCAACAACAGTTCCAGGACTTACAACTCTAGTTACTCCTCTTCTAACTAGGCCTTTTGTACTCTTTGGATCTTCTAGTTGTTCACAAATTGCTACTCGGTGTCCTTTTTTGATTAACTTACTTAGATATGTGTCCAAAGCATGGTACGGAACTCCGGCTAACGGTATGGGATTATCAGAATTTTTATCTCTTGCAGTAAGTGATATATCCAAATCTTTTGCAACAATTTTAGCATCGTCACCAAAGGTTTCGTAAAAATCACCCATTCTAAACAGTAGAATCGAGTCTGGATTTTCTCGTTTTATGGCGTGATACTGGCGCATCATGGGAGTTGACAAGAATTATGGAATAGCATGGTTATTTTAGACGTTTTGGCAAGTACAGGATTAATTTAATTAAACAGTTTGACACCTTTTAGTCATGTCAGCTTCAAAGAAGCATACTAATTTACTGATTAATTCCACGAGCCCATATCTGTTACAGCATGCTCACAATCCAGTAGATTGGTACCCTTGGTCTCAAGAGGCTTTAGACCTGGCTAAGGAGCTGAACAAACCCATTCTTTTGAGCGTAGGATATTCTGCATGCCATTGGTGCCATGTGATGGAAAAAGAGTCATTTGAGAACGAAGAAATTGCTAAACTGATGAATGAGTTTTATGTTAACATTAAGGTAGATAGAGAGGAAAGACCTGATGTTGACGAAGCTTACATGTCAGCAACTCAAGTCATGAATCAAGGTCAAGGAGGTTGGCCAATGACCGTTTTTTTGACACCAGACTTGAAGCCATTCTTCGCGGGGACGTATTTCCCTCCAAAAGATGCATATGGAAGACCAGGTTTTCCTACTTTACTTTCTAGTCTTGCTGAAATGTGGCATAAAGATCAAGAAAAGTTAGTATCTCAGGCCGAGACAATAGTCAATCATCTGAATTCAGCTAGTAATGAGATTTCTAAAGTGAATAGTAATGTTTCGAATATCGCATTGTCACACTGGAATTCTAATTTTGATAAAAGGTGGGGAGGTTTTGGGCAAGCGCCTAAATTTCCAAATTCAGGAGCAATTTTGCACTTGCTTAATGATTACAATGTTAATGATAATCAAACCTCATTGTATTCAGCTGTAAAGACTCTAGATTCCATGTTTCAAGGTGGAATATACGATCACGTTGGTGGAGGTTTTGCAAGGTATTCAGTAGATGAAAAATGGTTAGTTCCACATTTTGAAAAAATGCTCTATGATAATGCACAATTAATGGAAGCATACCTTGTTGGCTATCAACTCACTAAGAATGAAGACTATTTGACAGTAATTTCACAGATTTTAGAATGGCTAAAAGATGAAATGATAGATGAAAATGGTGGATTCTATTCCTCTATGGATGCAGATTCAGAGGGCGTTGAAGGCAAATACTATGTTTGGAATCCAGAAGAAATAGAAAATGTGTTATCTGAAACTGACGCAAAAATCTTCAATCAGTTTTACGATATTAGTAAAACCGGAAATTGGGAAGGAAATTCAATTCCAAATATCATAATGAAGAAGTCCTCCCTTTCAACATTGTTAAAAATTCCAGAAAGCGAAATTTCTTCCTCATTAGAGAAGTCAAGGCTAGCGATTAAAGAGCATAGAAAGTCTAGAATTGCTCCAGGTACAGACGATAAAATTATAGTATCATGGAATGGCTTAATGATTAGTTCGTTGGCCAAAGTTTCCGCCTTTTTTGATGATAAGGAATATTTTGAAATTGCAGACAGAGCAGTTTCATTTATCGTAGATAAGATGTCTAATGAAGACGGATCCTTGAACCGAGTTTACAGAGATAATTTAAGTCACATAGATGCTTTTGCCGAAGATTATTCCTATTTCGGTAATGCTTTGATTGATATGTATGAAGCTAGCTTTGATTCAAAATATCTAGAATTGTCTAAAAAATACGCTGATATATTAGTAGATAATTTTTTCGTTGACGGGTATTTCAAACAATCACTTTCAAAGAATATGGTCATTAACAGTGTTAATAGTATGGATAACGCTACACCTTCTTACAATTTCACCAGTAGTTTGTTACTTATTAGACTTCATTACTACTACGGAAATGAGAATTACAGAGAAATAGCCGAAACATCCATGGAGAAAGCTGGAGTCTACATCAACAAATATCCTCATGCGCATTCTACAGCTATTTTTGTTAACAGATACTTGTCAGAGGGCCCTCATGAAATTGCCTTATCAATTGTCGACGGAGATAATTCATTGTTGAAAGTCATTCGAGATAAATATTTACCTTGTAAAATAATAGCAGAAACATCATCGGGTTTAGATATACCTCTTCTAAAGGACAAGGGGCCACTAGAGGGTAAATCTACTGCCTATATTTGCAAAAATTATTCATGCAAAGAGCCAGTTACCGACGACAAAATTTTAAAAGACCAACTAAAATAAATTTTAGACACTAGCAGTATAAAGTTGGCACTAGTAATGAAGCTTTATATGCAAACAACCGAGGCATCAACATGAGAAAAGCATTAGAAGACAAATTTTTATTAACTGCGATCATGGCATTTTGTCTTCTCAGTTTTCAATTTTCATCAGTAGATGTTTCCGCTGAACTTAATGACGACGTAGTAGTCATTACGGTCGATAGTACTAATCTTAAATTTTCACCAAATGAAGTTACAATAAACGAGGGGCAAACGGTTAGATTTTTCTGGAGTGGTGAATTTTTAGATCACAACGCAGTTGCAATTAATGGTGTTTTCAATTCCGGAGATCCGCAAAAAGAAGTAGACTATTCATTTACTTTTGACAAAGGAACAAATGATACTTACAACTATATCTGCGAGCCTCACGAATTATTAGAAATGGTTGGAACAATTACAGTTAATCCTTACGATGAATCGAACTCCACAGACACCAACTCTACAAGCTCTGTGGGTTCTGAGCAAGACGACATGTCATCTTCAAGTTCTCTAAGTGGTTTTTTGTTTATACCAGCTCTTGCTCTAATTATTTTAGTTTCTAGGCGCCTTCGTTAGTTTCCTCTAACAATAGGAGCTACTTTGTTTCCTAATAAATCGATAGCGTTCATTAGCTGTTCATGTGTCAATCCAGCCACATCGAGTTGAAAGCTAAATCTTGAAAGCCCACCAAGTGCCTCGCTGTGTCTGAGAACTTTTTCAGCAACTTCTTCCACATTCCCAATTACCAATGCTCCGGTTGGCCCTATTTGAGATTCAAAGTGATCTCTTGTGACAGGAGGCCATCCTCTCTCTCTTCCTATCTTCGTGAATGAGGCTGCATAGCCAGGATAAAATTCTTCGACAGCTTTTTCTCTAGTTTCAGCAACATATCCAAGTGCATGAATTCCTACTTTCATTTTTTCAGGATCATGGCCAGCTTTAATTCCTGCATTTTTGTAAAGTTCAACTAAAGGAGCAAATCGGTGTGTTTCGCCTCCAATAATCGCGATCATTAACGGCAATCCTAGAATTCCTGCTCTAATGAATGACTGAGGAGTTCCTCCTACACCAACCCATATTGGTAGCGGATTTTGTATAGGTCTGGGATAAATTGCTTGATTTACCAAATCAGGTCTGAATCTTCCAGACCAATTAACGACTTCGTTGTCCCTAATTTTCAATAGTAATTCAAGTTTTTCAGCATAAAGATCATTGTAATCCTCCATTTTCAATCCAAACAAGGGATATGCCTCCGTGAAAGAACCTCTTCCAGCTACGATCTCAGCCCTTCCATTAGAAACAAGATCAAGTGTAGCAAAATTCTGAAAGACTCTGACAGGATCTGCAGCGCTCAGTACTGTTACTGAACTTGTTAATTTGATATTTTTAGTTCTTGCAGCAGCAGCAGCGAGTGTTATGTGAGCTGCAGAATCCAAGTATTCCTTTCTATGGTGTTCACCTATTCCTACTTCATCAATACCAACTTTGTCTGCATACTCTATTCGGTCCAGCAGTTCATTTATGGCTTGATTATTGGGAATTTGTTTTCCTTTTTCATCCTTAAAATTCGCAGATGCGAAAGTGTGTATTCCTATTTCCATTTAATTCAATTTTCTCAGAGTCAAAGCGATAATTCCAATTTCGGATATTTTTGTAAGAATTCCTACCGAATCATAACTTCCATCTTTAGTTAAATCTGGATGCTGATATAGGTAGAATATGACTATGGCTAGCGTGTAAATAATAAGCAAATATGAAAAGATGGTTCGGTTTTTTTCAACAAACGGTATTTCCATAACAAAAAATGCAACTCCAAATGCGAGGAACCCGGCAGCTCCAGCTAATAATATTAGATCATCAATTCCCAGTATGGCATGGACTGCAATTGTGAAAACAAGTAGAGAAAATGTAATCTTATCCTCGTTATTTAGACTAAACTTACTTACTTTTGGAATCATGAAGTAAGCTACTATTGAAGCTAGTAGACTGATTCCAATGATATTCTCATCAGGCATTACTTGTTTGTGACCACCACCGTCGGCTGAAGCTATTCCTGATGAAAAAGTGGCTAGACACATAGCCAATAATGAAAAAAACCGTAATTTCATGCTACCAGATTTTTCCTAGGATTAATGAAAGTTCGTACAGAACAATAAGTGGTACTGCAAGTAAAAATTGAGATATTACGTCTGGAGGTGTAATCAATGCAGCTAGTACAAAAAAAGTTACAATCAAATGGCTTCTAAACTCAGACAATTGTTCTGTTGTAGCTAATTCGAGCCTGAGTAATAGCATGATGATTAGAGGTAACTGGAAACTAACTCCAAGTGCAAATGTTAGCAAAAATACAAAGTGATAGAATGATGTTAATCGGTACGTTGTTTCTAATCCTGCATCAGCAGCGTCAGTTTGTAAGAAATCTAAGACCAGAGGAAGCATTAGTTCCAGTGAATACAGGATACCTGCTGAGAAAAGGATCAAGGAGATTAGCAATGTTCCGATAATTTTAGAGTATCCAATCTCTGGTAAGTCAGTCCTTTTTCTCATAGTAGTCCAGCAGTCAATCACAAGTAAAATGAAAGAAACAGAAAGCGCTGCGTAGGCTGCGATCCTCATTTTCAGAATTAAGAATTCAGCCGGAGAGAGGTAAACAAGAGTAGCATCGTTAGGCAATAGTTTGTCGCCTAGCCATTCGGTTAAATTTTCTGAGTAATTAAATGCCGAGATGAAAACAGCTGCAGCTAATATCAGATACAGCCATGCTCGCTTTCGCAAATTTGCTGAAATTTCATCGTAAGCAGGTATGTTTTCCACAATACTTTATTCGGAAGGGGGTTTTGTTTATTCCCCCGTAAGGTTAATGTACCTCTCTATTGATTGAATAATATGATTGGTACCACCGAGGCTATAATTATTGGCGGAGTAGTTTTACTTCTTTTTGGAGCAAAAAAATTACCAGAACTTGCCAAAAGCATGGGCCAATCTAAAGCTGCTTTCGACGAAGGCTTGAAAGAAGGTATGCAGCCTGAGGAAGATGAGGATGAAAGTTCGTGATTTACAGTTATATCTTCGATATTCGTTAAGTAAAGATATTTTGTTGAGTTTTGTTCGCAGTAATTTCTTAGGGCTAATTTCAATTTTTGTAATTGTTAATGCTATTGATTATTATGATTATTTTGAAGAAGATGAGATGTCATATCTTGTTCTTACAGGAATTGCCCTTTTGTTTTCCTTAGTTGTTTTTGTTAAGTATAGAAATCCACTTTCTTACTACCCAAGATATGTTTTATTCGTTAAGGACAGAAACGACGCTTTAGTCAAAATGGAACCTAAAATCGACCCTTTAATTACAGCTTTAGGATTAATTAAGCCCAAAGATTTTGTTAATGTTAGATATGTAGTGTATCCTGAGTTGGATCTAGGTCTTGATTTTGATCCTAACACTGGTGTAATTTCTGGTTATCCTCTTGAATTAGGAAACCACACTTCGGAAGTTAAGATGAAATTTTTAGGAGGCGAATATTCTACAACTGTAAGAGTTGAGGTCATAGAAACAGCGGTCCTGAAAGAGAGAGTTGAAGGAAGCCCATTTGCAGCACCAAGAACAGTAGCCCAGCTTCTACTTCGTGAGGAAGATTTGAAAAAGAGGGAGCAGGAAATAGACTATAGGTTACAAACTAAGAGAATGGATATGGAGGAGGAATTTGTTTCCAAGCAAATTTCTTTGGAACAGCAGTTTGAAGTAGAACGAGCAACTTTTAATGAAACCTTGGAAAATACTAAGAAGCAATATGAAAAGTTATTAGACGAAAAAGAAAGACAACTAATAGATAAGAAAAAAGAATTCGAGAGTAATTTAGATAAAAACAAGGAAGAGTATGAAAAAGAACTAGCCGTTTTTGAAGCTAATTTAGACGAGAGTAAAGAGAAAATAGATGAGTTAGAAACGCTTGCTCTTGAGACAGGTTCTGCTGCAGCTAATATCGAAGAACAATACGTAGATATGATGGATGCTCTTGCTACTGAAAACCCAACAGAAGGGAAAGAGGAAGAGAGTAAGCCTGAAAAAACTGTAGACGGTAGTCATGAAGAAGAAGACTTAGATGATAGAATAAGTGTAGATATTGATTCAGCGTCTGAACTTTTAGAGCGTGAAATCGACGAAAATACCGAATCACCTGAAGCGAGTGTAGAAAATGAGACCGATTCATCTGATTCTAATGACGAGGCGCTTGAAGATGAGCCTGAAGAAGAATCTGAAGATGGTGAATACGATTATGTTTCTATGACTAAAGCAGAGCTGGTTGAATTGGCGAAAAAGCGTGGTTTAGCAATTTCAGGAACTAAGAAAAAGTTAATATCTAGATTAGAGAATAATGATTAGCATTTTATAGGCACTTTCTCTGCGAAATGAGTTTATGTTTTCTAAACGCATAATTTCAATGTTAGTCGTATTGAGTTTCATATCTCAAGCGCTTGTCGTAGTAGACACAGATTCCTACTCATCAGTAGTAGTTGAAGACTCCTCAATTTTAGAAGAATTGTCCGAGCAGAATGGAGCTAGAACAGGCGAACCATCCTATACAGTATACACAAATGAAGCTATCGAACCTATTACTTTCGACTATTTAGAATCTTACAGAGAAGAGGCAGCCTACAAAGGTTCAGGAAACATTACTGCAATTACATCAAACCCTATAGGTTATGTTTCTAATACAGTTGAAGTGAATAGCGTTCTTTTTTTCACGGCATCAACTAGTGAGCATGGGAATGAGTTATGGAAAACTGACGGTACTGCAGATGGAGTAGAATTAGTCAAAGACATACGTCCGGGCTCTACAGGTAGCGAGATAAACTACGGCCTTACAAGATTCAACAATTCAGTATTGTTCAGTGCCAATGACGGTACGCACGGAGAAGAATTATGGATTAGTGACGGAACTGAAAATGGTACTTTTATGCTTAAGGATATAGATGAGGGTGGCGAAGACAGCGACAGTGACCCTCGGGGTTTCTTAGATGCAGGTGACATTGCTTACTTTTTAGCTTCTGATGATTCTGATGATACAGAACTTTGGAAGACTGATGGAACTACCAATGGAACTGTTCGAGTTAAGGACATTGTTTCAGATGGAAGTTCTTACCCAAATAGACTAACTTTGTTTGGAGATGAGGTATTTTTTACAGTTGGTAATCAAGTTAATTCGAATCAACTATGGAAAACAGATGGAACTGAGGAAGGGACAATACAAGTATCAACTGGTGTAGGCGGCGTAACAGAATTAATTGTAATGGGAGATACCTTGTATTTCACCGGATCAGGTTCTGGAGGTGGAGGTAGAGAATTATGGAAAACAGATGGTACAAGTGATGGAACTGTTCTTGTTAAGGACATTAGGCCAGGCAGTACCTCCAGTGATCTAGATGCATTTACTGTAGCCGGAGGTACTTTGTTCTTTAGAGCCAACGATGGAACTCACGGAAATGAATTATGGAAAAGTGATGGTACAGAAGATGGCACAGTTTTAGTTAAGGATATCAGCTCAACAGGTACTGTATCTAATCGAATAGTAAGTTTTGGTAACATAGTTTATTTCGGAGCTAATGATGGCAGCATTGGAGATGAATTATGGAGGAGTGATGGAACTGAGGACGGAACCTATCTCGTTAAAGACATTGCACCTGGTTGGGATAGTAGTAATCCAAAACAAATGACTCCAATTGGAGATCGTTTATTTTTCACAGCAGATGATGATGAAGCAGGCGACGAGTTTTGGATAAGTGATGGAACTGAATCTGGCACAGTAATGGTAGCAAATATCAATCAAAATCAGTATGACTCAAACCCTCAACATTACAATAAGGTTGGCAATCTCATTGTTTTTCAAGCGTATCCATCTAGCACTAATCATCTTTATTCTTATGATCCCACAGATATTTTGTATCATTCAATTGATGGTATGCATTGGTCCATTTCACCTAGTTTACCAGAAGGTTTGGCCTTAAATTCAAGCACCGGAAAAATTACTGGAACTCCAACTGAAACAATTAAT
>Ga0208624_1000096_pt1 | contig 45887 bp, 35 predicted proteins | sample Knorr_S23_td_DCM_FD_185607 | JGI IMG/M metagenome (GOLD analysis project Ga0208624, IMG submission 185607) | Marine microbial communities from Southern Atlantic Ocean transect - Knorr_S23_td_DCM_ad_71m_LV_A (SPAdes) (version 2) | ecosystem: Environmental > Aquatic > Marine > Oceanic | place... | reverse complement strand
GCTCGGTCTACATGCTTCAGGTCGGCCACTTCCCCGGCTCCGCCGGCGGAACTGGCAACCTCACTATCACGACGACTGCGCCTCCGACCGGCCCCAACCCGGACAACTGTGATGAGGCGACTGCGATCGCCGGTGACGGTGTGTATGCCTTCGACGCCACCCTTGCGACGACCGGCACTGAGGGCCAGAGTGAAGCTCTCTGCTACGCCTTCGGCCAGACCGCTGTCGTCAACGACGTGTGGTTCGAGTGGACCAGCGACACAGATGGCACCGTGAACGTATCGACTTGCGGCGACGCGAGCTCTGACACCCGCATCGCCGCTTACCCTGGCGCTGGTTGCCCGGGTGATGGCGCCGCCATCGCGTGCAACGACGACGCCGACGGATGCGCTGGCTACACGTCCTCGATGGACTTCGCCTGCACCAGCGGATCGGTCTACATGATCCAGGTCGGCCACTTCCCCGGCACCCCCGGCGGCACTGGCAACATCACGGTCACGCAGACCGCCGCCCCCACGGGCCCCGGCGCTGCGTACTGCTTCGGTGACGGCAGCGGGACTCCCTGCCCCTGTGGCAACGCAGGCAGCAGCGATTCTGGCTGCGCGAACGACACGGGCAACGGCGCGATCCTCTCTGGCTCCGGCTCCGCGAGCATCGGCGCTGACAACTTGGTCCTTAGCGCGACGAACCTAACCAACGGTCCTGGCCTCTTCTTCCAAGGCAACAACGCAGTGAATTCTGGCAACGGGAACCCCTTTGGTGACGGGTTGCGCTGCGCAGGCTTCAACGTGATCCGTCTTGAGGTCCAATTCGCCAGCGCAGGTAACAACTTCACAACCGAGTCCACTATCTCCATCGCGAACAGGGGGGGCGTGAGCATTGGAGATGTCAGGCGATACCAATACTGGTACCGAGACTCTGGCGCTTCCCCTTGCAATGCAGGGTTCAACCTCACGAACGGCTACGAGGTCACCTGGGAAGCATGATTACCTGGTGATGTGTTAACTGGGAGGGCCTTCGGGTCCTCCCTTTTTTGTGCCCTTGAGAAAACCGGTCCGGCCAGGGCTCCGCGCCCTGATTGCCCAGCACCCAGAGCTTCCGGGTGCCGATGCCCAGATACCGAGTAGCTTCGGAAGTCGTCAACAGATGACGGATATCGCTCTTCATCGCACCCTCCCTTGCCTAGGGAGGACACAAACGAAAATGATCTGGCTGAGAAGCCCTGCTCTGGCGAACAAGGCCAAAGACGATCCTGAAGGTGTCAAGATCCAGGGGGATATCTGGTTTTGAAAACCAGGGGTCGCAGGTTCGAATCCTGTCGGGCGCGCCACCTCGCGCATAGCCTCAAGCCGGGGAGCCGCAGCTCCAGCACGAGCAGCATCAAGGGTCAGGCGCGCCGAGCACGAGACGCAGCCAAGGAAGCCAGGGCGAGCAAGCCGATGAGCCAGCCCCCCATAATCAAGAGCTCCCTCTGAACGCTAACCGGAGGGAGCGCCACTGCGCCCGGCGAGGCCTCAATCAGGGATTCAAAGGACTCCGCGCCGAGAGAGTCCGGGCCCCAGTCGGCGCGAATCACCCGCTCAGTGCGATCACCGATCGCAGCGACTGCAGCCTCGCGGAACGCCTGGGCTGCGGCCGGCCCCCGGCCAGCGATACCCTCAAGAGCGTGAGTGAGCGCGAGCGTTGGAGACGCGCACGCCATCATAGACACAAGGTCACCCTGAGAGCGCGTGAGGTTGTGCCGGCCCCGCATTCGCTCTTCAAGGCCTGCGAATCGAACGCCGTCACGAGCGTGCCGAACGCCCGAGCTACGAGGACTAGGTTCCACGGCGCGGAGGTTGGGGAAGCGCTCATAGACCGCAGCGTAGAGGTCCGACTCGCTCAAATCGTATGCCGCGCCGCGCTCTTCCCTAGCCTCCACGGTCAAGTCCAAAGCGAAGTCGTCTGCGGCGAGCGCAGCGCTTTGCTCCACGCCCAATGAGGGAATGATCACGCACAAGAGGATCCATGCGCCGCCGAGCAACACAGCGCCGTGGGAGGGGTCCCGCGATAGAGAGGCGACCAGAGCAAGGAGCGCTGTCCAGACGGCGACATAGAGGACCACGAGGACGAAGAGAGGCGCCCCATCCCCTAAGGTCGCCCCCGCCTGAAAGACAGCGAGGCCGCAGAGGGCCAGCGCTACGATTGAGACCATGAGGCCAACAGCGAGGCAGCGGGCCCAGACCCATGCGCTGTCTCTACCGCTCTGGACACGCACAAGCGAGAGGAGCCCGGAAGAGCGCTCATAGCCGCCGAGCTCTACGCCTAGCGCCAAGATAAGCAGCGGGATCAAGAGAGAGAGGACGGTCACCAAGTCCAAACCTCCCGCCGCGTCCAAGGCGGGGTTTTCGATCTCACTCCCATGCGCAACCATAGGGTCAGCGAAACGATTCAGCCTCATGGTGACCGCACCATGCTCAGCGGAGGCGAAGGCGATGCCAGCCAGAGGAGCAGGCAATCGAGAGATCCGAGTGGCGGCGAAGTAGTCTTGATAGTGAGCCTGCGAGAGATTGATCCAGGGCCGATCAGCAGGGCCTGTGACGCCCTCTGAGAACCAAGAGCGCGCCTCTTCGATGGACTCAATTCCTGCCGTCTCGCCGTCTTGAATAGCCGCCTGCCAACGCTCCACATCGGCATGGCCTTGGCCTATGACAATCCACCCGACGCCAAGGACGACGGCGAGGAACAGGAGCCTTAGAGGTGAGCGCAGGAGCCCCCTGAACTCTAGGCCGAGCGCTAGACGGATCATGAGACAACGCCCCCTGCCATGCCACGTGAGGTAACGGCGAGGGCAGCTGTCGCCCCGAGCACCCAAAGAGCGAGCGCGAGGAGATCTGACTCCTGACGCCCGACCAGCTCGTCCAACCCGAGCGGGCTGTACTCAAACGAGTCGAACGATAGGTAAAACTCTTGCGTCGTTGTTCGCTGGAGCCTCCCCTCTGCGTTCATCTCAACCCCATAGGCGTCCTCCTCATTGAGCCTCCGAACCAGCTCCCTGCGATAGTCCTCGGTCTGGCGCAGGAACTCGAGGTGACTGCTCAAGCCAGTGCCTGAGATGGCCATAGAGAGCCGGTCCACCGCCTGGAACGGATTGACAAAGGAGAACTTCCCGGCGAACCCGTCTTGTCGCAGCAAGTGCTCTTCCAACTCACCGAAGTGCTTGTCCCAGATCTTGGCGCCGTACTCATCGTCAGCCTGCATGATCAAGCCGCCCAAGCGCACAGGCAGCTCAGCTCGGGTTTGCACCCCATACTCTGCGAGAATCTCCTCCTCGAGCTTCTTGCGGCGCTCATCGAGCGGGTTGTGCCCATCGAGCCCCTTCTCCCTGTCCTCTTGCATCGCCGCCTGGAACGCGTCACGACCGGGGAGCGGATCAAGCGCTGAGGCGCTCATTGCCGCGAGCCTTGGAAGGATGATCGCGCCGGTGACCCAAAAGCTGAGCAAGACCGCTGCCGCGGTGCCAGACCTCTTGGCGCCAGCGGACACACACGTGACGAGCGCAGCGACGACCCACAGCAAGAGCGCGTGAGTGAGGAGGAAGGCGAGGACGCGGCCAAAGTCCAAGCCCTCGACGAGCAAGGCGTTGGCCCCGACAACGACGAAGCAGATGGCGAGCCCGACGCTCCAAAGCGCGGCAGCCTTCCCGAGCAAGAGCTGCCATGGTTTCACGCCTTGGACCTGCAAGAGCTTCAGTCGACCGCTCTCCCGCTCAGCAGACACGACGCCGAAACCTGCGAGGACAATGACTAGCGCCGCGAGGACCTGAAGGACGCTAGAGGGCTCCAGGCGATCGAAGCGAAGCAGGCCAGCAGCAGCCTGCTGCGGATGGTGCATTGCGTCGTTTTGACGATGAGCCTCAGTGAAGACGACCCGACCCGTTACGGCCTGTAGGCCTGGGTCGAGTGCAGACATGACCCCGCTGGGACGAAAGACGTAGTCGCCGAAGTGGGCGCGCGAGTGCGGGCTGTCCCCTTCTCGCTCGTCCCATGCACAGCGAGCCGTGTCTACGGCAGCTGCCTGCGCAGCCTCTTGCGCGGCGAAGGTCGCGGCAGAAGCCCAGGCAGAGAGCGCCGCGAGGAGGATCCCTAGACCAAACACGAGGCGACCGCGTCCGTCACGGAGGAGCCCCCTCCACTCATTCCAGAAGATAGAGGACATCACTTGCCACCAGCCGCTTGGGGTGCCGGTTCGCGATCCGTGACGATCTCTAAGTAAGCTGCCTCTAGGTCGCGGTCCTTCACCTCGCTCGCAGCCCACTCAGCTCGTAGGGTGCCCTGAACTAAGAGCCCTACCGTGTCGCAGGTCTCTTTGGCGCGGAAGAGGTCGTGAGAAGCCATGAGCACCGCGAGGCCACTAGCTGCGAGCTCACGAACACGCACGGCGAGGTCGTGGCTTGCGCTAGGGTCTAAACCAGAGGACGGCTCATCGAGGACCACTGCTCGCGCTTCCTTGGCCAGGGCGATGGCCAGTCCGACCTTTTGACGCATCCCCTTGGAGTAGGTGTCGACCCTCCTCGCGTGAGCATCCCCCTGCAGGCCTGCCCGCTCTAAGCACTCATATGCCTCCGAGGCATAGAGCTTCCTGCCAGCCAGTCGAGAGAAGAGCATTAGGTTCTCCACACCAGTCAGGTGAGGATAGAGCGCGACAGACTCTGAGACGTAAGCCAGCATCCCACGCCCACGCTCTGGCTCAGCCACGACGTCGACTCCGTCAATCTGAATACTCCCTGAGGTTGGCTTCAGAAGGCCCGTCACGAGGTTGATGGTCGTGGATTTTCCGGCACCGTTTGGACCTAAGAGTCCGTAGACATGCCCAGCTTCGACAGAGAGGTTCAGGCGATCTAGGGCCAGGTGGCCAGGGAACTGCATTACGACGTCAGTGAGCTTGATCATGGCTGGGGTCACTTAGGGCGAGGAGAGCGTCGAGCGAGAATTGCACAATCGCCTGGCCGACCGATCTCCAAAAAAGTACCGGGACTTGTGAGTCAGGAGAACTCACAAGCCCCAGTGGATGCTTGCTCTGAATAATCCACCCTATGATAAATGATTATCATGTATCAAGAACTAAGAGGTAAAGCCTTGGAAAGGGTGCGAGGACCACAGACGGCGAAACCGACTCCGCACCGCATCAACGGCTCAGTCCAGACCGAAAGTCCGAGCCGCTTGGCACCTGGAAGGCCTTGAGATCGAACTCTGCTAACACCGAGAGCAGGTGGTCAAAGATGTCCCCCATGATCCCCTCGTACTGGGCCCATCGCTGCTCTCCGCTAAAGCAGTAGAGCTCTAAAGGGATACCCTCAGGAGTCGGTGCGAGCTGACGAACAAGGAAGGTCATGTCCTCACGGATCGGGCCGAGCTGTCGCAGATAGGATTCGACATAAGCCCTGAAGGTTCCGAGGTTCGTCAACTTGCGACCGTTCACAGGAGTGCTCTCGTCCACTCCGCGCTCTTGGTTCCAGACCTCTACCTCCGCAGCCCGAGTCTCGAGGTAAGACCTCAGAGACTGAATCGCAGAGAGCCGCTCGATGTCTGCAGCGTCGAGGAAGCGAACGGTCGTCATATCGAGCTTGAGCGAACGCTTGATCCGTCGCCCACCGGACTCGGTCATGCCGCGCCAGTTCTTAAAGCTGTCGCTCATGAACGCATGCGTAGGGATGGTCGTGATCGTCTTATCCCAGTTCTGAATCTTGACGGTATGAAGACCGATCTCAGTGACGTCCCCATCTGCTCCGTACTTGGGCATCTCTACCCAGTCCCCGACACGCAACATCTCGTTGGCCTCTATCCGCAAGCTGGCGATGAAGCCCAGGATGGTGTCACGGAACACGAGTAACAGGACCGCGGTCATCGCGCCGAGACCGGTCAGGAGAGCGGTAGGGCTCTTCTCCATCAGGACGGCGACAGAGAGAATCCCAGAGCTCACCCATACGATCAATTGAACAACCTGGGCGTAGCTGCGCACAGGCTTCGTCTTCGTCGACTCACGCTCCAAGCCGATAATGACGAGCGCGTCCAACAGAGCATGCAGGGTCCTCGCCCCAGCGAGGATCATCCAGACGTTCGCCACCCGGCGCAGATAATCCACCGCGGTCGCATCGACCTCAGCCCGAAAGAGAGCCGGAGCAGAGAGATAGACAACCAAGGCTGGAGCGAGGTGGCTCAGGCGCTCAAACACCCTCCGTTCAACCATCACGTCGTCCCATTGAGAGCGCGTCTTCTTAGCGACAACTCTCAACCCCCTCAAGATGACCCGCTTCGCGACCCAGTTGGACAAGAAGGCAAGCAGGATCACCCCGCCCCAGCTCAAGGCGAGTTGCTCGAAGAGGGTGTCACCGAGGCCGAACAATGAGAGCTCCCATTCGAGGGGGCTAATCGAAATCGATACGGAAGGCATGTGATAACTTCTAAGTAGTTGAGCCTTCCACTCCAAGACTTCTAAGCCATCCCTCTCGCAGAAAGGCGCCAACAAGGGCAAATCCGTTCATGATCTCTGCACTTGCGTCCGCCGCACTCGCCACCGCCTCCGTGATAGCGACCCCGACACTCTCTTGGATGAGCACTGAGGATCGGCGCCACCTCCACATGGCCACCGCGCTCTTTCTTCCAGCGGCCGCTGGCCTATCCTTCTTCAGCCTCGCAGTCCACATGCGCCTCAGCCTAGGGGAGTGGCCACAGTCAATTGGCAACGACGGCTTCTCGTCGGCGCTAATCATCCACCAAGACATTGCCGGACTCTTCTTCGGCGCGCTCCTCCTCGGGATGTTCTTCGTATGGACGCCTGTCGCTCTGGTGTCATGTTTCAGCAAGCGCCTGAGGACAAGCTTGAAGTACCAAGGGATCTTCGCCGTCGCCTCAATGAGCACCTTTGGCCTCACCTTCCTCGCTCCTAGCGACTTCCTTAACTGGTGGTGGGACTGAACCCGCAGGGAGGCCAAGCCTAGCCCTGAAGGCTCAACCTCAAAGATGAAGCTGCCGTCCTGGTACTAAGCGAACTGGATGTAGTCCGCCTCTTGACCCCGGCCTCGCTCACCCCGTGCCAGCGCTTCCAGCCTCCGCGACCCAGTCATCACGGCCCCCTCGCCAAAGCGCGGCGCCGCAAACCAAGGAGATCGCGGTCTGACAGAGCCTGTACGAGACGCTAATCGCGAACCCCACAGCCTCACCAGATCCGAGGAGGGAGAACATCGCAGCGTAAGCGGCTTCACCAACTCCCCAACCTCCAGGAGCAATCGGCACGGCAGAGACAGCGCTGGCGACAACCGTGGCGGCCAAGCAACCAAGGAACGAAGTTTCGTCCCCCATCCCCCGAGCCACGGAAAGCACAGCCAGGCCAATGCAGACGTGATTCCCCACGCTAAGGATGGATGCTATGAGGAACTCTCCAGGCCGACCACTGATAGATCTCAGCGCATCAAAAAGGCCAGAGAGCCGCTTAGGCAAGAGGCGACCAAGCGCCCCCTCCAAGAGAGCTCGCCTGAAGCCTGGATGCACGAAGACAAATATCGCAGAGCTCAAACCCGCAGCAAGAACGGCTAAGGGACCGAGAAGGACAGCAAGCTCTTCCTGCATGGCTAAGGATGAGAGCAACGCGATCATCAAGAGAGCCCAAAACCCTATGACCCGATCCAAGCCCACAGCCATGACTGCCCGTGCCCTTCCCCCGGGGTGCTGCTTGGCTGCGAGCCCAGCTTTCACGACATCTCCACCGGTCAGCCCAGGAACAACCAGGTTAAAAAACATGCCCAGCATCGTGAGGCGGGCGACGGTCCAATAGGGAGTCCTGACGCCACAAAGGGAAAGCAGACGCCACCACCTTGTAACGCCAAAGAAAAAGCCACCAAGCACCGCGGCGACAACTCCCAAGACAGAAGACACCCGAAGGCCACCTAGAGCCGTAAGGAGCCCCGGCTCCCAATCGATACCGGCCCCCTTAGTCAGAACGACATCCTCCCCGGAGCGGAGCGCATCTTCGACAGGCCCACGCCAGTCATCAGGGATAACGGAGACCCCCTGAGGCCGGAATACGACCTCATCAGCAGTCCAGCTTCCTAGAAGTTCGCCCTGAACATGCCATGCGCCCTCTGGCCCAGAGAGTCGGTCATCCCAAGGGACTTGTGTGGCCACGAATGAGATGACCAAGCCCGCGAGGAGGAAGCGGGCAAGCCCGCCCCTGCTAGAAGTAGAAGACCGTTTCATGGGCTAGGAATTGAATCGATGGGCAGACACCCGCAGGCCAGAAGAAGCACTCCTGGAATCATCCAGATACCGTACAAGGCGACACCTCTAGGATCACCTTATTTCATAGCAACGTCAAAGCGTTGAAAATGGCCACGAGCTGGGTCCCACAGGAATACGTCCCACAAGTATGACTGATGCTCCAGCGTGCAGTTCTCGCGGATAAAGAGCTCTGCGCGAGCGCCTGGATACTCCCACCGGAGATTCTTTGATCGGCCACGCCACTTCTCACGATTGACTGCGATCCAGATACGGCCAGGAAAGGCGAACTGCGCCTGAAGAGAGCCGAGGTCACTGATAACAGGCGCCCCGCCGTTCCTATCAACCATAATCCCGTCTACGGAGACATGAAAATCATGAAGAAGGGGGAAGGACAGGTATCCATCAATTCTGCCTGCCTCAGCGAGAGCCGCGTGCGAATGAGGCTCCGTAACAAAGACTCTGTCATCAGGGAGTAGGTTGCCTCCTACGTATCGAAGCGCCTGAGTAGAGTCCCCCAACAAGCTCAATGAGTACGAACTAGGGATCCTCCAAGGAGCAAAACTAATGAATATCAAGAGGACCCCAGCACAAAAGGATTGCGACGCGAGCAGCCTCCTCGGCACAGAGGCGGAAGCAAAAATGCGAGACATCCCGACAGAGAAAACCAACAGCCCATGCAAGGCGATCAAAATCCACAGGGGTACCAACCAATACTGATACCGAAGGCTCACGTGCGTTATCCCTATGTTTGCCAAAATAACACCAGACCAAAAGACATAATGAATACCAAGCCACCGGCGAGAGGAGGCTCGAGCAGACCAATACAGGCTAGGAAGCAAAAAGAGGGAGCCGACCACATGAAGCCTAGAATAGCCAAAAAGGATTGATGTCAGGTTAGACAGCTTTGTCAAGTTCGGCCCAAGCCGAGCCTCGACATTGGCTGAAACGCCCTCAGTAAGAGTCTGACACAAAACTTTAAAAGCGGCGTAGTCCAACGCAACGAGGTAGCCTCCCACTGCGGCGACAAGGAGGGCGGAAAAATCCCTAGACAGAGGACGAGAGCCACGAAAAACGACGAACGCTACAGCGATCTGAGCGCCCAAAATTACGCTGATCTCTTGAGTCAACACCGCGGCTATGGAGGAGGCCACACAAAAGGCCCTGGCAGAATAGTTCCCGCGCCTTACAAATCCTTCCACTAGAAAATAACTACTGAGCAAGCTGAAGAACTGTTGCTGCTGATAAAAGCGAGCAACATGCCCAGTGAAGACGCAATAGGGATGGACCGCAAAGATAAACAAGGAGAACAGACCGATCCAGCGACTCCTGCTGTACTTGGACCCTATGTGATAAATGAGCAAGCCTGTGGCAACAGAAAAAAGCGCGCTGGGCAAACGAAAAACCCAAACATCATCACCTAAAACCCAGACAAAGGCAGCAACCAGGTAATGGTACAGGGGTCCCCGGGTATAGATTACGACACCTGAATCTAAACTAGGGACACCGCTGTCAACGATGGCCAGAATAGCCTGATACGAAGCGTATTCATCATCATCTAGAGGTTGACCTCCGACCGCCCAGAGACGAAGCAAGAGAACAAGGCCGGACAAGCCCATGATGGCCACTGGCCAATATTTCCCACCAGGTGAGAGCACAGCAGGTCGCCCATAAGCGCTACGCCGAAACGGTGTGCGACCCGGGATCCAAGAAATTAGCGGTGCGAGAATGCAGACAAAACTGGAAATGTGCCAAGGCGGCCCTGAAAGAAAGATCACCCCCTCCGGCAATTCAGCCAAGGACACAGAAAGCAAGCACAGACTAGCGGGGACGCATAGAATTACCAATGAGCGCAAAGCCAAAGTCTCAAGGGCCTGGTGCCTCCCTCCCAATCTACGAAATTTAAATACAAGCAGAAATGAAAGCCCCCAAGCAAAAATGAGTAAGGCTAGACCGTAGACCCCGTAACCTCTCGCGCTAACAGAATGAAACTCCTTGCCTTGCATAGGTAACCACTCAAGTTGAACCGAAGAGGAGAAAGAGCCCGGACTCCCCTTCTGGGCGGCTACACGATCGTCACCCCCCGCAGAGCTCGCATCCCATGCCGATGTGCTTGAGGCCCTATAAACGGAAGAGGACCCGTCGACAGCCATACAATCAACGGCTATGCCAACCTCGTCGGTTACGAGCTCATTCCTACTCACAGCGAACACCAACACCTCTACTGCATTAACACCAGGAACGACTAGGCTACCGACGTCATGAGCGGAGAATGAGGCCACGGGCGACTCCACCTCATCTCCACCGATCACACCCTTCACATAGGGACGCTGAAGCCTGCCGAGATGCTCCTCAACGTGCCGACCAATGTTGTCGTGGGAGCGCTCTCTCAAAGCTGTAACCACGCGAGGCTCTGTCCCGGCTACGGTGGCGTGATCTAGCTGCAGACCCAGCAAAGGCCTCCACCTGCCCTCATCGTTCCTACGAGATAATTCAAATGGGGACATAACCTCGTCTGGGTCAGTTGGCCTTGGCCTTGCCAGGACATCCCCAGTTACCGAGGCCGAGAAAATCCACTCGCCTGAGCTATGGGACGGTGCTCTCCTCGATGAGGCGCGATGCCTAACGCCGTTGACGAACAACTGGTATGGCCTGTTAGACAAGACCCGGACCCAAGCCTCGTCCGGGTCACCTTCCACGAGCCACTCCCCCTTAAACCGGATGCTACCCTCCCCCTTTGAGAGGGGCGCCGTTATCCACAATGACTTGAAGGGCTCACGAAATGCTCCGGGGCTGGCCAAATACAAGGGTGCACCAAAAGATAAGTCCTCCCTCAGTCCGCCCTCAACCTTTTCAGAACCTCCAAACCCCAGAATCCAGCTTGGAGAAGACACATCCAGGGGGGCAGATGCGGCTTCCCAGTACTGCTCAGACGACAACTCCAGAACCTCAGCCCCAAGCAAACGAACCTCACCCTCAACGGCGATATATGGATTCGCATCCCTAGATTCCGCAACCACTGAAATAACATTCTCTCCCTGAATTAAATATGGCGTTAAATCCGCCAATGGAGCTATGGAAACACCGTCATCATCGCCCCACTGAAATTCACGGGGGAAGTTCAATGCAATCGCTGGTTCATCCATAAAGGAACGTTGACCCCAAGCGCTCAAACCATTCCCGGCCGGTCGGGTCGGGCGCCAATACTCATCCTTTAGAACCGCATCACCATTAACGTATAAGACAAAGCCGCCTGAGGACCTAACGCTTACCCAGGCCCTGTCGACCTCCCCGTCTAGGACTAGCCTCCTCCGAAAGTAGCTGACCGTGCCTTCCCCACCCGGAACAGACAGAATTCGCCTACTGAGACTCGCTGCATCGCCAGCCAAAGCTCTCCCTACATCACTTTGATTGCTGCTATATAAGAATAGCGCGAACGCTGAGATGAAGACGGCAACGAACCTCAGGGCGGAGTTCATCGTGGCTTCCCCTTCATCGAAGACAGCTCATATGCGGCGCTAGCATCACCCTTTGCCCACTTAGACCTAGCCAAACCATTCAAGCCAAATGCTAAAACGCTGTCGCGCGTAGGCAGGTTCACATAACGGTATAGGGTCTTAGCCTGAGCAAATTGCTTCTCTAAGCCGATGTCGTCTCCTTCCCTTAAAGACACAAGCTGGAGCGCGAGCAAAATTTTTGGATCGTTACCCAAAGCGACCCTCGCCACTCGCAAGTCACTGGCGCCCTCCTTGTAGTCACCTGTATTCAGGGAAATGTAGGCAACTCTAGCGAGTGATCGCGCGGCCTCCCTTCGAATAGAAGGATCTACTTCAGCATCCAATACGATGCTTCGATAAACGCCACGCGAGCTAGCCCCAGACTCTCTTGGCTCACGCAACCTTGCTGAGTAGAGACGAACTCCAGCGTCTTGCTCCATTCCGACCCTCTTCCTCAAAAGCCCAGCCTGAGCTATAAAGCGGGTGTCAAAACGGAGGAGTGGAACCGCCTCAGAAGCATCCTCCATCTTTTCAATCGCAGCCAGATATAGGCCTGAGTTCGTAAATTCCTCCGCAGCCTCTAGGTCATCACCGGCCAAGACCACGGGATAAAGCGCGACTCCCATCCCCATGAGAGGCCATACAACAAGGGACAGGCCAAGAGCCCGAGTGAACCTTCCGCGATCCACAGAAAGTGCCCCAACGGTGCACGTGAGTAGAAAAACACCGGCCAAGGCGAACACCCACCCACGACAAACAAATGCGGCAAAGGCATCTGTGAAGCCGAGCCAGCCAAAGACATCAGAAACCTCACGAAGACCCAGAGTCCCAGAGAGCTCCATGGGATTTGGACAAGCCCGGAAACTGTATGGAGAGTCACTCAAAAGAACATCGCTCAGAAATAAATCCTCAGCGACACCTTGAGACAAGGCGACGTCACCACCAAGCCAAGCGAGGCTCGCATGGGATTGTTCGAACCAGCCGGAGTTAACCGCCGTAGTCGAGTCAGAGACTACGCACTCCCTTGGATACCCCAGAATGGTCAAAAAACACAGAGATGCGATATGGCAAGCTAAGACTGTTCTACCTTTCCTCGCAGAGATCGCTAGCGCCCCACTTAGCAGGGCGAGAACAACCTTAAAACTGCGCTCGGAGGATGGACGAGTGACTTCCCAGCCAGAATCGAGAGCTTCCAATGGCACACAGAACCACTCCATAAAGAGTGAGCACATGACACATAGGACGCCGACTGCTATGCAGGCACTGCCTACGGCCCCTGTCTGAGCACGCTCCACACTAATCAGCCTCGGAAAGGCGCATCACGCGCACAGGGTCCCCTTCACGTAATCCGACATGGCCCTCGCTGAAAACCTCATCCCCAACGCTGACGCCTGACAAGACCTCAGTCCAACCGTCCTGTGTATGCCCGGCGACAACGCGGACAGGAGTCCAGTCTACCCACCTTCCAGATGAGCCAGCAGAGACCTCATCAGGTGCTGCGGCCAGCGGAGGAGGCGAAGCGTCACCCGAGACCTTCAAGACAAGCCCCTCTCGTCCCCCGATAGCCTCAAATGAGCTCGTCGGGATCGCGAACCCCTCCCGCTCTACAACGATTGAGGCGAACCCCGTCAAACCCGTTGCCATATTCACTGGCAACTCATCCGTGAGCCGGATCCGAACTCTGAAAGTACTGGGCCACTCAGGCGTACCAGTGCCTCGAGGACGAATCGGGCGAGTGCTCTCTGGTCCCCCCAAGTCATGGTCAATAAATGGGTGTATCAATTCAACCACGCCACTGAACTCAACTCCTGGATATGCCTCCAAGCGAACGATTGCCTGGTCACCAAGGCTGACACCACTTAAAGCAGCCTGCCCGAGGCGTGCCTCGAACCATGAACCGTAAGAAAGGACGAACCCTGTCTTGCCGGGCGTTCTATTGAACTCGCCCTTCCGGACCAAGACCTCCCTTAAAACACCATCAGCAGGGGACGTCACCCGGTGCTCCTGCAAATGAAGCTCTCTCTGATTTTTTACCGCTATGGCCTCCTCTACCACCAATTCAGCAATGGTTACAGCCAGAGCCCTTCCTTGCTCCGAGGCACCTAAAGAGATCTCTGCCTCGCGCTCTTGCTGCGCGGCGCGGGCAGCCTCAATCTCCTTCCCCAACAGCTCTATCCTAGATACTACGCCCTTTTCATTTAGCCCCTCATACACGCTCAGCAGCTCATCAGCGAGCTCACGCTCACGCTGCCGCTGCTCATAAAGAACAGAGCCCAACTCTGGACGTTCCATCACCTGGGTATAGAGAGTGCCACCCTTAACCCTCTCCAACTCCGCCTCCGCCTTTCGAACGCTAGCCTCAGCGGCTTCGAGGAGAACCTTTGCGTTTGAATCATCCAGCTCCGCAAGAAGCGCGCCCTCCTTCACGGAATCGCCCACCTCGACAGGCAAACTTGTGATGGTTGACATAGGGATCAGTGGGACCATCAACGAGTCACTCTCTATGCGACCCTCACCTAAGTAGCGAACCGTAAATGTCCGCCTCCGGACAACAGTGGAATTAACATCGAACCCCTTACCAGCAGCCCTGATCACCTCAGCAGCACCATACCGCGATAAGAATGTCCTGTTCGTTGGGGACAGCCAGCCGGGGTAGAGAGCTTCAACAACAAACCATGCGCCTAGACCGAGGGCGCAGACCCACAAGACAGCCCAGCCTATCTTGGAACGCCCTACTCCCCCCTCACCCGACCTGCCAGGTGATTGTTTCATCCTTAAGCCAAAGCACCTCCGATAGAAGCACCCTCCCTACCTTGAGCTCGCACCGCGCCCTCATAGACTCGAACAAGCTCAGAGGTAATCTTCGGCCAGTGAAAGAACTCCTGAACGTGGGCTCGGCCACCAGCAATAAGCTGATCCCTTAACTCTGAGTCAGCAAGCAGCTCCAAGACAGCGCCTGCGATAGCTACAGGATCTTTCTCAGGGACAATCAGACCCGTCTCCCTATCTTTCACGACATCAATGATCCCGCCAATCCCAGAAGCCACGACTGGAACCCCATACAAGATCGCCTCGATGGTCGTGACACCAAGCCCTTCAGTGTCACCTTCGTCGTCGTAAACGGCTGGAAGGACATAGACATCACTCGTTGAGTACAGGTCGGCGAGCTCTTGCGTCTCAACAAACCCCTTCATCTCGACGACACCTTCTAACCCCAAGGCCTTAATTCTCTCCTCCACCCTAGGCCTCATATCGCCATCACCTGTGATCACAACCCGAACTTGCCGCTCCTTAAGGATGTAGGGCACGGCTTCAACAAGGAATTCGACCCCTTTCCGCTGGATCAGCCGACCGGTGAACAGAACGACGGGGACATCATCCCGTCCGTCGATTCGCTCACGTATCTCGACAGTAGTCCCATATGGAATGACTTTAGGCTGGACGCCAGCGACCGCAGCCATTCGAGAAGCAGTGTCGGTGCTATTTGCCATGAGCGAATCCGAACGAGTCAGGTACGACTTCAAAACCGTTCGAGCCCACCACTTCTTATCTCCAATGGAGAGCTCAGCCCCGTGGCAAGTGGAGACCACGGGGATACCCGTAGCGCTTCGAACAACGTCACCAAACAGCCCGTGTGGGAACGGCCAGTGCACATGGACCAAGTCGAGACCTTGTCGCTTAGCCCACTTCCTCGCAGCCAAAGCCCCAAAGAGGAGGTATGGAATCGTCAGCAGGTTAAACAGCGGGTTACGGAGCTTGTTCGGTGCCCCCTCCTCATGCGTCAAGCGCTCCCACTTTGCGGGGAAGTATCGAAAGCGCGTTACGGGAACACCATCGATCTGATGGTCGCCAAGACCTTGATAGGAGGGAGCAAAAACTGACACGTCAACGCCAGAGTCTTTCAGATGCCTCACCTGCTCACGCATCCACGGAACGGCATAGTCCGCTTCATGCCTGGGGTAAGTGCTGGTTACCAACCCAACCTTCAACCCTTCACCCTCTCGCTCTCGTTCTCGTTCTCGTTCTCGCTCTCGCTCTCGCTCGCGACATGCGAACCAAAAGCAGGCCTCGCCAATTCGTAGCCGGATAGACCACCAGCTCGATCTGAGATGGGAGGCTTCCAGTCCTTGCTGAACTGGTCATAGACCATCATCTCAGCCATCAGACTTGTGTTGAATAGCGTTAGACCAACGATCACAGCCATTGGACCAACCGTCAAAAAGACCCTCCCTTGCCCAGTGGTCAGGTCTCTATATAGCCCGAAGGCCAGCATGAGAACGCCAGCCGCGAGCATCACGAAAGCCATCGGCCCAATGAAGTGCCCGGGCCTGTCCCTGAAGTGCCGCAAGAACATCACTGTCCACAAATCAATGAAGCTGCGAACGCTTCTTCCAAAGCCGTACTTGCTCTCTCCAAACTTGCGAGCGTGGTGCCTCACGGGGACCTCTGCGATGGAGAAGCCCTGCGCTGACGCCAAGGAAGGGACCATTCGATGCATGTCGCCGTAGAGACGCAGCTCCTCGAGTAGCGAGCGCGTGTAACATTTAAAGCCACAGTTGTGATCGTGGAGAGAGAGCCCTGAAGCCTTGTTAGCAAGCCAGTTGAATATCTTGCTCGAGACGAGCTTCGACTTGGGATCATGCCGGGTCTTCTTCCATCCAACGACCAGGTCATACCCCTCCTCTGCCTTGTCCAGCATCCGGGGTATCTCCCTGGGGTCATCCTGCAAGTCTCCATCCATCGTGATGACTAACGACCCTCGGACCTCTTTGAAGCCAGCGGAGAGGGCCTGCGCCTTGCCCATATTCCTCCTCAACCTGATTCCCCGCACCACCCCCTGATAATCGTCAGCAGCGCTTCGAATCCTCTCCCAAGTCCCGTCCGTGCTGCCATCATCAACGAACACAACCTCAAAGGCTGCGAGTCGCGTAGAGCACTCTGAAAGGATCCCTTGAAGGAGCTCTTCAATGGACTCCTCTTCATTCATCACGGGGATAACGAATGAAACTTCAGGGGGAAGACTTGAGGGAACAGAAACTTGCCGATCCATGGGGGTTGGTGAGCCCTTTTGGGTGGTTGGGGGGAGGGGTCAGTGAAGGCCTAGAGCCCTCCTAACAGACCCCTTGAAGCCCCATAGATGGGCTAGGAAGGCTTAGAAGGGCCTTATCGGGGTGATGGCCGACCTTTTGGGTGTTCCTAATGTATCTAAATTTGCTCGAAAGCGGTTAAGGAGGCACAAGAAACAGCCCGGACACCGATCTTTCACGATTGGCAAACAAACCCAGGTCACTAGCAGCGAAGCGAGCGATCAGGGTCAATGAGCCTAAGGCTCAGCATTTGCCCCACGGAAACCGGGGCGTGATGACCACCTCAGCCCTGCCGGCTACTCACACAAGTGGCAGCAAAGGAAGAGCCCTCGGACCCCCCACCCAAGCCCCACCGCTCAGGAGGCGCCAGACGATGAAGACTTTCGCAGCAGGACCCACCCGCCTATGGACGCGAGGCCTATCAATGCTGGCGCGAGCCAGGCGAAGGAGAGTCGGGAACCAGCCCTTCCGGCAGAGTCGGCAGCATAGACCTCACCGTAGCCCTGCCCACCCGACCCCATCGCGACCGCGCTCACACTGATCGAGGCGACGAGCTCATGGGTGAGCTCTGGAGCATTGCGCCCGCTCCGGTGCCGAATCTTCTTCCAGATGCTGCAGTGCCCGTTCCTCCGCATCACCTTTGAGCTCACACGCCCCACGTGATCCACCGCGCGCTGGCGCAAGATCTGACCTTCCGCTGATTGCGGATCTATCCCTCTCGCTACGAGATCCTGCATCTCAGGAGTAGACTTAAGCACCTTAGCGTAATCCACCACTGCAGGGTTGGTGACTTGCCTGGGGTTGGAGACGCCACAGATGTTGTCCTGAGCTTCGGCACGCCAAGGCGCAGGCCCAGCAGCCTCTTGCGCAGTCGCGCTAGACATAGAGAGCGAGCAAGCTATCGCGATGACAGGCAGTGCTAGTTTCATAAGTTTCTCCGTGGATGGCCGGCTCCTGGCTTGACGGCGCCTACGAGGCTACCACGACGCTCCCCCGGAGTCAGAAGGAACAAGCCCTCCATAAGACTTCAGCGCAGGGTCAGCGGCGGGTAGCTGCTATGTGCCCCTTTCGCTCACGTTAACGCTGAACTTTCATCCTTCTGGCCTGGAGTACTGGGCCCTTATCTCGCACCCTCAAGCCAATGGACCCTGACAGCCTCACCGCAGAGCTTGAGCGCTTCTCGGCAGAGACCCCGATCGAGCGCGCCTGGATGCCGCCATCGAGCTGGTATACCTCCCCAGCATTCCACGCGCTTGAGTCTGAGGCCGTCTTTCAAGACACATGGCAGCCCGTCGCGAGGCTCAGCGAGCTCACCAACGCCGGCTCATACGTCACCGGCCGACTCGCAAACCAACCGTGGATCGTCGTCAGGGGTGATGACGGCGAGCTACGAGCCTTCCACAACACGTGCCGCCACAAAGGCCGCGAGGTCATGACAGGCTGTGGCACGTGCGAGGAGCTCGTGTGCGGCTACCACGCTTGGAGCTATGACAACACAGGGCGACTCAAGAGCGCACCCATGATGGCTGGCGTGGAGGACTTTGACCGAGAGGCCATGGGTCTCAAGCCTCTTCAGGTCGGGGCTTGGGGCCTCTGGGCGTTCATCCACCTAGGGAGTCCTCGCTCCTCCCTGGAGGTAGAGACGAGAGAGCTCAACGAGGGTCTCGGAGCCCCAGGCTGGGACAAGCTCACTTTCCATGAAGAGAAGACCTGGCAGATCCGCTGCAACTGGAAGGTGGTCTGCGACAACTACCTCGATGGCGGATATCACATCCCGCACATGCACCCGAGCCTCGACGCTCAGATCGAGATGGGCTCCTACAAGACCGAGCTCTACGCCAAACACTCAATCCAGACTGCCCCTCCGAACAAGGACGAGAACAGCAGGATCGCCATTGACCCCCAAGAGCGCATTGGGGACGCGGCCCGCTATGCGTGGATGTACCCAAACATCATGATCAATCGCTACGGCCCCTGCGTCGACACCAACATCGTGACACCGACCGGGCCCGACTCATGCGAGGTCAGGTATGAGTTCTTCTTCAATACGGACGGGGGCACTGAAGCCCAACGCTTCATCCAGGAGAGCGTCACACAGAGCGACGTGACCCAACGTGAAGACATAGAGATCTGCGAGTCTGTCCAGGCAGGCCTCAACTCAAATAGCTATGTCACGGGTCGGTACGCACCAAAGGTGGAGCTCGGCGAGCACCACTTTCACTGCCTCCTCTCCCGCTCGCTCAAGCGAGCGCTCAGCTAGGGCGTCGCGGCGCAGGCAAAGAGCGAACAGCTCCAGGGCGCACAGGCTCGCCAAGGTTGGCGCTCTCACAAGCCGCAAAGGCGAGCTCTAAGCCTCCCACGCATCGCTGAGCGCTGTGGCTCGGCTGCCGGCCATCCCGAACAGCGCACAAGAGCTCGGCCATCGCCCCCTCAAAGCCAGTGGTAAACCAATCCCCATCGAGCAGGACCTCCGCGCTCCCCTCGCTCCGACAAACACGAACCCGCTGATTGAGCAGATCTGGGCCCTCGGAGACCACAGCACCCTCTGAGCCCTTCAAGAATGTGATATCTCTCTGGAGGTGAGGGCTGTCACCATCAAAGCGCATGCGCACGCTGAGCCCAGGCCCGCTGAGCTCTACGGCTGCGATCATCGGCTGCGGGGAGCGCTGCCCAGGGGAGATGCCTACCTCTGCCCGTACATCAGCAAATTCACGGCCCTCCGTGAGAGTCGCTACAAAATCAAACCAGTGGATGCCGAAGTCAAAGAGGACGAGGAAGGGCGTCCGATCGAACGAGGTCCCAACCGTCCACGAGTGATCCCAACGAATCGAGACCTCCACCTCTCTGAGCTCTCCGATCACCCCGGACTCCACCAGCGATCGCATCGCACCGAGATGCGGAGCCCAGCGGCCGTTCTGATTCACAGCGAGGCATAGCCCCCTCTCAGCAGCGAGCCTCACAAGGGGCTGAACCTCATCTAGGTCAAGCGCGAAAGGCTTCTGGCTGAGGACGTGCCGACCAGAGAGCAGCGCCTCACGAATCAATCGAAGGCGCTCGGCGGGATGCGTCGCAACGTCTACCACCTCGACGTCAGCGTGCGCGAGGAGGTCTTCGTGACGGCTAAAGGTCTGAGCCTTTGGATAAAACTGTGCCGCGCGGGCATCAGCTTTAGAGACGTCGCGATTACAAAGCGCAACGACCTCTAGCCCCATGCGGCGATACGCTGCGAGGTGCTGCTCGCTGATGCCACCGCACCCGATCAAGCCGATCCTCGGCGAGGAGCCGATCAGGGGAGGCGGCCCAAAGCTTAGCTCTGGCAGGCCGAGGACACCGTCCCTCGCATGCGAACCGAGGCCGTACCCCTCTCCAGCGCTCAATCGAGGAGCTCCACGGTCCTGCCAAGGGATGAGCTGAGGACAGCCGAATCGACGATCTGCTGGCCGATTCTTGCCATCTCCACCGAGAGCGGCCCCTCCACGGGGAGTTCACCTTCAATGCAATGCACGAGGTACTGCACAGGATCCTGAAAAGGCGGAGACAGTTGATCAACTGGGAGGATCTCCCCCCCAGGACATCCTCTAGTTTGGACCCTCACCGTCTCCTCATAGTCATAGCTCGTGATGGTTCCCTCAGAGCCGACAATCTCAAAGCCACACTTAGGCTGAGGCTGATGAGTCCAAGGGTCTGTAAATGTGCCCCAGCGAGTCTCGAACCGACACAGACCCGTCTCGTAGCGCGCGACCGTGATGGAGTGCTCATCTACCTCCAAGCCTGCCGGTTGATCTGCGACGGTTGTCACCGTGAGGGGACTCACGCCGCCCATGAACCAAGTGCCTAGAGTCGCGCCGTACCCGAGGTAGTCCAAGAGCGAGCCGCCCCCCTTCTCTCTCTTGTAGAACCAGCTCTTCGCCTTCTCATCAGCGCGGAACTCAGCCGTCGTCTCGATCTTCGCCTCAACGTGATAGAGCGGGCCCCGATTACCGTCGTAATAGTTCACGCTTTGGACGTAGCCTATCCGGCCTTCATCGATGAGACGCTTAGCCGTGACGTGCGGCGGGTACCAAGCCAAGGGCCAGTTGACACCGAGCTTGCCACCGCCACGGCGCATCGCCTCAGCGATGGCGTCCGCATCAGCCAAGCTCGCCGCAAAGGGCTTCTCAAGGAGCACATGGACTCCGAACTCCGCAACCCGCTCCACCCACAGCGCGTGCTCGCCCGTAGCAGGACAGAGGATCACGAGGTCAGGCTGAGTCACCTCCATGCACGCGCGCCAATCAGTGAACACTGCGTCTGCAGGCAAGCCGAAGGCCTCCACGGAGCTCTCCATCCGCTCAGGACGCTCATCACAGACACCGACAAGTTCGACGCCGGGGTGATCGTGGACGAAGCGGAGGTTGTCCCCCATGTGCATGTGGTCGAAATTGACCCCTGCCACGCGCAGCCTACTCACAGCTCCCGCTCCTCCTTGAGCTGCTCGAGCTGCCGAACACCGGCCGGCAGGACCCCCTCATCAGGGAGTAAGGACATTGGCGTGTAGCCAGGATGATGATGCTGCTTATAAGGGTCATTGGTCCGGGTGTTGTAGCAGTTGATCAGAGAGAGGCGTGGCTCCGTAGAGCTGTTCTTGGCAGACCTGTGGAGCAAGTTCGCGTGGAAGAAGACCCCGTCTCCTGGCGAGAGCTCTAAGGCGATGACCTCCATTCGCCGAAGGATCTGCTGGACGCGCTCAGGCTCCGCGCACACCTGATCATCCACCTCCACGTGGTCAATGCGCCCCAAGGCGTGGGACCCTGCGACGACCTCGAGGCAGCCGTTCTCCTGAGTCGCACGCGTGATCGCGACCATGCAACTTGCCATGTCAGGCGAGAGGCAGCCGTTCTGGTACCAGTAGCCATAGTCCTGGTGCCACTCCCACGCGCCGCCTACGAGGGGCTCCTTGATCATCACCTTGTGGTGATAGTGGTAGACCTCGTCGCCCAGTAGCAGAGAGACCGTGCCCGCGACGCGCTCGCACCGAACCGTGGCGCTGAAGATGTCATCACGAAGCTCGTTCCGAAGAGACAGCAGGGTCTCGTTCCCCTCAGAGTCATGGCGAGTCAGCCTGTTGGAATCTGAACTAAGAGAAGCCAAAGTGACTTCCTTCAAGGCATCCACCTCGGCCTGACCAAAGAGTCCTGGCACGACGAAGAAACCGCTATCTCGAAACGCATCAGCGTCCGAAGAACTGAGGCGGTACCCCCCCATCAGGCTCTCCCAACGCCTCCGCCCACGCTCGAATCAAAGACCCGCACAGAGGCCCAATTAGAACTGTTCTCTTGGATGAAGGCGTGGTGCTCAGGAGCGTCTTGGTATGCATCATGAGAATCCCGGTCAGAGAAGACCACATGAAGGGCCACATGGAAGTTCTTGTCGTTGACCCCTCGCTCTAAGCCCTTCGCCCTCTCCCCGACGCTAAAGAAAACAACGCCAGGGTGATCTCTTAGGTAGGAGTGGCAAGAACTAATGAGAGCTTGAGCGGCTGACGGTGAGCTATCTGTGAGAGTGAAAAAGACGTCATGGGAAAGCATCCTGAGAGTCTCCCTACAACCCAAGGAGTCCGCAACTACGCCCGAGCGAAACAGCCAATCGGCAAGGATTCACGTGAGCCACAACGACCTGGCATCTGACGAAATCAGGAAGCCAGGCACTCCCTTGAATAATTTCCGCATTCCCATACTATTGCCTGCCTATGGGGGAAAAGATCTCAAACAAAGTTGTCCATGAAGCCACTAGCCGTTCTTGGAGTGAGTGGTTTCAAGTGCTAGAGAACGCACCGGTCAGAGATGCAGAGGAGTCAGAGGTTCAGGCCTGGTTAACCGAGCATCACGCCGAGATCGGAGGATGGTGGTGCCAGGTCATCACCAGACGCTGGTCCGCGCAGAAGTCCGCTGCTGTCACCGAACCCGTATAAGGTAGCCACTCAACGAAAGAGCTTGGCTGCCTGAACTTCGTCCGCAATAAGCAGCGCCTTCGCCCTGTTGCCTGGAGGACGCATGTGGACGTAGTCCGCGAAGAGCTTGTCATACTCTGCAGGGTCAGACTGGAAGAGCGCGGCGGCGTCGGCCAAGACAACCCCCTCCGACACAGAGACCTCCTCCATGACGGCGTTATTATCAGCCGTCCCATCCCCCATTGTCTCCAACCACCGCTCGGGCATCCCACCAGCCTTCGCGCTATAAGGCATCGTCATCAGGAGTGGAGTCGCCCCGTCGGATCGGACCAACCTGCAGAGCCGGATCAGGTTCTCGCGGTAACCAGTCAGCGTCTCAGGGGAGAGCTCCTCTTCAAACTGAACCGGCGTCCCATCAACTCTTCGAATCACCCGCTCGCGGATCCCGACGAGGGCTGGGTCCTGGAGACGAGACGCTGCCCACAGGTCACTCCAGGAGATAAGCGTAGCGTCTAGCCCTGAGAGCTCCACGTCGCGCCACTGAACTCGATAGTGCGAGTAATCCGCGCGATACCCTGGATAAAGGCGCGGCCAAACGTCGTTCACTGCGTGATGGATCACGACCAAGTCCGGATCGAACCGGCTGACCAGGATCGAATAATTCACGAGGGACTCCGCGCTGGTCCAGCCGTTCACACCAAAGTTCATCACCTCCACCTCGCGCTTGAGGCGTCGGCCTAAGATCCTGGACAAGAAGATAGGGTAGGTACCGTCTCGCTCAGCCTTCACGCCGTCTTGAGTCGTGGAGCCCCCCAAGCAGGCCACCCGCAGGACGCCCTTGGGCTTCTCCAGCCCCCACTCCTTGTCCGCAAACCCGTGCGAGTTGATGCCCTCCCCTTGGAGTGTGTATCCAACGAAGGCCTTGGGAGTGAACATCCCGCGGAGGCCCGTCCCCACGTGCTCACGGAAGGCCTCAACGCGCTCATGCCCAGGCGCCCAGGCTTGACTCAACAACCCTAAAGAGGCGAGCCCACGGTATCCGAGCTCGAGCGCGAAAAGCGCCAAGACACAACCTGCGGCTGCTGCTGTGGCTCGGCATAAGCGCCTCTTGAAGCCAGAGGGCGCGCCGGTGTCTTCATGATCTCTATCCACCAAGAGACATCATCGGTCAACCCAAGAGCGCCGTTGGCACAGAGCGCCCTGGTTGAGCGAGGTGTCCCATCGCCGGGCACGACAGCCCCGACTCATCCGCCAGAGCGCCACAAGCGCTCTGGAGCGATAGTCTCAAGGGGGGCCCCCTCCGGGGCCCAGCGCACCTCGAGAGACTCCTGGCCGCCAGCCTCGAAGAACAACACCCTCACAGGGTGCAGGCCAGCCGGGAGGTCAATCACGCCAACCGATGACTTGTGAGCGTGCAGCCCGTCATTGTCCACAACAAGCCGATCTTGAATGAAGAGCTGCGACCCGTCATCAGAGCCGAGCTCAAAGACCCAGGAGCCCGTGGCGGGAACATCAATCCACGCGAAGAGCTCAAGAGAGAAGCCGTCCTCACCTGCCAACTCAGCGGGGAGCTTGAGCCTCTCTGAGACTCCTCTTCGATGGGCAGCGCCCTCTATGCGCCCGCCGATCCGGTGGAGTCGCGAGGGCCTGAGCGCCCAAGAGACGCCCGGCTCCAAGGCCTCTCTCGCAGGCGCCGCGAGCGCGACCCGTTCGAGCGACAGATTGAGCTGACGACCATTGCGATCAAAAGAGAGGGTGAGAGGCGCTGGGTCTGCGAGCTGGAGCGCCAGATCAATCGTAGAGAAGACCTCCCGACCCCTCACGGAGAGGAGGCGATCCCCAGCGCGCAAGCCGGCCAGATGTGCAGGCCCACCCTCACTCACCGAGTCAACCTGAACGTAGCCGGCGCTCATCACCGCCTGAAACCCTGACCCAAGACCACTGGATAGCTCAGGCCCAACCCAATGCGGACCGAGCTCAAAGAGGTCTTCGACAGGGACGGCGAGACCGAAAGCCTCAGTCTGAAAGACGTGCCGCCCGAGGTCTTGGTCGAAGCGGCGGCCGATCTCGTCTTCGGCTGGGCGAGCTTGGACGACCTCCTGACCTGGCTTTGCGGCCTGAACTCCAACGACAAGCCCGTCAGCCCCCAGCACAGGGCAGCCAGAGCTCCCGCGCAGGGTCGGCGCGCCATGGATCAAGAGCTCGGGGACGAGGGCATCAGCGATCATGCCGGGGATGGAGCGCCCACCGAAAACCCCGACTGTGACGACCGGAAACATGCCTTGCGGAGCACCGGCCGCAAGCACAGGGGCCCCCAGAGCGAGGGTGCGGCTGTCCCCAAGCCGTAGAGATGGGAGCGGTGACTGAGTCTGAAGCTGCAAGAGCGCGAGATCCCGAGAAGGCGCAGCGAAGACCACTGAATACCTCCGAGGGCCCTCTGACGACTCCGCGAACCCCTCGGCAGCGTCTCCGACCACGTGCGCGTTCGTAACGGCCAAGCCGGAGGGATGAATCACAAACCCGCTTCCGACGTTTCCGTTGTCAGAGATGACCCGCAAGAGCGCAGGCACTGCAGCCTCGCTGACACGCTCACTCCAAGTCGCGGATAGCGGCTCGTCAGACATAGGACCTGTGGCGCAGCCCGCAACGAAGAGCCCGAGAGAGATGGCTAGAGACCTCATATAAGCAGGTTATTCCTCGACGACCCCGAGGTCAGCCCCTGCCGCCTCTAAAGGAGAGGACGTCAGGCCTAGCGCAGCATGAACAGCACGAAAGACATCCTGCCTAAGAGTGATCTCAAAGGGCCGCGTCTGGGAGAAGAGCAGGATCACCAGCTGATTACTGGGATCAACGAGATAGTAGGTCCGCGCTGCGCCGCTCCATCCGTAAGCGCCGCTCATAGCCCATCCATCCAGCTCGTCGTCATCGTTGGCGATCTCGAAGCCTAGCCCGAAGGGGTTGAATTCAGGGTGAGGCCCGCCGGCAGCGGAGAGCGGGCTGCACATCAGCGCGACCGTGGATTCCCGCAGATATCGACGCCCCTCAAACTGCCCACCGGATAAGAGCATCTGCAGAAAGGAGTGATAGTCAGAGAGCGTTGAGACGAGCCCATGGCCCCCCATGGGATGAGTCGGTGGAGCTCGATAGCGCTCCCACTCCGTCTCTATGACGCCTTCGACGGCACCGGCCTCATCGACTCGATGGGTGGCGACGAAGCGGGGCCAGCCCTCGCCACTGACCCAATAGCCCGTATCGACCATACCCAAGGGCTCAGTCAACCGCTCCCGAAGGAGCTCTTCAAATGGGATCGCAGCTACGGCCTCCACGACTCGAGCTAGTACATCTGTGCTCGCGCCATAGGTCCACCGGGCGTCAGGGTCATGCAAGAGCGGCAAGCGTGAGAGCCGCTCGCTGTACTCCGCGAGCGAGCTCGTCCCTGCCCCCATCACCTCGTCGTAGAGATCCCCATAGGAGCTGGGCGCAGCGTTAGCGTAGGGGATCCCAGAGGTGTGACGCAGAAGATGCCGCACCGTCATCATTCGAGCGCTAGGCCGTAACTGCAGACCGGCGTCTGTAATTTCAGCGACAGTCGGCGTGCCCCACTCCGGCAGGTAGGCAGCCACTGGCTCATCCAAGCGCAGCCGCCCCTCCTCCCAGAGCATCATGGCGAGGGTTGATGTCATCGCCTTCGTCATGGAGTGAATCCGAAAAATCGAGTCGTGCCTAAGAGGCTCCCCCTGTCCCAGCACGAGCTCTCCATGAGATCGCAAATAGCAGAGCTCGCCATCCTTGGAGACCAAGAGAGCGGCTCCCGCGGCGCGATGATCCTCGATCGCGCTCATGAGGAGCTCGTCCACACTCTCGAAGCGCTTCGAGACCTTCAGCCCAACGCATGACTGGCCAGCGCTCTCAGGACACAGACATGAGGACACCGTGATGACAAGGAGAGCGACCAGCAGTGCCTTCCGACGCCGACACCACCCCCAGAGATCACCCGCCCTTTGCATCGTTGAGCGCCTCCTCCAAGACGACCAGCAAGTGTTCTGCGTCTCGCTCGGTGAATACGAGCGGAGGCTTCATCTTGATCACGTCGTGCTGCATTCCGTCAGTGGAGAGGAGCAAACCGCGTGAACGAGCGCCCTCAACGACTGCCTTCGCGAGGCGAGCATCAGGCTCCTTGCTCTGTCGATCCTGGACGCAGACGACGCCGAGGTAGAGGCCGAGGCCCCGCACGTCGCCCAGCTCCGAATGCCTCCCCTGCATGTCTCGGAGGCCATCCAACAAGAGTGCCCCTGTTCGATCAGCCCCCTCACGAAGCCCCTCCTCCTCAATGACCTTCAGGACCTCATCGGCGATGGCGCAGGAGACGGGGTTGCCCCCGAAGGTGTTGAAGTACTCCATGCCATTGTCGAACGAGGAGGCGACCTCCCGGGTGGTCACCACGGCGCCTATGGGGTGCCCATTCCCAAGAGGCTTGCCCATAGTGACGATATCAGGCGTCACGCCTTGGGTCTCAAACGCCCACCAGTGCGAGCCCACGCGCCCGCAGCCGACCTGCACCTCATCGGCGATGACGAGCCCCCCCTGCGACCTGACGGCCGCATAGCATCCGGCGAGATAGCCCGGGGGGAAAACAACTTGGCCACCGCAACCAGAGATCGACTCAGCAAGGAAGGCAGACACGCGACGGTCACGATCGTGGGCTTCCGCGACCAATCGTTCAACGTCTGCGGCATAGCGCCGACCAGCGTCGTTCACGTCATAGCCCCATGGCCCCCGAAACCTGTCCGGAAGCGTCGCCACTTGGACGTGCTCTCTGCGCCCCCCGCCGCCAGGTCCGTTGAACTTGTAGGGGGAGAGCTCAACGAGGGCCTCTGTGTTCCCGTGATAACCGCCATCGATGACCACCCAGTCACCCCTACCAGAGTGCGCGTGCACCATACGTCTCGCTAGCTCATTCGCCTCAGAGCCTGAGTTCACGAGATAGACCACCTCCAGCGGAGCAGGCAACGTCCCCAATAAACGCTCCACGAAGCGCAAGCGGACATCAGAGAGGTAGCGGGTGTTTGTGTTCAGGGTTCCCATCTGCCGAGCAGCGCGTGCGACGACATCCGGGTGCCCATGCCCAACCTGTGGGACATTGTTCACTCCGTCTAGATAGCTACGCCCGCTCACATCCATCAGATACCGGCCCTCTCCACGGACAACCTCCAAGGGCTCCGTGTAAGAGACGCTAAGGTTCGGACCAAGGAGAGCCCGGCGACGATCTCCGAGTTTGCCGGTCTCACGACAGTCCGCATCGAGCTCGAAACCACACGCAGCGGCCAGCGAGCGGCGAACCTCCTCCGGGTCCCAGCGCTGTATGAGAGCCAAGAGCTCTAGCGCTGGCTTGTAGCTGACAGAGAGATACTCATTGCCAGGCTCTTCCGCGCGCTGCTCAGCGGAGACCGAGACGCTCACACAGAGGCGCAGGCGAAGCAGCTCCAGGATCAAGCCGACCTCACCTGCTGGGATGGGATCGCGTTGGTGGTAACCAGCCACGAATTCAGTGAGCACCTTGAGCGGCTCAGGCTCCCCCTGAAGGAGGTAGGCAGCGGCGATCGAAACCTCGCCTAAGACCCACCCTCTGTCGATATCCCCGACATCGAGCAACCCACAAGGACCAGACGCAGGGGCAGACTCTCGCACCAGGATGTTGTGGTCGTTTGCGTCGCCATGAATCACTCCAACTCGCAGCGCAGCTCTGCAGTTAGCGAGCGCGACCTCTGCGGTAGCGAGCCCTTCACGGACCACCCTTCGTTCACGAGGACATTGAATAAAGCTCTCTCGATCCCACGCAACCTCGACGCCCCTTCTCAGGTCCCACTTCAGGTCTCGATCCAGGCCAGGATGATCCCAACCATCCAATGCGATCCGAGCGCACCCGAGCTCTTCGCCCAAGGCCCGGAACAGCTCAGGAGATCTGTCCCCGGCCTCCGCCAAAGGCGTCCCCTCAACCCACTGAACTGCCCAGGCCTTGTGCGAGCGGCCGTCCTCTCCAGACACTGTCTGAGCGAGCTCACCCCTCAGGCACCTGCGGGAGCGCCCAACCACGAGCGAGCCTCCAGCGCCATCGAGCCTATCCAGCGCAGCCGCCGCGAGCTCGATCTCATCAAGCGCTGCGTCTGTCACCTTGAGCACCAGGGACTCGCCCTCAGCATCAACCCTGAAGTTTCGATCCCTATCAGAAGGAAGCTCCGTGATACGCCCTGTGACCCCCCAGAGCTCCCTTGCGATGCCAAGCGCAGCCTCACATGTCACTGCTGGGCGCCGGGCGGGGCGGTTTTGGGGCCTCGGAGAGCTCATTCAAGGAGTCTAGCCAGCTTGGCTCAATTCTCGCGACTCCCTAAGCCGACAAAGAAGAGCACCCCTCCTCCAGCCCCGTCCCCGCATGAAGAACACTCTCCCGATCATCGCCATCCTATGCGCCCTAGCCCCTTTTGCCTGCGTGGCAGAGTCGGACTTTGGAAGCGGCGGAGGGTCCTCATCCAGCGTGACCGCATCAGTGCTCTTTCCCCCCAATGTCTCCTCCACAGACGAGCACAGGATCATCGTTCGCGGCGTCGCATCGGGAAACATCGACGGCCTTGAGGTCGGGGGCTATGACGCTGAGAGTTCGGACGGCTTTGAGACTTGGACAGCCGAGGTCACGATCGACAACGCCCAGCAGACCTTCACCGTAGTGGCGTTCAGAGACGGGCATAGCCCCTCTTTCAACCTAGACTCATTCACGATCATGAGGGATCACCTCGTCGGGACTGAGCTCAAATACATCGACATGGATCCGGGCTGGACCACCATATACGCATATGCGAAGAACCCAGACCTCAACGCCTCCGCCTCGGAAACATGGGCCGTTTTGGCGGTGGAGCCGCTCTCCGGTCGCGCGCTCGTCGTCTCGGGCTGGGGCGTAGGAAATGGACCAAGCCTCACTTCAAGCGTCCGCATGATCACCGCTGTGTCCGGAGAGGCAGACCTATACCTCCTAGACGGGAACGCTCAGTCCGTCATTCACGTGGATGCAGTCAATGGCGTCCGCACGACCGTCTCTAGCCCCTCCATTGGCAGCGGCCCAAACCTCTCGAACCCCAAGCAAGCGCTCTATATCGCCGACCACGAGCTCCTCTATGTATTCGATGACGGCTTGGACGCGATCTTGTCCGTAAACGTGGCGACAGGCCAACGCGAGGTGGTCGCTAGTGACTCTGTCGGCGCCGGACCAAGCATCGCCGGCGTGAGAGACATCGCCTATGACAAAAACAGGGGGGTCCTCTACGCATCCTCACCTAGCTCAGACGGAATACTCCAGGTCGCGATCAACAATGGACAGAGAACCCTGATCTCGGGAGTTGGCATCGGGACCGGGCCGCAGATATCGACGGCCCGTGACCTCGAATACGACGACGCCCTAGACCGCATCATCGCGTACGCCCCTAACGGCGCACGACTGCTAGCTGTCGACCCGGCGACCGGAACACGCACAGAGCTGCAGAGCTTCCCTTGGACCGTCATCGACGACATGACGTACAACCCGCTCACACAGAAAGCGTGGCTCCACACAGAGGAGGAGGTGACGATGTCTTATGACATCCCGACTGGAGAGACACAGATCCTCCACTCCTTCGCCTTCCCTGGTCACGGTGTCCTGATTCCAACGACCGGGCCAATCGCATATGACTCTACGCGAGACAGCATCGTCTTCTTCGGTAAAGAGGAGGGCGCGAGCACCTTGCGGGGACTCTCTTTTGAGTCGGGCTCTGAGTACTCACTCGAGGCTTACTACCCCTCAAGCGAACCCAACCCGGTAGGCATGGCGTTCGACGCCCGAAGAGACAACATGCTCATGCTGCAGCCTGGCCAGCTTGGCCTCTACGGCCTGGACTTAGACAATGGGCAAATGACCTACCTCTCCGGCTCGGGCAACCCAGGAGATCCCCCCGCAGGGACAGGCAGCAACTTCGATGAGCCACGGGAGATAGCTACAGGCCCGGAGCTCCGCTACGCAGCGGTGGCCGACGAGGGGCTCGCAAATGGGCTGATTTTCGTGGACCTGCTCACAGGCGACCGCGCCCTTAGCTCCTCCAACATGAGCGGCTTCGGCCCTCTTTGGTCAGAGCCGTGCTCCGTGGCCACGACCGAGTCAGGCCCGACCGCGTGGGTCTGTGATTCCCAGGCGAGGATCTACAGCGTCGACAGAGAGACTGGCGGCCGCACCCTCATCGGGGAGTACGGTGGCGTCGCGGGGGTCGAAACCCTGACGAAGCTCATCTACGACGAGGCGAGGGAGACGCTCTACGCGCTGGACGGGACCACTGGGACCATCCTCAAGGTGCACCCGCTGACAGGGCTCGCGTCCATCATCTACGGAGCCAGCGCTCAGGTGGCCGGGATACACGTTACGCCCACGAACTGGACCATCGACACTGCGCGCGACACCGTCATCCTCGCGACGGAGTCGCCAGCCTCCTTGCTCGTCTTCGATCCCGACACGCGGCAGACGGTCTTGGTAGCCCGCTAAAGCTCCCAGAGCTCCCTCAGGAGATCGTGTAGCGCGGGGTCATGTCGCTTGAGCTCTCCGCGCACGAACGGGTAATAATCGTTGGTGCCGAGGTAAGCCTCCGTCCCCTCCGCGAAGTACTCCTTGTGGTTCGACAGGGCGTAGTGCCGGTCGGGAGTGCCCCGGAGTCGAAAAGTCTCTTCGTAGTTGCCGCGCTCCACCGCGGCCTCATAGAGCGCAATAATTCGCGGCTCATCAAAGCCTAGGACGCGGTGATGGTAGGCATGAGCGAGCTCATGCATCACGACCCAAGGCTGAGTCCTTGTCACTCCAAGGAACATTTCGGGGTCACTGATCTCCACACCTAAGGCCCGCCGAGGGTCATAGCCGTGAGCTTCCAACCACCCGGCGTCAGGGTGGTAGCACATCCCCCCCAACCTATCGTGCGGATCATTCGGCTCGACCCAAATAGGGACCTCTCGCAAGCGCTCGAGGCGCTCGCCTTGGACTGCCCGCTCCACGATGTATAGGTGCACGTCGAGGTGCTCTAGGACAGCGTCCCTCAACGCTGGCTGAGCAGCAGCCCAGCCGCCATTCAGGAGCACGGGCCAACCCCTGACCCTGTGAAGCTCATGGGCAGACTCCATAGCGAGTAGGGCCATAGGGTCTTGGCCTTGTGGGGTTTGGCAGCCTGGCGACACCCACAAGCTGATCGCAGCGACGCAGACAAAGGAGGCTCTCATGAGCACAGGGTGCCGGACGCCTTAGGGGCCTACAAGCGCCTGAGGTATGCTGGGAGACATGAACCTCATCCCTCTCCTCCTCGCGGCGCTCTCCCTCCCGCAGGCAGAGGACCCTCGTTCGCTGGGAAAACCTGCCGCTCCTGTAGACCCCTGGGTTGAGTACGTCGGCGGCGTAGACCTCCCCGGCGCGGGCCATCACATCGTCCTGATCGCAGGCGATGAGGAGTACCGCTCTGAAGAGGCGCTACCGATGCTCGGGGCGATCCTCGCGAAGCGTCATGGCTTCCGCTGCACGGTCTTGTTCTCTACCGATCCGGACACGGGCGAGATCGACCCGATGAATCAGGTCCACACCCCTGGGCTCGTCGCGCTCGAGAGCGCAGACCTCGTCATCCTCTTCACGAGGTTCCGTGAGTGGCCCGATGAGGAAATGAGACACTTCGTCGAGTACGTGGAGTCAGGGCGACCGATCATCGGGATCCGAACGGCCACTCACGCCTTCCTCTACGACAGGACTCCAGAGAGCCCCTATGCGCGCTACACGTCCTTCTCAAAGACCTGGCCCGGCGGGTTCGGCCGTCAAATCCTCGGGGAGACGTGGGTCAATCACCATGGCGGCCACGGCTCTCAGAGCACCCGCGGAGTCATCGAACCAACAAGCGCTGAGCACCCCATCCTCCGTGGGTACACACCCGCATGGGGCCCTACCGATGTCTACGGAATCCGCTCCCTCCCAGATGACGCTCGAGTGCTAGTTCGTGGCCAAGTCCTCGAGGGCATGTCTCCTGACGACCAGCCCGTCGACGGAGAGAAGAACGATCCGATGATGCCCCTCATCTGGACTAGAGAGGTCCCCTTACAAAAGGTCGAAGGATCGGCTGCGCCACGGACTCGGCGCTCGGTGTGCACAACCCTGGGCGCCTCTGAAGACTTTCAGAGCGAGGGGCTCCGGAGAGTCCTGATCAACTCCTCCTTCTGGTGCCTCGAGCTAGAGCACCTGATCGGCAGCGAGAGCGATGTGCGCTACGTAACGAAGTATCAGCCGACCCCGTTCGGCCATGGACGCCACAAGCGAGGAGTGAAGCCAAGCCACTTGGCGTTGAAGTGACCATGACAAAAGCTGCCATCGCACTCACGGCGCTGCTCCTCTCTTCAGCGACCGCCGAAGACCTCTCTCATCTCAGCGAGCGTGACCTGTTAGCTCGCATCATGAAGGAGACGAATCAGACCCCAGCCGCCGTCTTCGAGGAGCTAGGCAAGCGAAAGACCAAGGACTCCTTCAACGCGCTAGAGAGAGGCTATGTGGAGCTCACTGGGAACCCAGCCGTCCTCAGCGCCTCCAAAGCCTTCGCTCACTTCAAAGGTGTCGCAGGGCTAGAGCGCGCGGCGATCAAGGTCCTCTACGAGGCAGCCCAAGATGCGAAGCAGGCGCGCCGCAGGAACGCGACCATCGGACTAGCCCTCTTCCCGGAGGCCGCATCTTCAGACTTACATCGCCTCGTCGACCGAAGCGATGACCCTGTAGTGCGGGCCAACGCGCTCAAAGGCCTGCTCCCCGAGCTGTCTGAGTCAGCCAAAAAGCGAGACCTCAGGAAGGTCACAGAGAACCTCCGCCTGACAACTACCCTCACTCGAGGCAAAGCCGTCAAAGCCCTCAAGACCTTCCTCACCAATGGGGGCGCGGGGCTCTTCAAAGGGACGCTCACAGACAAAGAGCTCAGCCTCGGCGTCAAGCGCATCATCGCACAGAGCCTCAGCGAATCCGAAGTTGAGGGCGTCAACGAGCACCTGCTTGATGCTCTGAAAGCTAGCGAGGAGTCACTGGTTTACGCCGCACTAGTCATGCTCGCCGAACGCGGCTGTGACGACTACGGCAAACACCTGAGCCGCCTTGTGCGCTCGAAGGACAAAGCGATCCGTCAAGAGGCCCTCGTCGCGCAAGCCAAGCTGAGCGGAGGTGACCCCACCTTCCTGGAGAGGCTTCTCGACCAAGCTGAAGAGGATGACCCCGTAGCGAGGTCGGCTGCAGCGATCTCCCTTGCGGCGGTCCGCACCCCTGACGCGCTCTCCGCCCTCTACGAGCTCCTCAACGACCCGGAATACAGCGTCCGCTTCCAAGCCGTAGAGGCCATCCTCGCGGCGCGTCACAAGAGCTCTATATCCCCGCTCCTCAGACGCCTAGGCCTAGAGCAAGGCGTCATGAGGCCAGCCATCCTGAACAACCTCCGACTGCTGACCGGAGAGGACTTCGGCAACTCCACGAGGATGTGGCTCAGCTGGTGGAAGGATCACGAGCAGAGCTTCCAGATCCCCAGCCTGAAAGACGCTGAGGCGGCGCAGGCAGCCAGAGGAGAGCGTAAAGACGGAAATCGGACCAAGGCATCCTTCTACGGGATGCGCATCATCAGCAACCGACTCTGCTTCGTGATAGACAACTCAGGGTCGATGACGAACAAGACCCCCTCTGGGAAGACCCGCCTCAAGGCGATGCAAGACCAGCTCAAGGAGACCCTAGAGAACCTGCAAGACGGGACCCTCCTCAACCTCGCCTTCTTCGCTGCGAGAGTCGAGCTCTGGGCCGACGAGCTCAAGCTCCTCAACACTCAGTCGCGAGCCGATGCGATCGAGATGATCAGCGAGATAGGGACGAGCGGCGCGACGATGACCTACGAGGGTCTCCTAGCGGGCCTCTCTGACCCACGAGTCGACACTATATACCTCCTCACAGATGGGACACCCTACGGAGGGTCACTCCCCAACACTGGAGACATCCTTCGGGAGATCTCAAGAATCAACAGTGTGAGGCATGTCGTCATACACTGCGTCTCTGTGGGGCAAGACAGCGCGTTCCTGCAGAGCCTCGCTGAACAAAACAACGGCGACTACACGAGAGTGGACTGAGATCATGGTGGCACGCGCCGCACTCCTCGCGCTCGCGATCTGCGCTCCGACGCAAGAGCTCCAGAGCTACTCCTCCCTAGACGACTTGACCACCCTCAGCGAGGAGCAGCTCGTCAGCAGAGTTCGCGAACAAAAGAACCGCGTTGACCGAGATGTCTTCAAGGAGCTCGGCGCTCGAGGCACGGTGGCCTCGTTTGAGGCCCTCAAAGACTGTACGCAGATCGTCTCGAGCAAGTGGCCGCTCAGATTCTCATACGAGGCCTTGGGCTCATACAAGGACTCGGAGGAGCTCTCAGAGGTGGCGATGGAGTTCCTCGAGCGAGCGGCCTGTGGGAGCGAACCCATGAGGAGCAGCGCCGCCGCCTACGGGCTCTCCCTCTATGGCGAAGCCGCCGCAGCGAGCCTCCGTAAGGTCGTTAAGTCCTCCAAGGACCCTGAAACGCGCTCGACAGCGCTCGCCCCCCTGCTCGCTGATATGGCAAAGAGCGGTGACAAGGCCGAATTCAAGACGACCTGTGAAAACCTGGTGCTCACCTATCGCGTCTATCGCCCGCTAGGCGTCGACACCTTTAAGACCTTCTTAAGCGCTGGCGGCTTAGACCTGTTCAGGAGGAAGCTCTCCGACAAGAAACTCTCTGCCGAAGTCCGCTGCATGATGGTCACAGCCCTCGAAGAGTGCGCTGATGGTGACACGAACGAAGTTCTAGCAGAGGGCCTCAAAGCGAAGGACCCCCGCGTCCTCTACGAGACCCTGCGAGCGCTATCGAGGAGAGGAGCGACCCTGCACCGAGCAGGCGCTCAGAGGCTCACGAAGCACAAGGACGACGCTGTCCGTCACGAGGCCCTCGTCACCTTGGCGCGCCTCTCGACTGAGGACCCCAAGTTTATTGAGGCCAGCATCAAGCTCGCGAGAGACAAGGACCCCGTTGAGCGTGGCGCCGCAGCAATCTCATTGGGAGTACTCAGAACGACGGAGGCCCTCGAGGCGATGCATGGGCTCCTTGAAGACGAGAGCTACACGGTCAGGATTGAAGCCATAATCGGCGCTTCCCTCGCGCGGCACGAGTCATCCATCCCGGCCCTGATCCCCAGGCTAGACCTCGCCAGCGGCGCTGAGCGTGACCGGGTCTATCAGGAGCTCTGTCTCCTCACCGCCGAAGATCACGGCAAGGGCTCGAAGAGGTGGGCCCAGTGGTGGCGTGACGCAGGAGAGGCCTTCGAGGTCCCGACCCTCCAAGACGCTCAAGCTGAGCTCGCCGCGCGCCAGGAGAGGCGCGAGGAGAGCGTAACGCAGAGCAGCTTCTACGGCCTCAACATCACAAGCGAGCGCGTCTGCTTCGTCTTAGATCTCTCTGGCTCGATGAACTTCCGCAGCCGAGGAGGCCAGACCAGACTCCAGATCCTCAAGGATGAGATGGACCGCTTCTTAGACTCCTACCCCTCAGATCACCTCTTCAACATGATCTTCTTCGGCAACGAAGCGGAGCGCTGGAAAGAAGGCTTGACGGCCATGAGCGACAAGGTCCGCACGGCCGCGAAGCAGCACGTGAGAGGACTCGAGGCGCCTGGGGCCACCGCCGTCTACGATGGGCTCTACGCCGCCTTCGAAGACCCGATGGTTGACACCATCTACTTGCTCACAGACGGAGGACCCTCTGGGGGGAAGATCGACGATCGAGACGAGATCGTCATGGAGGTAAAGCGCTGGAACAGCCTACGACACATTGTCATTCACACCGTCGCCGTCGGCCGTGAGAGCCTGCTCCTGGAGTCCCTCTCTGAAGCAACGAACGGAGAGCACATCGTTGTCGAGTGAGGCGTGCCAGCGCCCGAAGGCTAACCACAACGGCTGAGGGCTGCCCTCTTCGCCACACCACAAAGAACTTCACCTAGGTGAGAAGATTCGACCAGCCGCCCCGAGAGGTCTATTTCGATAGACACAATAAGGCAGGCTTAGCCTCCGAGGGGTAGACTCGCTGCATGAGCCTGAAGGCCGCCCGCCCGCTCTCTGCTTCGCTGCTCCTCGCTCTCCTCTTTGCATGCAGCACAGACCAGGAGCCATCCAGTGGCTCCACCGAAGGAGCAACTGAGATCTCCTCAATCCGCATAGAGAGCGGCGCTGCTCAGACGGAAAAAGGTTTAGACGCAGGCGCAGAGGGGTGGAACACCGAGGTCATCGGGGACCTCGCAAAGTCCCACATAAAAGAGCTCCTCCTCCGCAGCCGCGGAGGCACCGCCACAAACCTCGAGGATCTAACGAGCTCAGAGATAGAAGTTGGGCCCCTCCGCCCTGCCGAGCTAATCCTCGTGCGAAGGGGCGATGACTTCACTGTGTCACGCGGAGTCATTGTGGAGGCGCCAGAGCAAGGCCGAGCGGCGCTCGCGCGTCGACTGAGCGAGCTTATGGCGCCCTTCAAGGGAGAGCCTGAGCTCCACATCAAAGCCTGGAAGGTCACTCAGTCCGACGAGGGCTCATGGGTGACGCTCTTCTATCAAGCCGTCGGCGAGGCGCTGGACGATGGGCGGCCCTACCAACAAGACGCCACCTGGGAGTGCCTGATGCATCCTACGGAGCAGAGGATCCTAGCGCTCACGGTGAGAGAGCATGAGGAGGTCTTCGGCCCGGTGGGACTCAAGGCCTTGTTCACGGACGTCACCGCTGCTGCGATGGAGCAAGAAGGCGCCCTAGTCACGCAGCTCTCCTCGTCTCTGAGTGACCTTGCAGGCAGGACAGACATAACCGTCGGGGCCCAAGTGGCCGAGTATGAGGGCGTCAGCGTTGGAGATCTAAACGGGGACGGACGGGAGGACGTGTACCTGACCCAGACACGCGGTGTCCCCAATCGCCTGCTGCTTCAGAGACCAAACGGGAAAGTCCATGACGCATCTGCTGAGGCCGGCCTAGACCTCATGGATCGGTCACACGCGTCACTCATCCTGGACCTAGACGCCGACGGGGATCAGGACCTGATCGTCGGAGCCCTCGGGATCATGGTCTTTGAGAACCAGGGGAGCCACACGGATACAGAGACGGGCCTCAACATCCCTAAGTTCACCCTGAAGAGGAGCTATGACATCTCAGACAGCTACTCAATCTCGGCCGCAGACGTCGACCGAGACGGAGACCTTGACTTCTACGTGTGCCGGTACAGGGCCGCTCACAAGACCTTCCCCACCCCTTACCACGATGCGAAGAACGGGCTGGCAAACGTCTACCTCCGAAACGACGGCGACTGGAACTTCGTCGACGCAACCGCGGAGTCGGGCTTCCAGCACAACAACAACCGCTACAGCTTCGCCTCTTCCTGGACAGACTTTGACGGAGACGGTGACCAGGACCTCTACGTGGCGAACGACTTCGGGCGCAACAACCTCTACCGCAACGACGCCGGCCTCTTCACAGACGTCGCCGCAGAGCTAGGGGTAGAGGACATCTCCGCCGGCATGTCAGCGGACTGGGGAGACCCGGACTCCGACGGAGACTACGACGTGTACGTCGGGAACATGTTCTCTGCCGCTGGAAACAGGATCGCATACCAGAGGGAGTTCCAAGTCGAAGCCACCCTCGAAGACCGGGACGCCTACCAGCGTCACGCCAGGGGAAACTCCCTCTTTCTCAATCGAGGCGAAGAGGGATTCGCCGACGTGAGCGTCCAATCAGGAGTGACCATGGGGAGGTGGTCGTGGTGCTCCCGCTTCGTAGACATCAACAACGACTGCCGCGAGGACATCATCGTCACGAACGGCTACATCACGAGCCCTGGCGCCACTCACGACTTGTGAAGCTTCTTTTGGCGCCACGTGGTGGCGTCATCCCCGTCAGACGATGAACCCACTGACGAGTACGAGGCCGGCTGGCGCTTGCTTCAAGACCACATCACCAGCGGGCAGTCATGGAGCGGCATGGAGCGCCACTGCGTCTTCCTCAACGTAGGCGACGCGAAGTTCGCAGAGGCCTCTGGCGTCAGCGGACTCGACTTCTATGACGACGGCAGGGGCATGGCCATAGTGGACTGGGATCACGACGGTGACTTGGACGTCTGGATCTCGAACCGCACAGGACCGCGCGCCCGGCTCTTGAGGAATGACAGCTCCTCGCAAAACAGCTACATCTCCTTCCGGCTCAAGACGGCGACCGCCAACCCGGACGCGATCGGCGCGGAGGTAGAGCTCTTCTTCCTAGGGCAGAACGACGAGCGACACGTCAGGACGCTCCGCGCAGGGAGCGGCTTCATCAGCCAGTCCAGCAAGTGGGTGCACTTCGGAGTGCCTAGCGGCGAGGTCGTCTCCCACGTGAGGGTGCGGTGGCCATCTGGGCGCGAGACGGAGCACAGAGACATCGCTGCCGGGGCGCGCTGGGTCCTGCGCCAGAGCGTGGACACTTCAGAGCTCTGGAGGCCAGAGCGGCTGAAGCAGAGCGCGGGGGCGCAGGGCGAAGGCGCTGAGGGCCTGAGCTCCGCATCGCCCCCACCACTAGAGCCCGGCGGAATCCAGCCAGCACCCCCTACGAGCAGAGCCCGGATCCCCATCATCCAGCCGCTGCCGCTCCTCGGCCTCACCATCGAGGACATCGACGGAATTCGGACACCGCTCCAGAGTGCGCCCGGGACTCCTGTCCTCCTGACCCTCTGGGCCGACTGGTGCGTCAACTGCAAGAGAGAGCTCTCCCTGCTTCAAGAGCAACGCGCCGCCATAGAACGAGCGGGCCTGCGTGTGATCGCCGTCTCGGTTGATGAGCCTGGCGATCGCGCAGCGAGCGAGGCCTCCCTCGACAAGCTGGGATGGGAGTTCGAGCGCGCCTTCGCCCACGACGAGCTCCTTGAGCTGTTGGCGATCGCCCAGAGAGTCCTCATGGAGCGGCCACAGGCAGGAGTCATCCCCACCAGCTATCTGATCGACGGCGAAGGCAAGCTCCAGGTCATCTACCGTGGGACCGTCGAAGCCGAGCAAGTCTTACAAGACCTCAGCGCTTCCGCCCTCACACCCCCCGAGCGACGGGACTTGTTCGCTGAGTTCGAGGGCTGGTGGTCCACAGAGAAGATCCCAACTCGATACACGATGCTCGCCATTCAACTGAGAAACAGGGGCTACGCCGAGCTCGCGTCGCAGTACCTGCAGCGGATCACCCTCCGGAGCGACATGGAGGACGCGCCGGACTACGCAATCAACCGCATCATCGCCTCTGAGATCAACACAGGCATCCAGCTCATGGAGGCTGGCAACACAGCCTCCGCAGAGGCGTCCTTCAAGCGCGCGCTCGCCCTCAACCCCAAGAACCCAATCGCCAACAGGTTCGCTGGCGTCTGCCTGCACCGCCTCGGGCGCCCCGCAGATGCCCGCCCCTTGCTAGAGCTCGCGTCGGAGGAAGACCCCGGGAACGCAGAGCTCTTCAACGACCTCGGACTGACTCTGATCGCGCTCGATGAGCGCGAGGAGGCCGCCGCAGCCTTCCTACGGGCTATCGAGCTAGCCCCTGAGCTCGCGAAGCCTCGCTTCAACTTAGGCGTGCACTACGCCCAAGAGGGGCGCTTCGACGAAGCCGCAGCGGTCATTGAGCGCGCGACAGAGCTGAGAGAAGAGTACCCCCAAGCCTGGGGAGCTCTGGGTCGGGTCTACTCCCTCCAAGGGAGGTACACAGACTCAGCTCGGGCCCTCGAGAGAGCCCTGGAGCTACGAGAAGGACCGCCAGACCTCATGCACCTCTACGGTCAAACCTTGATCGAACTCGAACGCAGAGAGGAGGCGAGAGCCCTACTCCCCAAGCTGAGAGGCCTGGACTCTGCACGAGCAGCAGCGCTCGAGCGAGCCCTGAACAATTAGCCGAGCTGCAGCGCCTGGCCGGCCCCGTCCAAGGGGTGCGCCGGGTCTGCGGGGAGCTCGACCTGAAAGGTGGTCCCCTCGCCTAGCTGCGATGAGACGCCGATCCGACCCCCCATGCGCCCTACGAGGTTCCGGACGATCGCGAGGCCCAGCCCGCTTCCCCCGCTCGCCCTGCTCCTCGCAGGATCACCTCGGAAGAAGCGCTCGAAGATCCTCGACAAGATCTCGGGCGACATGCCCGAGCCTGTGTCAGAGACCTCAATGACAGGCCCAGGCGCGCCATCACGCCTCAAGACTCGAACGGTCACGCTGCCCTCGTCCGTATACCAGATCGCGTTCTCAACCAAGTTCCCGACGATTGTCGCCAACATGACGGGGTCTGTGATCACCTCCTCTTGGTAGTGAAGCTCAAGAGTGAGCTTCAAACCTTTCGCCTCAGCGTTCTCTTCATTCGAAGTAATCACCGACGAGCAGATGTCCCCGATCAGGACAGAGCTCGCGGCAGGTGCGACCCCCTCATCCTGGGCGCGGGCCAGCCCGATCAGATCTCGAGTCAGGACGCTCAGCGAGGAGACCTTGCGCCTGCAGCGCCTGATCAGATCCTCCGCATACTCTCCCTCTGCGTCCTCGAGGAGATCTAGCATCCCGACCAAGGCAGCGATCGGTGTCTGGAGCTCATGGCTCGCGTTGGCGACGAAGTCCCGCCGTCGCGCGTCGACACTCGCGATCTCTGAGAGGTCCTCGATGACGATGAAGCGCCGGGAGCGACCAGCAGGACCAACGGTCACAGCGAAAGTCTGCCCCTTCTCGCCACGCCGGACCTCCACCGGCAAGAGCGCAGCCCCGCCAGCAGCCGCAGAGACTGCCGCGTCCAGCTCACTTCCACCCACGAGAGCGAGCGGCGCAGGCATCTCGCCTCCCTCCACAGAGCTCCATTGCAAGAGGCGCATAGCCGCTGAGTTCATGGAGCGGACCTGGCGCTCTTCATCAACGAGGATGACACCCTCCGCTAGGTGCTCAAAGGCTCTAACCAGCCGCGCCGTCTCCCCCGTGGGCGAACCCTCCGGGCTCAGATCACCGACACTCATCCCCCTAAGGAGCCAACCCAAGAGGCCCCCAGCGGCAGCGCCGACAAAGACCCAAACGATCATGACGGCGGGTCCGAGAGGCGATAACCCCGCCCACGAACTGTCTCAATCATATCGCCCGCAGCTCCGAGCTTCTGACGAATAGCGCGGACGTGGGCATCCACGGTTCGCTCATCCGAGAAGGATATGCCACCCCTTCCGCGCAAGAGCTCGCTGCGAGCGAAGACCCTGCCAGGCTTCTTCGCGAGGCTGTGCAAGATCTCAAACTCTGTCGGCGTCATGCTCAGCCGAACATCGTTCGCTCGAACCACGAAGCGCTCCACGTCGATCTCTAAGGAGCCAACTCGAAGCGCCCCGTCTTGATCCTCAGGAGCGATATCGCTGCCGCGGCGAAGCAACGCTCGGACCCGCGCGACCAGCTCCTTGGGACGCGCCGGCTTCACGAGGTAATCATCAGCGCCGATCCCCAACCCCAGCACCACGTCCGCCTCATCTCCTTTGGCGGTGAGCATCAAGATCGGAGTTCGACGAAAGGCCTTGTCCGTCCTGAGCTCTCTGCAGACTTCGATCCCGTCCAAGCCCGGCATCATCACGTCCAAGCAAACGAGGTCCGGCGTGACCTCGCGAATCAACTCCAAGCCTGAGAGCCCATCTTCCGCGACAGAGACCTCGTACCCCTCACGAGAGAGGGACTCCTTCAGGACCTCCCTAAGATCAGGGTCGTCCTCAACCACGACTAGATGCGCCTTGAACATGACAGCGCCTAATCTACCCTGCTGGGTCTCCGGTCACATGAACGAACACCTCTCTCTGATGAGGTCTCGCGCGATGCTCTAGGAGAAATAGCCCCTGCCAGACCCCCAGGACGAGCGCCCCCGCTGCGACAGAGAGAGTCTCTGTGCTTCGGGTGATCGCGGCCTTCAAGTGGGAGGGCATGTCGTCAGGGCCCTCTGCAGTGTGGGTGTAGAGGGAGTCACCATCTGGCGCGAGCCGCTCAAGCCACGATCGCAGGTCCACCTGCACTGAGGGATCGGCGCACTCCGTGACTAGCAGGCTCGCTGAAGTGTGAAGACACGTGACAACGCAGAGGCCTACCTCAATGCCAGACTCACGCACCACGCGAAGGACCTGGTCGGTGAGCTCGTAGGAGCCCCTACCAGCGGTCGAGACCGAGATCTTGGACTGATGATGCAAGCCTTCACCTGAGCGAAAGCTCTCTCCTCAAAGGAGGACTCAGTCGGAGCGCTTGCCAGCGGGCTTGATCAGCCCAGCCTTGAGCAGGGTCGAATAGGCGCCGTTCTTCTGAACGGTCTTCAAGGCGCGCGCAGAGAGTCGCACGCGGACGTGCTTCCCAAGCTCAGGCACCCAGATGCGCTTTCGCTGCACGTTCACCTGGTAGGTGCGCTTGGTGTGACCGGTGGTACGAATACCAACACCCCCGGCTTTCTTCGCGATGCCCCTGCGCGCGAGGCTTCCGCCCGTGCGCGTGCCGCGATTGGTGATCTGACAAGTTTTCGACATAGTCTGGCTCCAAACAATGACTGCTCCTGCAGTCATAAGGGCCGAACAGAATAGGGGGCCGGATACCCTCGCGCACCCATTTTTTCATCAACCTCCCTCAGATCGTCAGCGTGGGGACCCCGTGCCCTCCCTCAGATCGTGATATGACCCCCCTGAGAGGGGCCCAAAGGCCTCTTCCCGCCCTGAGGGCCACCGAACCAGCGCGCGCTGCACCACGCCCTCAGCTCCGATCCCCATCACGACAGCGGGGTCATTTGAGGCGCAGTAAGAGTATCCCGGCTGACATTGCCGCAAGAGCACGCGCCCCCCAAGCGCTACACGGACCTCAGCTCCGATAGCGTAGCCGCCGGCTGAGCTCCTGAGCCTAAACCCGATCCAGCCCCCCTCCTTTGGCGCGACGTTCTTCAGCAGCCGAACCTCAGCGCCCCTGTCCAAGTACGCGATGTCCACATCGCCGTCAGCGTCATAGTCCGCAAAAGCCACGGCGCGCGTAGAGCCGAGCGAGAGCGACGGGAGCAGGCTAGAGACCTCAATGAAGACTCCCTCTTCGCCCTGATAGAGCTGATTCCTCTCAGCATAGAGGTCCTCTCCCTCCGGCAGCGGCTCATGCAAGTCCACCCGCCCGTTGCCAATAAATAAGTCCAGCGACATGTCTTGATTGAAGTCATGAAACCCAACGCCCCACCCCGTCATCCCCATACTTGACTGAGAGAGTCCTGTCAGGGACGTGCGATCCGAGAAGATGCCGGCAGCGTTCCTGTAGAAGCGGTTCGACTCATTGTGGATGTGAGTCATGAAGAGGTCCCAGTCCCCGTCCGAGTCAACATCTGCAGCGTGAACCCCCATGCCCGCCTCGGCTAAGCCCGCGCCGCTCACAGCGCAGCCTCTAACAAGCGCCTCCTCCTCAAACAGACCTTCACCATCATTCACCCACATAAAGTTGGGGACGCTGTCATTCGCCACATAGATGTCCATGTCACCGTCACCGTCGAAGTCCGCAGGCGAGACCCCCAGCCCTATCCCCGCCTTGACCGCGACCCCGCGCGCGTCTGCGTCATGTCGAAACACGCCGGACCCGTTGTTCACATAGAGCCTGTCTGTTGACGGCGCGTTGAAATTCTTTGGGCTGCAATAATCCTGCCCTCGCACCCCAGAGGCACAGCGCACATGCTTTGTCGGGTCCCAACGGAGGTTGTTTGTCACATAGAGGTCTAGGTCTCCATCTTGATCAATGTCCAGGAACGCAGAGGAGGCGCTCCACCCGTCCCATCCGAGACCGGAGCTAGCAGTGACGTCTTCAAACCGACCTCCCGAGAGCTTGTACAAAGCGTCAGCGTCAAAGTTCGCCACGAAGAGGTCTTCATCACCATCTCCGTCAACGTCGCCCACAGCGCAGCCATGCCCATACCCAGGGTCATCAGCGCCAGCTGCGCCTGGCACCTCCTCAAAGCTGCCATCGCCTTGATTCCTCAAGAGACGATTCCGGTGAGCGCCGCGCTCCTCAACGCTCAAGCCGCCGCTCTGCACGAGATAGAGATCCAGCGCGCCGTCCAAGTCGAAGTCTAGGAAGGCTAAGCCGCCGCTTGAGATCTCAGGCATCCAGTAGCGCTGCTCAACGGCGTAGACATGTGTCAGCTCCACACCAGCCGCCTCCGTGACGTCCTCAAACCATGGCTCTCTCGGAGCCTGGGGAGTCGTAGCAGGTGACCCACCGCCGCAGCCCGCTGAGGCACAGCCGAGGGCCATGAGGCTGAGGAGCCGCACAGCTTGAGCTGTACTGAACAGCGGCCAAGCCCCCAGAGGAGGCAAGGCTCTTACGCCGAGGAGGGTCAAGAGAGCCGACGAGCGACCCAGAGGCCGTCTCCGAGAGGGACCATCACCCCATCAAAGTCAGGGTCTGCAGCCAGCTTGTCATTGAACGCTCGAATGGCTTCCACGCTGGGGTCCTCACAAGCCCCGTCGAGGAGCTGACCAAACGCAAAGGCGTTGTCCACGAGCAGGAGGCCCCCAGGGCGCAAGATCCTCCGAGCCTCCTCGAGGTAGAGCGCGTAGCTCTGCTTGTCCGCGTCCAAGAAGACGACATCAACGGTCTCAGCCTGAATCGCAGGCATGAGGTCTACCCCCCGACCCTGACGTACCTCGATGAGTCCGGCGACGTCTGAGCGAGAGATCCACTCCCTCGCAAAGTCCGCGTGCTTCTCGGAGACCTCCAAGCTGATCAGGCGCCCCCCGTCTTCAAGCGCCCGAGCCATACAGATCGCCGAGTACCCTGCGAGGGTCCCGACCTCAACGATGAGCTGCGGCTTGGCTGACCGCAGCAAGACCTCCATAAACGCTCCCTGCTCTGGAGCGATCCAAATCGCAGGGATCTCAGCTGCAATCGCAGCAGCCTTCAGCTCCTTCAGGAAGGGATCCTCCGCGTGAGTCCGGGCTGCGACGTAGTCAAAAAGCTCGCGCGAGACCACTGTTGAGCTTCCAGACACGCTCAAGCTCCAAACTCGAAGCGGACCGGG